>JACLAB010013208.1_pt1 | contig 38440 bp, 39 predicted proteins | sample 8027921 | NCBI WGS metagenome assembly JACLAB01 (sample SAMN15725117, study PRJNA655200) | protist metagenome | isolation source: fluorescence activated cell sorting (FACS) single amplified genomes of... | place: USA: West Boothbay Harbor, Gulf of Maine | collected 2000-07-19 | reverse complement strand
AATTATTGATTAGTGAAAAAAAATTTCTAATTAAACATAAACCTTGGGGAATAATACTTTTTTCAAGAAATATTAAAAATATTACACAAGTAAAAAAATTAACAGGTCAAATTAGAAAAATATTCAATGATAAAAAATATCCTATTTTAATTGATCAAGAAGGTGGTAGAGTTAATAGGTTAAAAAAATTTTTTAAAGCAGATAAGTATACTGGAGAATTTTTTGGTAATCTCTATCTTAAAGATAAAAAAAAATTTTATATCGAATACAAAAAGTTTATCAATAAAACTGTTTTATTATTAAAGAATATAGGAATTAACATAAATATTCTACCAGTTCTTGATGTTAGATCCAAAGGATCAAGCTCAATAATTGGTGACAGAGCCTTTTCAGACAATACAAAGATTGTTTCAGAAATTGGAGATATTTGTATTAAAGAGTTTCATAATAATAAAATCGCCACTGTGATAAAGCATATACCAGGTCATGGCTTAGCAAAGGTCGATAGTCATAAAAAAACCCCTACAATCAATAAGGAATTAAGATATTTGAATAATCATGACTTTATGGCATTCAAAAATAAAAACAGTTTATTTGCAATGACAGCACATCTTATTTATAAAAAAATTGACAAAGTCAATACCGCAACACATTCGAAAAAAATTATAAAATTAATAAGAAATAAAATTAAATTTAGAAATATTTTGATGTCTGACGATATATCAATGAAAAGTTTAAAAGGCTCTATAGCAATTAATACAAAGAAATCCTTTACTGCAGGTTGTGATTTAGTTCTTCATTGCAATGGAGATTTAAAAGAAATGAATGATGTAGCCCTATATTCACCAGTTATAAGTAAGTTTATTAAAAAAAAAACATCACAATTTTATAAGATTATAAGCTAATATTTGACATGCCTGATACTGATTCTAAAAACTTTAATGTAGATCTTGATAATTATAACGGCCCACTTGATGTGTTATTAGATTTGGCAAAAGCTCAAAAAGTTAACCTTGAGGATATTTCTATAACATTACTGGCTGATCAATTTCACAATTATATTACTAATGAAAAAAATCTAAATCTAGAATCTGCATCAGAATACTTGTTGATGGCTACATGGTTAACTTATCTTAAATCAAAACTTTTGTTGCCAGGAAATCCAGAAGAAGAATTTAAAGTTTTAGAAGTTGCTGAAAAATTAAAATTACAATTAAAAAAATTAGAATTGATTAGATTACTTTCTGACCAAATGTTACAAAGAAAAAGACTTGGTAGAGAAATAAGAACTAGAGGAATTAAAGGAAATATACGATCTATATATAGTACTGAATATAAACTAAATCTTTACGAACTTTTAAAATCTTATTCCTCAATTATTATGACCAAAGATTTTCAAAGGATGAATATTCCTAAACTTCCAGTTTTTACCACTGAAGATGGCATCAAAAGAATAAAAGAATTCTTTGGTAAATTAATTGATTGGAGAAATATTAATGAACTAATACCTTCTTCATTTAAAAGTGGCTCAAAATATAAAACAACTGGTAAAGCAGGAATTTTTGCTGGTTCCTTAGAGCTGGTTAAAGAGGGCAATCTGACTATAAAGCAAGAAAACTTATTTGATGATATTTATATTAAAGAATTAAAATGACAAAAATAAAAAAAGAAACAAATAACAATATAGTTACTTTCCCATCAAAAATAAATGATGGTGAAAGAGAAGTTGAGGCAATAATTTTTGCTGCTGCTGAACCATTAGATATTGACACTATCGAATCTAAAATTTCAAAAAAAATTGATGTTTTAAAATCATTACAGAAGTTACAAAAAGAATATTCATCAAGAGGAATTAATTTAGTTTGTATTTCTAATAAATGGTCTTTTAGAACTTCTGAAAATTTATCGAACCTTATGTCTCAAGAAAAAACTGTAGAAAAAAAATTGTCAAGAGCTGCAGTTGAAACATTAGCAATAATTGTTTATCACCAACCTGTTACTAGAGCTGAAATAGAAGAAATAAGAGGTGTTGCTTTTGGAACAAACACACTTGAGATTTTAATGGAGCTAAATTGGGTAAAACCACAAGGCCGTAAAGATGTACCCGGTAAACCAATTCAGTATGGAACAACTGATGATTTCTTAAGTCATTTTAGTCTTCAAAAATTGTCAGATTTACCTACAGTAGACGAATTGGGATCTGCCGGTCTTATTGATAGCTCAAATATTGATAATGCAATATTTGGTACTGGTAAATTTTATAAAGAGAAACAAGTTGAAAAAAAAGAGGATATTTATGAAAATATCGATGAGATGTTAGGTGGAACACTAAGTCCAGATGAAGAAAAGTAAAAAGTTACTTTAAAAGTAAATTTAAAAGAGGTATAAAATATTATGAGCATTGGAATTTGGCAAATAGCAATAGTAGTTATTCTTGTTGTACTTTTATTTGGTAGAGGCAAGATATCTAGCTTAATGGGTGACGTAGCCAAAGGTATAAAAAGTTTTAAAAAAGGTATGGCTACAGACATTACAGATGAACCTGAGCCTAAAAATGTTTCAGAAAATAATCAAGATAGCAAAGACAAAGAATAGATTAAATGCCCACTATTGGCTGGTTTGAGATTTTAATAGTAGTTGCTGTTGCAATCATTGTTATTGGACCTAAGGACTTCCCCTATATGTTAAAAAAAGTTGGTTCGTGGATTGGAACCACAAAAAGATATATTAGCAATATACAAAATGAGGTAGCTGACCTTGATATCAATTCTAATGAAATAGAAAAACCTATAGAAGAAAAAAAAGATAATGACAAAATCTGAAAATGAAGGCGGTTTTGTAAGCCATCTAACTGAACTTAGAAAAAGATTAATTCATTCTTTTATTTTTTTATTTATTTTTTTTATTGGATGTTATTTTTTTTCAGAACATTTATATGGTTTTTTAGTTGAACCTTTCGCTAAAGCAGTAAATGAAAGTGGAACTGATAGAAGGTTAATTTTTACAGCTTTACAGGAAACATTTTTAACATACTTAAAGGTTTCTTTTTTTGCAGCATTCTTTGTTACATGTCCCTATATATTGGTACAAATATGGAAATTTATTGCACCAGGACTCTATAAGCATGAAAAAATTGCAATTGTTCCTTATCTAGTTTTAACACCTATATTGTTTTTTCTAGGAGGCATGCTTGTTTATTATTTAATAATGCCGCTAGCCATAAAATTTTTCTTATCTTTTGAGAGCACAGGAGCTTCAACAGGATTACCTATTCAACTGGAAGCTAAAGTTAGCGAATATCTTTCTTTGGTTATGAAATTAATTTTTGCATTCGGTATAAGTTTTCAGTTACCAGTTGTCCTTAGCTTATTAGCTAGAGTAGGCATTGTTGATGCTGAGTTTCTTAGAAAAAAAAGAAAATATGTTATTGTAATGATTTTTGCTGCAGCTGCACTATTAACACCACCTGATCCCATAACTCAAATTGGACTAGCAATACCATTATTGATTTTATATGAATTATCTATATTTTCTGTAAACATTATTGATAAGAAAAATAAAAAAAATGCATAATATAAAAGAAATTAGAAATGATGTTGAGGCTTTTAAAAAAGCTTTGAATAAAAGATTTATAGAAATAGATGTGGATAAGATTTTATCATTGGATGAGAATAATAGAGAGTACATCCAACAAAGAGAATTACTTGAAAAAGAAAAAAAAGATATTTCAAAGTCTAAAGATCAATCACTTTTTGAAAAATCAAAAAAGATAACTGTTGAAATAGATAATATTAGTAAATTACAAGCTAGCGTTAAAAATGAATTGGAAACAATTTTGTCGTCAATACCAAATATACCTCATCCAGACGTTCCTACAGGTAAAGATGAAAACTCAAATGTAGAAATTTCTAAATCAGGAACAATACCAAATTTTAAATTTAAACCTAAATCACATTATGAATTAGGTGAAAACTTAAATATGCTTGATTTTGATCTAGCAACAAAAACTACTGGATCAAGATTTGTTTTTGTAAAAGATAAATTGGCCATGCTAGAAAGAGCTTTATCAAATTTTATGCTTGATACACATGTGAATACTAATGGTTATGAAGAAATATCCCCACCACTAATTGCAACAGATGCTACTATGTATGGTACAGGACAATTACCTAAGTTTGATAATGACCAGTTTGAACTTAAATTAGACGACTCTAGTGACAGAAAATTTTTAATTCCAACTGCTGAAGTTATTTTAACCAATATTGTAAAAGACCAAATTATTGATAAAAAAAAACTTCCAATGCGAATGGTTGCCTCAACACCCTGTTTTAGAAAAGAAGCAGGAAGTTATGGTAAAGATACTAAGGGAATGATTAGACAGCACCAATTTTACAAAGTTGAAATGGTGAGTATTGTTGAAATTGATAAGTGTTTACCAGAACTAGATAGAATGACTGATTGTGCAACTAAAATTTTAGATTTACTAAAACTTCCATACCGAAAAATTGTTTTATGTACTGGTGATATGGGTTTTAGTGCTGAAAAAACTTTTGATATTGAGGTGTGGCTTCCATCAGAAGATAAATATAGAGAAATCTCAAGTTGCTCTTCATGTGGATCATTTCAAGCTAGAAGAATGAAAGCCAGATATAAAAACGAAAAAAAAGAAACTGTGCTTGTTGGCACCTTAAACGGCAGCGGATTAGCAGTTGGTAGAACATTAGTTGCTATATTAGAAAATTATCAACAAGAAGACGGGTCTATTCTAGTGCCAGAAGCTTTAAAACCTTACATGAATAATATTGAAAAAATCGTTAAGATTTAAAGTTGTTTTAATTAGATAGATGTTGTAAGAATTCATTTTAATTAAGGAGAATTATGGATCAAGGAATAGGCCAATTTATACCACTAATTTTAATTTTTGTTATTTTTTACTTTTTTTTAATAAGACCTCAACAAAAGAAAGTTAAAGAGCATAAAGCCATGGTAGAAAACTTATCAAGAGGAGACAAGGTTGTAACTTCTGCTGGTATTATTGGGACAGTTGAAAGAATTATTGATAATGAAAAAGTTGAAGTGCAAATTGCTGATAACGTTAAAGTAGAAATTATCAAATCTACAGGTATTCAAGGATTACTTAACTCCCCTGAAGTAAAAAAATAACATTTTACTAAAGTGTTATACTTTTCTAAATTAAGAATTACCTTAGTTTCTTTAGTTTCAATTTTTTTTATTCTTATTGCTGCATCAAATTTTCAAAACCCTGAAGACAGTTTTATTTCTAAAAAGATAAATCTAGGTTTAGATTTACAAGGCGGATCATATCTTTTGCTTGAAATTGATAATGGACCCGTTGAAATTCAAAAATTACAAAATACAACAACTGTTATTAGAAATTTTTTAAAAGATAAGAAAATCTCTTTTAATGATCTAAGAATTGAAGATAAAAAAATAATATTCAATATACCCAGTGATAATATTGAGTTGGTTCAATCTTTTTTCCTTGATAAAGAAGGTGATATTAACCCTTATTATTTTCAATATAAATCACATCAGTTTGATGTAAATATTCAAGATAATGAATTTACGCTAACTCTATCAAAATATGGAATTATTGAAATTAAAACATCTTCACAAGATCAAGCTATAGAAATAGTTAGAAGAAGAGTTGATGAAGTTGGTACAAATGAACCCAATATACTTAAAAGAGGTAATAATAGAATTCTAGTTGAGCTTCCAGGACTTGATGATCCCATGCGTATCAAGTCACTTTTAGGAAAAACTGCAAATTTAACATTTAGATTTGTCACTCAAAATAATAATGACACTTTTGGTACTGAAATGCTTCAATTTGAAGATGGAACTAGCGAAGCAATGGTTAGCAAAAGAATAATTTTAAATGGTGAGAATTTATTGGATGCCCAACCACAAATGAATAATCAAACCAACGAAACAGTAGTATCATTTACACTTGATAGAGTGGGGGCTAAAAGATTTGGTAAAGCAACCAGTACAGGAATTGGCAAACAATTAGCAATTGTTCTAGATGGTAAAATTGTCAGTGCTCCAGTAATAAGGGATACTATAGCAAGTGGAAATGGTCAGATCAGTGGAAATTTTACTTTTCAATCTGCAACAGACTTAGCATTACTTCTAAGATCAGGAGCGTTACCAGCGCCACTTAACATTATTGAAGAAAGAACAGTTGGACCTGACCTTGGTCAAGATTCAATTAATGCAGGAGTTATCGCCCTTATGATTGGTTTCTTATTGGTGATAATTTTTATGTTTGTTAAATATAGAATTTTTGGTTTAATTGCTAACATAACACTATTAATTAACTTATTTTTTTTAGTCGGTATTTTAACTTTATTTGAAGCAACATTAACACTTCCTGGAATAGCAGGTATCATTTTAACTGTTGGTATGGCAGTTGATGCTAACGTGTTAATTTTTGAAAGAATTAAAGAAGAATGTAAGAAAGAAAAAAATAATATTATAGCTTTTGATACAGGTTATGTGAAATCAAAAACTGCAATTATAGACGCAAATATAACCACATTAATTGCAGCTGTAATCTTATTCTTTATGGGCTCTGGACCTGTTAAAGGTTTCTCTGTGACTTTAGCTGTAGGAATTTTTACAACACTGTTTTCAGTTTATTTTATTGCAAGAATGCTTACTGGCCTTTATGTCGTAAGAAATAAAGAAAAGACTAAACTAATATAATGATTAATTTTAATAAATTTTATAAATTATTTAATCTAATCTCTTTAAGTTTAGTTATTGCATCTGTTCTATTATTATTTTTTAAAGGACTTAATTTTGGCGTAGATTTTAAAGGTGGAACTTTAATAGAACTAAGGTCTAATGATAAAAATATTAACGTTACTTCTTTAAGACAATCTTTTAATAAAATGAACTTAGGAGATTTTAATATTAAAAAATTTGGCAATGAAAATGATTTTTTAATCAAAATAGAGAAAAAAGATACAAGCGCAAACGCTATAGAAGTTATAAAAAAAGATTTAACATCTTCATTGGGAAGTTCTTTTAATTTCAGAAGAGTTGAAAATGTAGGTCCAAAAGTTAGTTCTGAATTATTAAAGTCTGGTATTATTGCAATTGCACTATCTCTAGCTGCAATGTTATTTTACATATGGATAAGATTTGAATGGCAATTTAGCTTAGGTGCAATTTTAGCCTTATTTCATGATGTCATTATAACACTTGGTCTTTTTTCACTATTTAGTTTGGAAATAAATCTATCAATAGTTGCAGCCGTTTTAACTATAGTTGGTTATTCCATGAATGATACTGTTGTCATTTATGACAGAGTTAGAGAAAATTTAAGAAAGTTTTCTGATATCAAGATTTATGAACTTACAAATATCTCAATCAATGAAACACTTTCTAGAACTATAATTACATCAGCCACAACATTGCTTGCTTTAGTTTCAATTTATTTATTTGGTGGAGAAATATTAAAAGGTTTTTCTCTAGCTATGATAATGGGTGTTGTATTTGGAACTTATTCTTCAATTTATATAGCTAATCCTATACTTGTGAAACTTAGAGTGTCCCAAAAAACAATCCTAAAAGAAGAAACGGAATAGATTTAATATAGATTTTGAGCTGCTACCATTGAAAGTAACATTGGTAACGATAAAAGAGTATTTGTTCTTGAAAACAACATTGCTGTCCTTGCTGATTTTGCTTTAACATCAGGTTCGCACTCAACAATACCTAGTGCTCTTTTTTGATTTGGCCAAATTATAAACCAAACATTAAAAGCCATGTATAAGCCAAGCCACATTCCAATACCAATAGCTGTACTTTTTCCACCACCACCTAAAGTCATAGCATCATGTAAATAACCATTTAAATAAGCTAAAATTAATCCAGACAATACTGTTAGTAAAGCTGCCCATCTGAAATAAAACAAAGCTGCTGGCGCAATAACTTTACCTATAGCAGGTTTTTGTTCGTCAGGAATTTTAGGCATGTTTGGAATTTGAACAAAGTTAAAATACCAAAGAAGTCCAATCCACATAATAGCGACCGTTACGTGAATAAATCTTGTTAACCAGCTCCAAAAAATTGTATCAAAATCAAAACCACCATTATCATAAAATAATCCTAGAAAAAGGATAATAGCTAAAGCTAATGATGCATGAATTGTCTTTGGAAGAGATGATAGTAAATTACCCATAATTAGAATCACTTATACACTAATTTTTTAAATCTTTAACTTCTTTTTAAATTTTTCTTCCAGCATAGGTTTTAAGAATTCCCCAGTATAACTACCTTTTATTTTTATAATATCCTCAGGTTTGCCTTCTGCGATAATATTTCCCCCTTTGACACCACCTTCAGGACCCATATCAACAATATAATCAGCTGTTTTAATTACATCTAAATTATGTTCAATAACAACAACAGTATTTCCTAGAGCCACAAACGTATGTAGTATTTCTAATAATTTTTTAATATCATGTTGGTGAAGTCCAGTAGTTGGTTCATCTAAAATATACATAGTTCTTCCTGTAGATCTTTTCGATAGTTCCTTGGCCAACTTAATTCGCTGAGCCTCTCCACCAGATAATGTTGTAGCCTGTTGTCCAATCTTTATATAACCAAGCCCAACTTTTTTTAATGTTAATAGTTTTGTTTTTATATTTGAAATATTTTCAAAGTATTCACATCCTTCATCCACAGACATATTTAATACATCGGCTATACTTTTATCCTTAAACTTTATTTCAAGAGTTTCTCTATTATACCTAGTTCCCTTACATTCATCACATTGTATATAAACATCAGGTAAAAAATGCATCTCGTATGTAATTACGCCATCGCCTTCACAAGCTTCACATCTTCCACCTTTAACATTAAATGAAAATCTTCCAGGTTTATATCCTCTTGTTTTTGACTCAGGTAGTGCCGTAAACCAATCTCTAATAGGCCCAAAGGCTCCGGTATAGGTTGCTGGATTTGATCTTGGTGTTCTCCCAATTGGTGATTGATCTATATCAATTATCTTATCTATAAGTTCAACACCCTTATAACCTTTAAATGCTTTTGGAACTTTTCTAGCTTTGTTATTTAAGGTTAAATTTAATGCATGATATAATGTTTGCAATATCAATGTAGATTTACCACTGCCAGAAACTCCAGTAACGCAAGTAAAGCTTCCTGTTGGAATTTTAAGATTAACGTTATTCAAATTATTTCCACTAGCTCCATTAATTTCTACAAATCTACCATTCTTAGCAAGTCTTCTAGTTCTTGGAATTTCTATATATTTTTTATGAGATAGGTATTGACCAGTGATACTATTCTTATTTTTAAGTATCTCGTTATAAGTTCCTTGTGCAATGATCTCACCACCGTTAGTACCAGCTTCTGGTCCTAAATCTATTATGTGGTCAGCATTTTCCATAGTTTCAGTGTCATGTTCAACAACGATTACTGTGTTTCCAAGATCTCTTAGTCTTTTCAATGCATTAATTAGTTTAACATTATCTTTTTGGTGCAAACCTATAGAAGGTTCGTCAAGAACATATAATACTCCTGTCAATCCTGAACCAATTTGCGAAGCAAGCCTAATTCTTTGTGCTTCTCCACCGGAAAGAGTCCCAGACTCTCTTGATAAAGTTAAATACTCAAGTCCAACATTTAAAAGAAAAGTTAACCTCTCATTAATTTCTTTTAAAATATGTTCTGCTATTTTAAATTGTCTTTTATCAAGATTTTGTTCCAACTCTTTAAACCAGTTAGCAGCATCTAAAATGGATTTTTTTGTAACATCGCTTATATTTTGATTATCAATTTTAACACATAAAGCTTCCTCTTTTAGTCTATTACCATTACAACCTTCACATGCAGAATCCGATTGATATTCTGCTATAGCTTCTCTCTTCCACTCACTGTCAGATTCAAGAAATCTTCTTTCAAGATTGTTTATGACACCTTCAAAAGTTTTTTTATGAGAGTATTTTTCATATCCATCATCATAGACAAATTTTATTTCTTCTTCGTCTGATCCAAATAAAATCACATCTTTAAATTTTTTGGGTAATTTTTTCCATTTTTCATCTAAAGAAAATCCATAGTGCTTAGCAATAGAGGCTAATGTTTGAGCATAATATAGTGTGGTTGATTTAGCCCACGGTTCTATAGCACCATCAGCTATACTTTTTTTTTCATCAGGAACTACTAAATTTGGATCTACATTTAATTTAATACCAATACCTTCACATTCAGCACAAGCTCCATATGGACTATTAAAAGAAAAAAGTCTTGGTTCAATTTCTTCGATTGTAAAACCACTTTCTGGACATGCAAATTTTGTCGAGTAAATTAATTTTTCAATTTTTCTAAATTTTTGAGGTAAAGTTTCGTCTTCGTACTCAACAAATACAAGACCATTTGATAAATTTACAGCTGTTTCAATACTTTCAGCTAAACGATTTCCTAGATTCGAGTTCAAAACAATTCTGTCAATTAAAACAGATATATCATGCTTAAGTTTTTTATCTAATTCAGGTGCTTTATCTATGTCATAAAGAACCTCATCAATTTTAATTTTTCTAAAGCCTCTTCTTTTATAGCTTAAAATATCTTTTCTATATTCACCTTTACGGCCACGGACCACTGGCGCATATATATAAATTGTAGATTTTTTGGGAAGTTTTTTTATTAAATCGACAATCTGTGTAATTGTTTGTGATGTTATTGGTTTTCCAGTAAAGGGTGAATAGGGCACACCAGCTCTCGCATAGAGCACACGCATATAATCATAAATTTCTGTAACTGTAGCAACAGTTGATCTTGGGTTCTTTGATGTATTTTTTTGTTCAATAGCTATTGCTGGACTCAATCCTTCAATAAGATCAACGTTAGGTTTTTTCATTTTATCTAAAAATTGACGAGCATAAGCAGATAAACTTTCAACATATCTTCTTTGTCCCTCTGCATAGATAGTGTCAAACGCTAATGAAGATTTTCCAGAACCGGAAAGTCCAGTAATAACAACAAATTGATCTTTGGGTATTTCTACAGAAACATTCTTTAAATTATGCTCCTTTGCACCCTTGATAACTATCTTTTTGATCATAATTTTAGTTGCTTTAAATTAATAAAATTAATATTGAGTTTATATTGTGATATAAAAACTAAATAAATAAATAAACACTTATAAAATATTATGGCTGGAAGTTTAAATAAAGTATTATTAATTGGGCGTTTAGGCGCAGACCCTGAAATTAAACAAATGGTAAACGGCAAAAGCGTTGCAAGATTGAGTTTAGCAACAAGTCAATCATGGAAAGACAAGACAACAGGTGAAAAAAAGGAAAAGACGGAGTGGCACCGAATAGTTGTATTCAATGATGGGTTAGTAAATGTTGTACAGCAATATTTAAAAAAAGGAGCTCAAATTTATGTTGAAGGACAAATAGCTACTAGAAAATGGAAAGATGAACAATCTGGACAAGACAAATATTCTACCGAAATTGTAATTCAAGGATATAACTCTTCACTAACAATGTTAGGTGGAGGAAATACAGGTGGTGGAATCCAAAATGATAACACACAAGCACCTGCTAATAATTTTGAAGATAGTCCACAAACTTCAAATGATATGGATGACGAAATTCCATTTTAGTTTCTATGAAAGACACAGAAATACCTAAAGATAAAAATATTAAACTTATCTCAATGCATGATGAGATGAGTTCATCGTATTTGTCATATGCGATGAGTGTAATTGTGAGTAGGGCTCTTCCTGATGTTAGGGATGGACTTAAACCTGTTCATAGAAGAATATTATTTGCCATGTATAAAGGTGGTTACGATTGGTCAAAACAATTTAGAAAATCTGCAAGAATAGTTGGAGATGTTATTGGTAAATATCACCCACATGGAGATCAGTCTGTTTATGATGCTCTAGTTAGAATGGTTCAGGATTTTTCTATGAGTTTACCTCTTGTTCAGGGCCAAGGTAACTTTGGATCTATTGATGGAGATCCAGCTGCGGCTATGAGGTATACTGAGACTAGATTAGCTAAAGTTTCGCAATACTTAATAGACGATATTGAAAAGGATACCATCGAATACAAGAGTAACTACGATGAAACAGAAAAAGAACCATCAGTTTTACCCGCTCAATATCCCAATTTATTGGTTAATGGAGCTGGTGGTATAGCAGTTGGAATGGCAACAAGCATACCTCCACATAATTTAGGTGAAATCATTGATGGAACATTAGCCTTAATTGAAAATAAAGATATTAAGATTAAAGAATTAATGAAACACATTCCAGGTCCTGATTTCCCTACAGGTGGTGTCATCATTGGGAAAGAAATTATTAAGGCAGGATATAATGTAGGTCGTGGGTCATTTAAAATTAGAGGTGAAATAAGTGTTGAAGCACAAAAAAATGGTAGAGAAAGATTAGTTATTACTTCTGTACCTTATCAAGTAAATAAATCAGTTTTAAATGAAAGAATTGCCCAACTTGTTAGAGAGAAAAAAATTGAAGGAATAAAAGATATTAGGGATGAGTCTAATAGAGAAGGGATTAGAGTAGCAATTGATTTAAGAAATGGTGTTGAGCCAGAAACTATTAAGCGATTACTTTATAAAAATACTTCGATCGAAAGTTCTTTTGGTTTTAATAGTTTAGCAATCGTTGATGGCAAACCTAAAATATGTAATTTAAAAGAGTTTTTAACAAATTTTTTAACTTTTCGTGAAGATGTTGTTATTAAGAAAACTAAATTTGACTTAAAAAAAGCAGAGGACAGAGCTCATATTTTGATTGGGTTATCTGTATCTGTTGAGAATTTAGATAAGATTATAAAAATTATACGGTCTTCAAAAACTCCTGATGATGCTAAAAAATCATTATTAAACACTAAGTGGAAAATTAATAAATCTTTAAAGTTAATTTCACTTGTCGAAGATAAGAAGGGGAAAAATTTATACTCATTATCTGACCCTCAAGTAATTGCTATTTTAGAACTTAGACTTCAAAAACTTACAGCTCTTGGTATTAATGAAATAGAAGTTGAAATTAAAAAATTAGCTGATTTAATTAAGGGATATAAGAAAATAATTAATTCCAAAAAAGAACTTTTAAACGTAATAAGTGAAGAGCTTAAAACTATTAAAGAAAAATTTGCTGTACCACGAAGAACTAAAATTATAGATGCTATCTTAAACTATGATATTGAAGAAACTATTCAAAAAGAGTCTGTTATTATTACAGTTACACTTCAGGGATATATTAAAAGAGGAGCATTAAGCAGCGTTAAACAACAAAAAAGAGGTGGCAAGGGTAAATCTGGGATTACAACGAGAGATGAAGATTCTGTAGTACAAACTTTATCAGTTAACACACACACGTCTGTTCTTTTCTTTTCGACAGAAGGACTTGTCTACAAAATTAAAGCTTGGAAGATACCTGAGGGATCAACTACATCAAAAGGTAAATCTCTATTTAATATCTTGCCTTTAAAAAATCATCAATCAATCAGTTCAATTATGCCATTCCCTGACGAAGAAAGTGATACGAAAAATCTTCAAATTGTTTTTGCAACTGCAAAGGGCAAGGTTAGAAAAAACAGTCTAGAAGACTTTTCTTCCATTAATTCAGCTGGAAAAATTGCAATAAAATTAGATCCCAATGATAAAATCGTAGGAGTTGAAATTTGTAAAGATGATCAAGATGTAATGCTAAGTACAAAAAATGGTAAATGCATTAGATTTGAGTCAAAAAAACTAAGAATATTTAAAGGTAGATCCTCAAAAGGTATAAAGGGTATAGAACTATCTCCTAATGATGAGATTGTTTCTCTTTCAATAACAAATAAAGAAAAAATAAAAAAAGATACTAAATCTGATGGAAGATTTGTTTTATCAATTACAGAAAATGGATACGGCAAAAAAACTTTAAACAATGAATATAGAGTTACCAATAGAGGTGGTAAGGGCATAATTGGAATTGTTAACTCACCTAGAAATGGCAGTATATGTTCGTCATTTCCTGTTATAGAGGGAGATGATGTGATGATTTCAACAAATAAAGGTAGAGTGATTAGAGTTGCCGTTAAAGAAATCAGAACAGCGGGAAGAAATACTCAAGGTGTAAGAATTATCAAATTATCTGGTGATGAAAAAGTTGTTTCAGCAATAAAAATTGATGATAACTTGGAGTAATGAAAAAAGTTGCCGTATATCCTGGAACATTTGACCCAATTACATTTGGTCATATTGATGTTATAAATAAAGCTTTAAAATTATTTGATAAAGTTATTATTGCTGCTTCTGATGGTGCTAATAAAAATTATCTTTTCAATTCACTTGAAAGAGTACAATTAATTAAAAAGGCCTTATTTGTTGATTTAAAGTTTGATAAAAAGAAAATTGAAGTTATTTCATTTACATCATTAACAACTGATTTATGCAAAAAATATAAATCTAATATTATTTTAAGAGGTTTAAGAGCAGTATCTGATTTCGAATATGAATTTCAACTAGCTGGAATGAATAGAAAATTGAACAATAATATAGAAACAATTTTTTTAATGTCTGATGTTGAAAATCAAATCATTTCATCAAGATTTGTTAAAGAAATAGTTAGACTAAAAGGTGATATCAAAAAATTTACTACAAAAAGCACAATAAAATCTTTAAAAGAAAAATATGAATAAACTTATAACAAAATTTTTAATTTTATTTTTTATACTAACCAACAACACAATCGCAGAGGAGAATATTATGATTTTAAAGCTTAAAGATGGAGACGTTAAAATAGAACTTTTTGAAGATGTGGCACCCAATCATGTCAAAAGAATTAAGCAATTAGCAAAAGATGGTAAATACGATGGTGTTGTATTTCACAGAGTGATTGATGGCTTTATGGCGCAAACTGGTGATGTTCAGTTTGGTAACTCTTCTAATGATCAATTTGATTTAAGAAGAGCTGGAATGGGTGGCTCTGATTTACCTGATCTTAAAGAGGAATTTAGTGATTTACCTCATGAAAGAGGAACGCTATCTATGGCTAGATCACAAGATCCAAATAGCGCAAACAGCCAATTTTTTATATGTTTTAAAGAAGCTTCTTTTCTAGATAGACAATATACGGTATTTGGTAAAGTTATTGAAGGCATGGATCTTGTTGATAAAATCAAAAGAGGAGATCAAAACAATAACGGTTCTGTTTCTAACCCAGATAAAATCATTAGCTTTAAATAATTTTAGTTCACAAATTTCATGGCGTTAAAGAATTTCAAATTTAATGTCATAGAAAGCGATAAATTTGCTAGAGTTGGAGTAATCGAAACTCATAGAGGCAATATTCAGACACCTGCTTTTATGCCTGTTGGAACACAGGCAACTGTAAAAGCTTGCCTTATTGACGATGTTATTAAAACAGGATCTGAAATAATTTTATCAAATACCTATCACTTAATGATCAGACCAGGTGTTGATAGAATTATTTCTGCTGGTGGTTTACATAAATTTATGAATTGCAAACTTCCCATACTTACAGATTCTGGTGGGTTTCAAGTTATGTCTCTTTCTAAATTAAACAAAGTAGACAGAGAAAAGGGTGCAATATTTAACTCTCATGTAGATGGTAAAAAATTTATATTAAGTCCAGAAGAAAGCATAAAAGTTCAAAAGGGTTTAGACTCTGATATTGTTATGATTATGGATGAGTGTCCTAAGAAAACTACTGACTATAAAGTAATTAATAAATCCATGGAACTATCCATATATTGGGCTGAAAGATCTAAAATAGCTTTTGGATTAAACCCACATAAAGCTTTATTTGGAATTGTCCAGGGTGGTTTATTTAAAGATCTAAGAACAAAATCTCTTAATGAGTTAATTAAAATTGGCTTTGATGGATATGCCATTGGAGGACTTGCTGTAGGAGAAAGTCAAAATGAAATGTTTAGTGTTTTAGATGATTTAAAAAATATTATGCCAGATGACAAACCTAGGTATTTAATGGGAGTAGGGACACCAGCTGATATTCTTGGAGCTGTTAAGAGAGGTGTTGATATGTTTGATTGTGTAATGCCTACGAGATCTGGAAGAACCGGTTTAGCTTTTACTTGGAATGGTCGTGTGAATATCAAAAATAATAAATATAAAAATGACAATGAACCACTTGATCCTGATTGTTCAAATTTAAATCTTAACAAGTATTCAAAAAACTATATAAATCATCTCTTCAATACGAATGAAATCTTAGGTTCTACACTTTTAACCTTACATAACATCAACTTTTATCAAGAATTAATGTCTTCTATTAGAGAAAATATTAAAAAAGGTACATTTGATAAATTTCATGATGAATACATTGATAAGTTGTAATTTAAATATTTGCAATTTGCGATGTTATGGAATAAATAATTGTTTTTTGGTAATAAAAATTATTCAAGTTTGATATTTTTTTATTGTTTAAATTTTTAAGTGTAAAGAAATTTAAAAATTTTAAAGAAGACTTCACCAAAAGTTTTTTTTTAAAATTAAATAAAAAAAAACATTTATCTCAACTTTAATAATTTATATGTGGGCCCTTAGCTCAGTTGGTAGAGCAATTCCCTTTTAAGGAATGGGTCGATGGTTCGAGTCCATCAGGGCTCACCACTAAAACAATCTTTTAAATGTTAGCTAATTGTAATCGGTGGATAGTCTAATATGACACTATTTTCCCATTCTGATAAATCTTTTATTCTTTTTGAGGATGATGGGTGGGTGCTCATAAATTGAGGTGGTTCTTTGCCTTTATTTTCTGCCTTCATCCTTTCCCATAACTTTTTAGTTTCTCTGATATCAAAGCCAGATAAAGATGCAAAAATCATTCCAAGGTAATCAGCTTCACTTTCTTGAGTCCTTGAGAAAGGATTCATTATTCCTATTTGCGATAATAGACCTACGGTGTTCATGCCAGTAGCTTGATTGATTTGCCCTAACTTTCCACCTGAAAAAATATCGATTAAAGAAGTTCCAGTTTGTAAAAGTGCACTTCTACTGGCTCTTTCAACCGAATGTTTAGCAACAGCATGTGCAATCTCATGACCCATAACTGAGGCAAGACCGTTTGTATTTTTTGTTACATCAAGTATTCCTGTGTACACAGCGATTTTACCACCTGGCATGCACCAAGCATTTTTTACTTTTTTATTATCTATTAAAATATACTCCCAATCAAAATTAACAGTTGGATCATTTTGACCTGCTCTATAAAAATACTCAGATATAGCGTCTTCCATTCTTTTTCCAATATCTTTAATTTCATTGAGTGTTTTAGTGTCATCACTCATTTTTTCTTTTTCTTTAACTTTTTCAAAAATTTGAGCTGCCTGAGCATTTAATTTTGATTCAGGTATAATTTTCAATTGTCTTCTGTCTGTTATTGGGGCTGTAGAACAAGCACCGAGCATTAAGCCCGAACATCCACATCCAATATAATTTAAAAATTTTCTTCTATTCATTTTATTAAAATTTTGATAATCATATAAATATATACTTTTATGAATTTAAACAATAAAATCTTAGTTGTGCTTTTTGTTATAGCTGTATCTTTTGTAATTTATTCTAGCTACAATTAGATTATGAATAATAAAAATTCAGAAAAAAAACCTATCACAAAAAAAGAGATTGTTAAATTGTGGTTTATGATTTTTACATTAAAAATTAGAAATTATTTTTTTACTGGCATAATTGTTTTAGTGCCGATTGGATTTACGTTATATTTAAGTAAATTTTTGATGAATGCCTCTTCAAATTTACTTCCTTCAAAAGTTAACCCTAACAGCTATTTGCCAATTAACATACCTGGTATTGAAATTATTATTACAATATTTTTTATTACCTTTATTGGTTTTTTGTCACTGTCATTTCTTGGTAAAAAGTTTTTACAGTTAATAGACATTTTGTTTAAAAAAATTCCATTATTAGGAACTTTTTGGTCAGCTATTAAGCAAATGTCACAATCCTTTAAAGATAATAAACACAAAAAAAGAAGCGTAGTTTTAGTTGAGTATCCAAGAAAAGGTGTTTGGGCAGTAGGTTTTGCTACCAAAGAAAATGAAGGAGAAATCAAAAACAAAACTAACAAAGAACTTATAAATGTATTTGTACCAACAACTCCTAACCCAACAAGTGGTTTTTTATTAATGTTTGAAAAAAATGATATAATCTACTTGGATATGAGCTTTGAAGAAGCTTCTAAATTTGTAGTTTCAGCTGGCACTACAAGTCCATAAAAATTAGACAAGATCGTTTATTATATCTGCTTGATCATATAACTTGAGTAAAGCTTTATATTTTTTAATATCAGTATTTTCTAATTCTATCTTTTTAATTTGTTTTTCTGCCATTAAAAACAAATCTTCATTTTGAATGGGGTCTGCTAACCTAAAATTTTTAATTCCACTTTGCTTGAAACCAAGTAAATCACCAAAACCTCTTAACTTCATATCTTCTTCTGAAATTTCAAAACCATCATTTGAGTTTTTTAAAATATTAATTCTTTTTTTAGCATTCACACTTAAATTTGACTTAAACATTAATATACAGCTTGCCTGTTTTGTTCCACGTCCAACTCTTCCTCTTAACTGATGTAGCTGAGATAATCCAAATTTGTTAGCATTTTCTATTATGATTACATTAGCATTAGGAAAGTCAATACCAACTTCTATAATTGTTGTCGAAACTAAAATTGAATATTTTTTATTAAGAAATTTATTTAATATTTCTTCCTTCTCTTCATTTTCAATTTTTCCATGTAGTAGTGCAACTTTATTTGGAAAAATTTCATTAAGAAATTCATATTTCGTAACTGATGATTGGTGATCTAATTTTTTTGATTCCTCTATCAAAGGACACACCCAGAAGATTTGGTTTCCTTCTTTTATTTCTTTTTTTACAAAGTTGATAACATCATCTATTTTACTTTCTAATTTGCTATAAGTTTTAACTTCTTTTCTATTACTTGGTTTTTCTTTAATAATAGAAACATCCATATCACCATAAACTGACATAGTTAGAGTTCTCGGAATTGGTGTCGCTGACATTAAAAGAACATCACAATTATCACCCCCTTTATCTGATAAAAGTTTTCTTTGTCTAACACCAAATTTGTGCTGTTCATCAATTATAATATAACCAAGGTTTGCAAAAATAATTTTTTTTTGAAAAATTGCATGTGTGCCAAATACCATTTGAATTTCATTGTTTTCCAGGTTTTTTATAATTCTCTTTTTTTCACTATTTTCACTCTTACTAGAAAGTAATTCAATTTTGATATCTTTAGGAAATAGTTTTTTTGCTAAAGTATAATGCTGTCTTGCCAATATTTCAGTAGGAGCCATTAATGCAACTTGGAACCCTGAATTAATGACATTCAACGAAGAAATCAATGCAACAATAGTTTTACCACTCCCAACGTCACCTTGCAAAAGTCTAAACATTTTACTTTTAGAATTTAGATCCTTATTAATATCACCCAATGAAATTTTTTGATCATTGGTAAGTGTAAAGTTTAATTTATTAATTATATTCTTATGAGCTTTTTCGCTGAAGTTTTTAGAAATTTTTTTAATTTTTTTAATTTTTTTTCGAATTTCTGAATTAACTAAAAAAGATGCTAATATTTCATCATAAGCAAGTCTTTTATAAAAATCAGATTTATAATTTTCAATATTTTTTGGATCATGTAATTTTATGATAGATTCGTTCCAACTTTCATTATTAAAAATTTTTAGAATATCTTTATCATGCCACTCCGGTAAAATAGGTAAGTTTTTTAAAATTTGATTAATAATTTTATTATAGGTTTTTTCAGTAATACCTTCTGTTAATGAGTATTTATTATCAATATTTTCAATTAATGAACTGTCTTGTGAAATATATGTTGGGTTCGTTATTTGATATCGTCCTTTATAATTGCCTATCTTACCGCTAATTGTCACTTCTTCATTTAGTGGTAAAATTTTTCTTACATATCCTTCATGACTATTAAAGAATATACAATCAATTTTTCCAGTTTCATCAATACAATTAACTCTATTGGGTAAGTTTCTAACTCTTGGAAATTGATATTTTAATGGAACAATCCTGATAGTTTGGATTACACCTATTTGAAGATCGCAAACTTTACTAACGAGCGTTCTGTCTGTATATGATTTAGGCAGTCTCCACAGCAAGTCAAAAATATTATTTACTTTTTTTTTCTTCAAAATTTCCATGGTTTTTTTACCCACACCATTTAATTTGGTTAGATCAGCTAATAAATAATCATAATTATTCTTATTTTTCATATTAGTTGTAATATATTAAATATTATGACCATTAATATAAAGGATTTAAAAAATAAAATAACTTATAGAGCTAACTATAGAGGCACTAAAGAAATGGATAAGTTGTTAGGTTCATTTACTAAAAAATATATTGATCAGTTTAATGAACAAGAGCTAACCCTTTTGTGTGATTTGTTAGACTTAGATGATGAGAATCTTTATAAATTTAATCAAGGTCAAAATCCAACGATTCAAATTGAATTAAACAAAGTTACAGAGATGTTTCAAAACTATAATTATGCAAGTGAATAGTGGCGGAGAGACTGAGATTCGAACTCAGGAAAGAGTTGCCCCTTTGCCGGTTTTCAAGACCGGTGCATTCAACCACTCTGCCATCTCTCCGTTAGCAACGTTTTATTATTATAAATTTTTAATTCAACAATAAAATTGATAAATTAAACAGATAATCATTTAATAGGTATAAATTTATTACTGTGGAAAAGCAAAAATTCAATACAGGCATAGGATTAACTGCACTAGGTTCTTTTTGGTGGGGTGTTATTGGTGTTATTTACTTCAAATATATTTCATTTGCAGGCTCTATAGAGGTAGTGATCCATCGTTGTGTGTGGACATCAGTAGCTTTAATAATAACTACTTTTTATTTTTCTAAATGGGATATTTTTTTTGAAATTATAAAAAATAAAAGAAATATAATTTATTTATTTTTTTCAAGCTTGCTAATTTTTATAAATTGGGCAACCTGGATTTATGCAGTGGGTACTGAAAAAATTATCGATGCAAGCTTTGGTTATTTTATTATGCCAATCTTAAGCGTATTCCTGGGATATATCTTTTATGGTGAAAAAATTAATAAAAGAAGAGGTCTTTCCATACTTCTTGTTTTGCTGTCTATATCATTTCTTTTATTTAAAAGTTTTCATTCGATACCATGGGTTGGAATAATTGTAGCTCTAAGTTGGGGTTTTTATAATCTTCTTAGAAAAAAAGTAAATGTTGATACTGATGTTGGACTTTTAATAGAAAGTCTTTTTATATTACCATTTGCATTATTTGCTTTTTTTATACTTTTTAAAAATAATTTAAATATTTTTAGTATTAACGAGCCTTCATTGATGTTTATTCTAATGTTAGCTGGACCAATGACTGTTATACCTCTATTTCTATATGTAAGAGGTGTTGAGTTGTGTGGCCTTGGACCCACTGGAATGATTTTCTACATAACCCCAACATTTCAATTTTTATTGGGCTTTTTTTATTATGATGAGGCTTTCTCTTTCGATAAATCATTAAGTTTCATTTTAATATGGATTGCTGTAATTATTTATTTAAAAGATTTATATGAACATAATTAAATATTTTATAATTATATTTTTCACATTTATTCACGGAACACTACATGCCAATGAAATAGAATTTAAGGAATGGTTGGTTAATTTCAAAGCTTATGCTTTAGAAAAAAAAATTTCAGAAAAGACATTCAATTTAGCAATGTCTGATGTTGTGTTTTTACCTGATGTAATAAAATATGACCGCTTTCAACCTGAGTTTTATGAGGATACCAAAACTTACATATCCAAAAGAACTTCTAAACAAAAAGTAAGTGCGGGCATAAAACTTTATGAATTAAATAAAGATTTCATAAATTCTGTAGATAATAAATTTTCAGTTGAGAAAGAGTTACTTTTAGCATTAATGGGAATAGAGACTAATTTTGGAACTTATGTAGGAAAAATGGATATATTATCATCACTTGCAACCTTAAGTTTTGATCAACGTAGATCTGATTTTTTTACCAAGGAATTAATTACTATTCTTCAATTAATAGATGAGGGGAAAATAGACCATAACATTTTATATGGGTCATGGGCAGGTGCCTTTGGTTTTTTTCAATTTATGCCATCTACAATAGAAAACTATGCAATAGACTATGATAAAAATAATATTATTGAGCTTAAATCAACAAAAGATTCATTTGCATCTGCAGCTAACTACATAAATAAAATAGGATGGAAAAAAAACCAACCTTGTTTCATTAAAGTTAAATTAAAAGAAAATATACCTAACAATATATTAAATACATCTGCAAAAAAACTTCACCATAAAATTAAATTTAAGCTTTTAAAGAAATATATAATTAATGAAGATGGTTTTAATTCTATTAATGATAATTTGATTGCATCAATAATAACGCCAGACAAAGATATAATACCAGATGCACAAAACTTAGATCCGGCCTACATAGTTTTTGATAATTATGAAAAAATACTACAATGGAATAGATCTTTAAGATTTAGCCTCGCAGTATGCACATTAAAAGAAAAGTTTGAAAATGCTTTATAAAAAACTATTAATTATATGCTGTTTAATTTTATTAAATAACTGTACAGCAACTACCTCAACCAAAAATAAAAATCTTAATTCATTGGAAAATCCATTTATAAATAAAGGATTTAGCCTTATTTATAATGATAAGTTTTATTATGATAAGGTTATTTCCAAAAAAATTGATGAAAGAAGCTTAGTTATTTTTCAAAAAAATTTAAAAAAAAATACAATTGTTAAAATTACCAATATTTTAAATAACAAATCAATTATAGGTACTGTTGGTAGTAATGCTGATTATCCTTTATTTAATAATGCAGTATTATCATTGAGAATAGCAGATGAAATTGGTTTGAATGAAAATGAACCTTATGTAGAGATTTTAGAAGTCCTAGAAGATGCAATATTTGTTGCAAAAAGAGCAAAAACATTTGAAGAAGAAAAAAAAGTTGCTAACAAAGCACCCGTTAACAATATTAATATTAGTGATCTTAACACTAAACAAACAAATACTAAAAATGAATTAAGTAAAAAATTTTCTTATGAAATAAAAATAGCCGATTTTTATTTTAATGATATAGCATCATTGCTAGTTGATAGAATCGTAAAAGAAACCATGATTAAAAATGTCAAAATCAAAAAAATTAATGAAAAAAAATATAGAGTATATGCAGGTCCTTTTAATAACATTAACTCTCTACAAAAATCATTTAATGATATAAGCATACTTGAATTTGAAAATATTGAGATTATAAAAAATGATTAAATTAAGATTTATAACGATTTTATTGACGCTCTTACTAACAGCTAATGCTAATGCAGCATTTGATGTAAAGGCGAGAACAGCAATACTACAAGATTATCTTTCTGGTGAAATATTATTTGAAAAAGATGCTGATAAATCAATTTATCCTGCATCAATGACAAAAATTATGACAGCCATTATTGCGTTTGATTTAATTAGAAGTGGCGATCTAAGTTTAGATGAAAAATTTTTAGTATCAGAGAATGCCTGGAGACTTTCATCAGCTGGCTATTCTTCAATGTTTATAATGGTTGGTGATGAAGTTAGTGTAGAAAATTTACTAAGGGGAATAATTGTTGCATCTGGTAATGACGCATGTGTTGCGTTAGCTGAAGGTATAGCTGGAACAGAGGATGAATTTGCAGTGATGATGACAGCTAAAGCTAAAGAAATAGGAATGGATAATACTAATTTTGCTAATTCATCAGGTATTAATGATACTGAAAACCTATCAACTGTAAGAGATATTATGCTTATGTCCAATTATCTTATTAAAGAGTTTCCTGAAGAATATAAGTATTTTGCAGAAAAAGAATTTACTTGGGATAGAACAGGGGGTGATCCCATTACTCAAGGTAATAGAAATCCTTTATTATATAAAAGTCTTGGGGCAGATGGAATTAAAACTGGTTATTTAGCTGTTGAAAAATATTCACTGGCATCATCTGTTGAAAGAAATGGAAGACGACTAATAGCTGTAGGTAGTGGCTTCAATACTAAAAATGATAGATCTCGCGAAAGTGCAAAACTTTTAACATGGGGTTTAACTAATTTTGACCTGGTTGAAATTACAAAAGCAAACACACCAATAGAAGACATTGATGTTTGGTTGGGTAAAAAGGATACTGTTAAAACTTATATAAAAAATGATATCTACAAAACTATTCCTAAAGCAAAAAAAAGACTATTGAAGGTATCATTGAATTATAATGGTCCAATTCAAGCACCGATTAAAAAAGATGATATCTTAGGAAAATTAAAGCTAATTTTTGATGGTGAAATTATCGAAGAATATGATCTACTTGCTTATGAAGATGTTAAGAAATTAAATGTTTTTTCAAGGTTAATGAAATCAATTAATTTTTTAATTTGGGGCGATGTCTAAAAAACCATTAATTGTATTTGAAGGTATAGAGGGGACAGGTAAATCTCATCATATTAAAAATGTTGCTAATTACTTAACACGTAAAAGGATTAAATTTATTCAAATTAGAGAACCTGGTGGCAGTACAAATTCAGAAAAAATAAGAAATCTTATTCTTAATAACAAATCTACATTTAATAAAGAAACTGACTTACTGCTTTATCTTTCGGCAAGAAGTGAAAATATGGAAATTATAAGAAAAAATTTTGGTAAAAAAATAATATTGATAGATAGGTTTTCAGATTCAACTATTGCCTACCAACATTATGGTATGGGTGTAAACCTTAAGTTAATACAAAATATTAACGACCATCTTTTAAAAAATATTAAAATTGATTTTACTTTTTTAAATACAGTAAATTTATCAAATATGAAAAAAAGGCTTAAACTAAGAAAAAAGCTTAACAGATATGATAAATTTAACAGTAAATTTTATGAAAAAGTACAAAATGGTTTTATAAAGATATTAAAAAAAAATCCTAAAAAATATATTAGAATAAATTCAAATCTAGATATAGATCTTAATGAAAATATAATATTAAATAAAATTAACGACTTAATTTAGATTTATGAATTTAAAACCATCTGAAAACACTAAAATTTATGGTATGGAAAATTTTTTTCATGAATTAAGTGGACTATATAAGTACAAAAAATTGCCTAATAAAATTTTACTGTCTGGAAAAAAAGGATTGGGAAAATCAACATTAGCCTATCATTTAATCAACTATATTTTATCCGAAAATGAGGATTATAAATATAATTTAGAAAATTTTTGCATCCATAAGGACAATAAATCTTATAAACTTTTGCAAAATAACTCCCATCCAAATTTCTATTTAATAGATTTATTAACAGAAAAAAAAAGCATTGATGTAGGTCAAATACGTGAAATGATTAGTTACACAAATAAGTCAACATTTAATAATATGGCAAGATTTATTTTAATAGATAATGTTGAAAATCTAAATAAGAATTCTGTCAACGCATTACTTAAAATTATTGAAGAACCAAATGAAAATGTTTTTTTTATCTTAATAAATAATAGTGAAAAAAATATACTACCCACACTAAAATCAAGATGTTTAACATTCAAAATTAATTTTACATTTAATGAGTCCTTAAGTATTTCAAACTTAATACTGGATAAAAATGTACTTGATTTTATTAACTATGACTTACTAAGTTTTTATAATTCACCTGGTGAAATCATTAGTTTGTTTAATTTTGCTGAAGAAAAATCAATTAATTTAAAAAATCACACTATTTCAAGTTTTATAAGTTCGATAATAGAAAATAATTACTATAAGAAAAATAAACCTGTCAAAATTTTATTAATAAATTTAATCGAGCTATTCTTTTTGAAAAAATATCTGATAACAAATTCAAAGGTTACATTAATTAATTTTTATCAAAAATTTATAAAAAAAATTTATAATACGGAAAAATTTAATCTAGACGAAGAAAGTTTATTTTTAGAATTTAAATCAAAATTGTTATAAATGGATAAAAATTACTATATAACTACACCAATTTATTATCCTTCAGCGAGACCCCATATGGGTCATGCATACTCAAGTATTGTTGCTGATTTTTTTGCAAGATTTAAACGTATAGATGGGTTCAATGTTCATTTTTTAACAGGTACGGATGAGCATGGTTTAAAAATACAACGAGCAGCAGAGAGAAAAAAAATTGATCCTCAAACTTTTTGTGATGAAATTAGTCAAACGTTTAGAGATCTTTCAAAAACATTAAATTTATCTAATACTGATTTCATTAGAACTACTGAAGAAAGACACAAAAAAACAGTTCAACATCTGTGGAATGAACTTGAAAAAAATGACGATATTTATTTATCAAAATATTCTGGTTGGTATTCTGTTTCTGACGAAGCTTATTACAGTGATGAAGAAATTATTGAGAAAGAAAACGTTAAAATAGCCATTTCATCTGGTTCTTCGGTTGAATGGATAGAGGAAGAGTCTTATTTTTTTAGATTATCTAAGTGGCAAGATGAACTACTAAAATATTATGAAAAAAATCCAGACTTTATTTCACCAAAATCCAGAAAAAATGAAGTAATTAGTTTTGTAAAAAGTGGGTTAAAAGACTTATCCATAAGCCGTAAAGCATTCTCTTGGGGAATCAAAGTTCCTAATAGTCAAGATCATGTGATTTATGTTTGGCTTGATGCTCTAACCAATTATATAAGTGCTTTAAACTACCCAGACACAAATAATGAGTTGTTTAAAAAATTTTGGCCTGCATCTGTTCATTTGATAGGTAAGGATATATTAAGATTTCATTCTGTATATTGGCCAGCATTTTTAATGGCTGCAAAAATACCTTTACCTAAGAAAGTATATGGTCATGGCTGGATTTTATCTGGTGATGAAAAGATGTCAAAATCAAAAGGAAATATTCTTGATCCCTTAGATATTATCGAAATTTATGGACTTGATCCATTAAGATATTATTTGATTAAAGAAGTTTCATTTGGAAATGATGGTAATATTTCACAAGATAGATTAGAGGATTGTATCAACAGTGATTTGGCTAATAACTATGGTAATTTATGTCAAAGAGTGACTGCATTTGCTGAGAAGAATTGCTCTTCATTAGTACCAGATAATATAAAATTTAATGATGAAGATTTAGTGATGCTAAATAAATTTACTGATAATTTAAATCTAATACGAACTGAAATTGATAATCAAAATATTAATTATTATATTAATTTCATTGTTAGTGCTTTATTTGAAGCTAATAAGTATTTTAACGATCAAGAACCTTGGAAAAAAAAAGATGATAAAGATAGATTAAATACCATTGTCTATACATCTTTAGAAATGATTAGAAAAATTTCATTTATGCTTTATCCAATAATTCCAAGCTCAATAGAAAAAGCCTTAAAGATTTTTAATTTAAATATTGATGCAATTAATTTTGAATCTATTGCAAAACATGACTATCTAATATCTGGAAAACCTATCAAAAAAATAGATATTTTGTTTAAAAAAATTGAAAAGAAAAATGATTGATTCTCATTGTCATTTAGATCACGAACCTTTACTTGAAAATTTAAATGAAGTTATAAAAAGATCTAAAGAAGTTGGTATCTCAAAATTATTAACCATATGCACTACACCTGAAAGTTTTGATAAGATAAAAAAAATTATTATAACCGATCCGATGATTTATGGAACTTTTGGTATTCACCCTCATGAGACTGAGAAAAGTTATTTAATTGATAAAAACTATATAACAAATCAAGTAAATAAAAATGAACGAATTATTGGCATTGGTGAAACAGGCTTAGATTTTTTTTATAATCATAGTAATAAAGAAAGACAAATTGATAGCTTTAAAGCTCATATAGAGGCTTCTATAGAGCTTAATATGCCTATTATCATACACTCTAGAAGTGCAGAAGATGAAACGTATGAAATTTTAAAATCATATAAATCAGAAAAACTTAAAATTTTAATGCATTGTTTTACTGGTTCGTTAAATTTTGCAAATAAATTAATAGAATTAAATGCCTTTTTTTCAGCAAGTGGAATAATCACTTTTAAAAATAGTTTAGAGCTTCAGGAAACTTTTAAAAGTATTCCCTTAGATAAACTGCTTGTTGAAACAGATAGTCCATTTTTAGCGCCCATACCGATGAGAGGGAAGAAAAATGAACCAAGTTATATTAAGTATACTTTGGAAAAATTATCTATTTTAAAAGATAAAACTATTCAAGAAATGTCCAATTTAACCACTCAAAATTTTAATAAACTTTTTAATCTATAATGTCTCTTAAATTTGTCATTTTGGGTAGCGGCAGCTCAATGGGTGTACCTCGAGCTGATGGATATTCTGGAGATTGTGATTTAAAAAATAAAAAGAATTTTAGAACAAGGTGTTCTGCTCTAATTAAACTTAATGATCAAAATATTTTAATAGATACATCGCCAGATTTGAGGTCACAACTTCTAAAAAATAAAGTTAAATCTATTAGTAAAGTTTTTTATACCCATCTTCATGCTGACCAGACACATGGTATTAATGACCTTCGACCATTTTTTTTGATAAACAAGAAACAAATTCCAGTCTATGCGGACATTAATACTAAGAAATATCTGCTTTCAACTTTTAAATATTGTTTTAAATCATCTTTTGGTTATCCATCAACTTTAAATATTAATAGCCTTAAAAAAAAACATGAATTTATAATTAAAGATAAAAAAATTAAAATTGAATCAATACCTGTTCAACATGGTAAGATTAAAAGTATTTGCTATTTAATTAACAATAAATTAGCCTATGCAAGTGATATTAGTCTATTCTTTAAAAAAGATTACAAAAAATTAAAAAATTTAGAATATCTAATTATTGATTGTCTGTGGTACCGTAATCATTCAGCTCATTTCAATTTAAATCAGGTTTTAGAAATAGTTAAAATCCTTACTCCTAAAAAAACTATATTAACAAATATGCATAGCGATTTAGATTATGTAAAACTTAAGAAAAAATTACCCAAAAATATTATTCCTGGTTTTGATGGTTTGACTGTTAGTTTAAAGAATTAAATCTATTTGTTTTGTTATCTTATCTGACATTGGTGTAATAAAAGAATTGAACGTGTCCTGTATTTTTCCTTCTTTATTAATTAAAATCTTATGAAAGTTCCACTTAGGGACAGTTGAATTACCATAATTTTTTTTTGCCCATTTATATAAGTCATGGGCATTATTACCTTTAACATCAGTTTTGTCTGTTATTGGAAAAGTAATATTAAAATTAGTTTCACAAAAATCTTTAATTTCTGAATTAGTGCCAGGTTCTTGACCACCAAATTGATTTGATGGAACGCCAATTACATAGAAGCCTCTGTCTTTATACTTTTCATAAAGTTCTTGCAGGCCTGTATATTGCTTAGTAAATCCACACTTACTAGCAACATTTACCAAAAGTATAGTTTTTCCTTTGTATTGATTTAAATCAATAGTTTCATTATTTATATTTTTTATCGTATGATCAAAAAAAAGCTTTTCGTATTTAGCATCAACTTTTTCAAAAAATGTAAACATAGATAGGATTAATAGAATTAATAAATTATTTTTATAAACCATTACTTATTTTTTAGAAGCATACAATAATATAAAATATCCAAATACAGTAGACAGTAAGGATCCAGCAAGAACACCAATTTTTACTCCATCAATATACTGAATATTTTCGGCAAAGGCTAAGTTTCCAACAAATAAACTCATAGTAAAACCAACCCCTGTTAAAATTGAAACTCCATATAAGCTTAGCCAGCTAGATTTATCTGGCATTTGAGCCACACCAAATTTAACAGCAATGAAAGAAACAACCATAACCCCAACTTGTTTACCCACAAATAACCCTAAAAGAATACCTAATGGAACAGGTTCTAATAATGAAGTTAATGATAGTCCCTCCAAAGACACACCAGCATTAGCAAATGCAAATATAGGCATTATCATAAAAGCAACGTAAGGACTGATTGCATGTTCTAATTTAATTAATAAAGAGAAATCTTTTTCTTTAATTCTGTGAGGTATGGTTGAAGCTAAAAGAACACCTGCTATTGTTGCGTGAATTCCAGACTTATAAGTGAAGAACCACATGAAGGCACCAATTATTAAATAGGGAATAAACTTTTTTACACCAAATTTATTTAAAGTAAGTAATAAAATATATGAAATTAAGATTAAACTTAAATAACTTATGCTTAAGTCACCTGAGTAGAAAAAAGCGATGATTAATATTGCACCAAGATCATCGATTATAGCAAGAGCCGTTAAAAAAACTTTTAAAGAAATTGGAACTCTTGAACCAAGTAAGGATAAAATTCCCAATGAAAATGCTATGTCAGTAGCTGATGGAATTGCCCAACCATTCAATGTTTCAGAATTATCAAGGTTTATAAAAACATAGACTAGAGCAGGGACCACCATTCCCCCAACAGCGCCTATAATTGGCAACAATGCTTTTTTTAAATTAGAAAGCTCACCTTGAATAAACTCTCGTTTTATTTCTAGTGTTACAAAGAAAAAGAAAATTGCCATTAATAAGTCATTAATCCAGTGATGTACGGAAAGTTTTAAACCGAAATCATTAATACCTATAAATAGGTATTGGTTTAGTGTATCAAAATATAAATTACTTAAACTAGAATTACTTATTACCAGAGCAATAATTGCTGCAATTAATAACACAAGACCACTTGCCGCTTCTAATTGAAAAAACCATTTAAAAGGTTTTGAAAGATTTTTGATCATAATTTTATATTAAATCTCTAATAAATAATGAGATATCTTTAATACTTTCATATAAATTATAAAGTATAAATTCGACATTTGGGACAATTTTCCCAATAGGATATTTAAACGTGTCCACAATAATTATAAAAGCAACGAATGAAATAATTGATACAGCAAAAATATTTAATATTTTAAAATTTTTTTGTTTTTTTTGGTGTGTATTTACTTGTGTGCTTTCACCTTTATTTATCTCAATTTTTTCTTTAGTTTTTTCTTCTAAGTTAACTTCTACTTCTTCATTAGACGCATCTGATACACTTTCTACATCATTGATCGGTGAATTATTTTGTTCAAAGATATTAACATTATCATTAGCAATATCTTCATCAATTGAACTTACTGGGTTTTCAGGAACTACTTTTTTAAAAAACCATTTATGATCACAGCTAGCACACTGCAATAAACGACCCATGTCGGGAATTAAACTAGAGTCTACATCGAATTTTTTATAACAATTATTGCAAGTGATGATCATAAATGATGTATATCTGATTCTTGTAAAAAAGCCTTATTTTTGATGTTCTTTATTCTTTGAAATTATCAATATCTAATGTATTAGTACCTCAATCGGGGCGTAGCGCAGCCTGGTAGCGCATCTGGTTTGGGACCAGAGGGTCGCAGGTTCAAATCCTGCCGCCCCGACCACTCTCCCAACACTTCTGGAGGGTCGGACAGTAAACGAGACAGTTGATGATGGAGCGATCTGTTAAAAAAATTAGATTCGACAAAAAAAATACAAAAAAAAATTAATTACAACTCATAGGCGGATTTAATTTTCATGTTGCAACATGGAAACATAATTCACTTATAGATTTTGTTTTTTTAAAAAAAACTCAAATAAACCAACGATAATATTTTGTTGTTCTCGACCAATTGATTAACAATCAACTGCTCTTTTTATTATTTCTTGAAATATTTTTGTAGTGTTCATATATTATTTACATCATCAGATAGACACAACAGTTCACTACTGACTCGATTGATACAAAAAGGAGATCAACCATGTTAAATATTAAATTTAACCAAGAAAGTAATAACAAAGAAAAATATATCTACTTAAGTAAAATTAAGTTTGATGTATTAAAATACATTCTAGCATTTTCGCTAGACAAACATTACTCACCAACCTTTACAGAAGTAGCAAGAAAATTTAGATTTTCTAGAGCTAGAGCAGGCAAGATAGTGAGTGAATTATTTTTAATGGGATTTATCACAAAAGGTAAATCAGCTCACAGAAAGATCAGAATTGAGGAATATCAACAGATATTGATAGGGAATCTTCAGTTTAATAGAGAGTATCCGGTTAAAGATACAGTTAACTAAAATATGAAAATGGGTGGTGATGATTTTCATCACCCAAATTTAAACATGCTAGCTAAATTTAATAAAAAAACTTCATTCGCTTATTTAATGGGTGTTTATCTTGGTGATGGTGAAATTAGGAAAAAAACTAAATTTGAAATATTTCGTCTTAATACAAAAGATAAAGATTTTGCAGAAACTACTAAAAAAGCAATTTTAATATGTAGAGGTGACGAATATAATCTTAAAAAGGGTACAGCTTTTACTGGTAAGTTAAGAAAAGTAACTTTAAGTGAAAATGAAGTTGCAATGAGAAAAGTCTATAAAGTAAAACCCGTAAATTATTTTAATGTTTATGCTTCGAGTGCAAAGCTTTTTAAGAAAATGGCTCAAATGACCAATAATAAAACAACATTTCCAAAAGAAATATTTAATTGGACTAAAGAAGAAAGAAAATATTTTATAATCGGTCAAATGGATAGTGAAGGTTATGTCGCTAAACATAATAAGAGTAAGTCAATAATAACACCAACTGGCAGATCTGTGCATATGGGTTTTAAAATTACAGACATGTACATATTCAAAAATTTTTTAAAACTATTAGATATGTCAAATATAAAATATGGAAAAGTTGGATCACATCCAACTAAGAATAAAATAGCATACAGAATAACAATAAAACTACAAAGCTGGATTGATGCAGGGTTTTTTTTATCGATCAAAAGAAAACAGGATTTAATAAATAGATTTAGAATAACCGAACCCTATTCAGAGAGAAGTATAAATCCTAGGGTTAATAAAAAATAAGATGGGGCGGCAGGGTAGAAACCTGCGACCCCTGATAATAAAATGATTTAAAACGAGACACTTTTCAGACACCTAATGATGTTTCGAAAGTGAAACATCCAATAAATAGAACCCTTATTTAATAGGGATAAATGACAACTAGATCTTTGCTAACAGGGGTTGAAGTGTTATATAACAGGGTATCGAGACGAAATGATTGCTAGTTTCAAATCCTGCCGCCCCGACCATTTTATGAAAAAAGCAAAAATTTATATACCCACTAAAAATTCAATGCAGTCTGGTTTAGGTAAATCAGACAAATGGTTAATTGAATTTGAAACCGAAGATACAGGAATTAATCCTTTAATGGGTTGGGAAACAAACTCTAACACTCTTTCAGAATTGAATTTAGAATTTTCTTCTAAAGAATTAGCAATAGAATATGCAAAAAAAAATAAAATTGACTTTGAAATCATTGAACCTCAAAAAAGAAAAATGGTTAAAAAATCTTACGCAGATAATTTTTTAAAATAATAATGTTTAAATTTTTCACTCAAAAAGAATGGCGATTATGGTCATGGGTTGGTTCATTTATTATTCTTTCATCACTTTGGGTTCAGGTACAAATTGATGTTAAAATAAATGAATGGTTTGGTCAGTTCTATGATATGATACAAAAAGCCTTAGCAGCTCCAAACTCAATCACAATTGGTGAGTACTGGGCAAGTTTGTTATCATTTATTACATTAGCAGGTATTTATGTCGCTTTGGCTACGGTTGTTGCTTTCTTTACCTCACATTATTTATTCAGATGGAGAACTGCAATGATTGATTGGTATCACAGTGTCTATGATAAGGCCCGAACTATTGAAGGGGCTTCACAAAGGGTTCAGGAAGACACAATAAAATTTTCAAGAATTATGGAAGGACTTGGTACAAGTTTTATAGAAGCAATAATGATGCTTGTTGAATTCACTCCTATTTTATTTGGTTTAAGTATTGGAATACCTATTTTATTTTTTGGGGATTGGAATTATGGTTTGGTTACAGGTGCATTTATATGGACTGTAGGTGGAACTCTTTTCTTAATTGTATTAGGTTCAATTTTAAGATTAGTTGGTGTTGAGTATGATCTTCAAAAAAATGAAGCTTCTTATAGAAAATTACTAGTTATAGCTGAAGATGACATAACAGTAAGACCAAAGAACCTAGATGAATTATTTAATGATGTAAGAAAAATTCATTTTAAGTCTTACTTAAGATATTTTTATTTTAATCTAGGTCGTATAACTTATCTTCAAGCTAATGTCCTTTCAGCTTATGTTTTTTTAGCCCCAGCAATAGTTGCTGGCGTTGTGACATTAGGGGTAATGCAACAAATTATAAGAGCTTTTGGAAGAGTAGAGGGCTCTATGCAATATATTTTTAGATCATGGCCTACAATTATAGAGTTAGCCAGTGTTTATAAAAGATTAAAAGAATTTGAATCTAAAATTAATACCGCTGAATCAATAACTCAAAAAGATTAATGGCTATTGATAAAAAATATGTTGATCAAATTTTAAAAGTTTCTGAAAAAGCAGCATTAGCCTCTTCCTATTTGGTTGGAAAAAAAGACAAGATTGCAGCAGATCAAGCAGCTGTTGACGCAATGCGATCAGAATTAAATAAAATAGATATGAATGGTGAAGTTGTTATTGGCGAAGGTTCACTCGATGAAGCACCCATGCTTTATACAGGTGAAAAACTTGGAAATAAAAATGGACCCTATCTTGATATTGCTGTTGACCCTTTAGAGGGTACAAATTTTGCAGCAAATAATTTACCTGGTGCAACTTCTGTTATTGCAATTGCTGAAAAGGGAAATCTTTTTAATGCACCAGAAACTTATATGGATAAAATTGCAACTGGACCAATTGAAAAAGGATTAGTTGACCTAGATTTTCCACTGAAGAAAAATGTAACAAATCTTGCAGACTTTCTAAACAAAGATATTTCATCACTGACAGCTTGTGTAATGGATAGACCAAGACATAAAAAAATAATTGATGAATTGAAGCAACTAAATATAAATATTAAATTAATTACTGATGGTGATGTTCTTGGTGCTTTGTATGTGACAAATCCAAAATATAATGTTGATATATTTTTGGGCATTGGCGGTGGTCCAGAGGGAGTGTTAGCAGCATCAGCTCTTGATGCTTTTGACTGTCATTTTCAAGGGAGATTTATATTTGATAACGACAAAGATATTAAAGATGCAAAAAACATGGGAATAACTGATTTGAACAAAAAATATGAATTAAATGAAATTATAAGAGGAGACTCTATATTTTGCTCAACAGGAATCACGACAAGTGAGATGTTAGCTGGTGTAAATATCAATAATAACAAATATACAACCGAAACACTAGTTACACATAAAAGTTTAAAATTTACAAAAATCTTAAAGAGAACAAATCTTATTTCAGAATGATTTCTGTCTCAGGTAAGAAGTGGGAACAAAAAAAAATTAATCAAAACATTGTTGATAAATTAAAACAAGAATATGATTTTAGTGAAATTTTATCTAGATTAATTATTTCAAGAAAATTTGATAATGATGAAATAGCAACAATCAATACAGATTTAGATTTAAACAATGTTTTTTTAAATAATAAAGATTTCAGACAATCTATTAACCTTGTTGTAAATTCTATCAATAATTATGAAAAAATATGCATTTTAGGTGATTATGACGTTGATGGCTCTGCTGCTACATCATTATTTGTTAAGTTTTTCCAAAGTATAAATCATCCATTTTTTTACTATATCCCTGATAGGGAAAAAGATGGTTATGGAGCTACCAAAAAACTATTTAAAAAACTGATCTTAGAAAAGCCTAAATTAATTATTATGGTGGATTGTGGCTCAACATCTAATGATGCAATAGATTTCTTAAATGAGAATGAAATAAAATCTTTAATTATTGATCATCACGAAATTAACAAACCCTTTCCCAATGCAAACTCAATTATAAACCCAAAGAAAGATAATGGTTATAAAGAATATGACTATTTGTGTGCAACCTCTCTTTCTTATTTTTTTTTAGATTTATTGATTAAGAAAATCAAAAGTAAAATAAATATATCTGATTATTTGATATATGTTTTATTAGCTACTGTTTGTGATGTTATGCCTTTAAGAAAGTTAAACAGATTAATTGCTTTAAATGCTCTTAAAAATTTTGATATAACAAAAAATTTGCCTCTTAATACTTTATTTAAATTAAATGAAAAAAAAAATAAAATTAATATTAATGATCTGGGTTATTTAATTGGTCCAATATTAAATGCTGGTGGAAGATTGGGTATGTCTCAGTATGCTACGGAATTATTATCTTCTAATAATGATCTAGTTGTAAATGATAGATCTAAATCCTTAATTAAACTAAATGATAAAAGAAAAGAAATTGAAGATTTAATATTAGAAGATATTGACTTTAAAAAGATTGAAAAAGAAAATAAAGATATAATTATTTACTACAATCCAAATATTAACGAAGGCTTAATAGGAATTATTGCAGCAAAATTAAAAGATTATTTTAATAAACCGTCTTTTGTTATTACTGCATCTAATGAATTATTAAAAGGGTCTGCAAGATCAATTTATAATTATAATATTGGTAGTGTAATTAGAAATTCACTAGACCAAAAGTTAATTTTAAATGGTGGTGGTCACAATATGGCTGCAGGATTTACCCTAGATAAAGTAAACCTTAAAGATTTTGAAAATTATATATTAGAAGATTTTTTAAAATCTAACATTTCAAATGAGAATATATTTTCATATGAATCGGAAGTTTCATCGCTAGCACTTAATCAAGATTTTTATGAAGATCTAAAAAAATTAGAACCGTTTGGTACAGGAAACCCAGTGCCAACATTTATGTTAAGAGATTTAAGAATAATTAAACCCATAGTATTAAATAACAAGCATATATCTGTAGTATTAAAATCAAAAACAGGACATTCGATTAAGTCAATATCATTTAATTCTATTAATACTAAGATTGGCGAACACTTAATTAATTATAAAGATAACCTTAATATAATAGGTCAGATTAACGAAAATATATGGAATAATAAAAAAACACTTCAATTAACTATTAGAGACCTAATCCTATAGCTTAATTGGGCTTGATAAATAATGACTTATAAAATAAAAGATCACAACATGGTCCCTTCGTCTATCGGTTAGGACAGCTGGTTTTCATCCTGCAAAGGGGGGTTCGATTCCCCCAGGGACCGCCATTAATATGTTTTATTACACTTATATGCTCAAATCTATTTCCACTGGTTTTAAAAAGACTTACGTTGGATATACAAATGATCTTAAATCTAGACTAGATAAACATAATTCAAACAAAGGTGCAAAATCAACAATGGGCTATAAATGGTTGTTAATTTATAGTAAAAAATTTAAAACAAAGAATGAAGCTATGTCATTTGAATATAAATTAAAAAAAAATCAAAAATTAAGGAAAGAAATTTTAGATAAATCAGCTTAATGAAAATTTCAATCCTTTTACCTTATAAAGAGAATTATACTGATAATTATGCAGGTGCTGTATCTTTGTTTATAAATGACACTACAAGATTAAGTAAATTTAAAAAAAATATTAGAATATTTGGAAGCACAACTTACAAATCATTACTATCAAAAAACTACACAAATATAGAATTAAATCAGAATAGTTTATTTCAAAGCCAAAGTAGATTCTATGTAAATAAATTTATTGAATTACAAAAAAAAATTAAACCAGATATTATTGAAGTTCATAATCGACCAAATTATTTAAAATATATTATAAAACTTAATTCTAAAATTGTTTTATATTTTCATAATGATCCCCTTGATATGGCTGGATCTCGGACTATTAGAGAAAGATTAAACCTATTGGAGATATGTAAAAAAATTATTTTTAATAGTAAATGGACAAAAGAACAATTTATAAAAGGTTTAGATAACTTTTATAGTGGCTCCTCAAAGCTTGAAATTATTAATCAATCAACTAATAGACCAAAAATAGATTTTAAAAAAAAGAAAAAAATAATAACTTTTATTGGAAAATTAAATTCTGCAAAAGGCTATGATTTATTTGGGAGTGCAATATTAAAAATTTTAAGAAAGCATAAAGATTGGAGCTCTTTAGTTATCGGTGATGAACCTCGTGAAAAATTAATTTTTAAACATAAAAATCTTGATTTATTAGGTTTTCAGCCACATAGGAAAGTTTTAAAAATACTTGAAAAAACAAGTATATCTGTAGCTTGCTCAAGATGGCATGAGCCTTTTGGTCGTACAAGTTTAGAAGCTTCTAGTAGGGGGTGCGCTGTTATAATATCAG
>JACLAB010012900.1_pt1 | contig 38535 bp, 29 predicted proteins | sample 8027921 | NCBI WGS metagenome assembly JACLAB01 (sample SAMN15725117, study PRJNA655200) | protist metagenome | isolation source: fluorescence activated cell sorting (FACS) single amplified genomes of... | place: USA: West Boothbay Harbor, Gulf of Maine | collected 2000-07-19 | reverse complement strand
TCTCCCGCACGCGCCGTCGCGTTACGATTCACTTTCGCGCTGTCGCCCGCGCGCGTCGCGAGAGCGCGACGCGCGCCGGTGGCGGTGCGCCGGGCGTCGCTCGCGGTGCGCGCGGATGGACAAGCAGCCGAGAGCGGGCCGCTCGAGGAGCGCGTGGATTTACGCGTCGGGCGCGTGTTGAGCGCGCGTAAGCACGAAGAGGCGGAGAAGTTGGTGCGTGTGCGGGTCGCGATGCGATCGTCGCGAGTGATGCGAGTGGTGTGGTGGTGTTGGGTGATTAATCTGGACGCGCGCGAGGGACGCGCGCGAAGCGGTAGACTGACGGGTGGCGTTTTGTTTATTTTATTCGTCGCGCGTGTTGCAGTACATTGAAGAGATTGATGTGGGTGAACCCGAAGGTCCGCGTACCATCTTAAGTGGATTGGTTCCGTACATGGCGGCTGAGGATTTGGTTGGGAAGAATGTTATCGTTTTCGCAAACTTGAAGGCGCGTCTCGTTTGTCTCGTTTGTCTCGGCTCGACGTCGTCGTAGAGTGAATGAATGAATGAATGAATGAATGAATGACGTGTGTGTGTGCATTTGATTTGATTGTAGGCGCGTAAGCTTGCTGGCATTCCTTCGTTCGGGATGATCCTCGCCGCGAGCGATGACTCGCACGAAAAGGTGGAGCTCTTGGTAGCGCCGGAGGGCGCCGTCGTCGGCGAGCGCGTGCGCTTTGGCGAATCCGAAGAGCCCCAGTCTGAGCCGCAAACCCCGAACCAAATCGCGAAAAAGAAAACTTGGGAAGAGCTTCAACCGCAATTGAAGACGAACGATGACTGCGTGGCGACGTTCAACGGGGTGCCGATGATGTCCTCGGCGGGCGCCGTGCGTTGCGCGACGCTCACAAAGGCAAACATCGGATAAATAGCACGACGCTCGTCGTCGTCTCTATCTCGCGCGCAGGCTTCCATGGACACTATTCTATTCTATTATTTATTATTGAACATTTATTAATGAATCAATCGTCATTGTCATCGTCGTTGATACGCTGTTCGCGACTGCGTTTCCTACTACGTCACAGCGAGCCTCGCCCATGCGCGCCCCCGAGGCGGTCGATGGTGACGTCGTCATGCGCCCATTCTTGGGCGTAAAAGAACGACGACGATCATCGTTCGGTAAAGTCACGCTCGGTGACGACCTAGGCATCTCCAACGACGCCTCTTGCGCTTCGACGCTCACCAAGTATGGCGCCAACGAAATCACCTTCAGCGCGCACTGCATCAAAATAAACAAGCGCGACGAGTGCGTGAAGCGCATACTAGTCGTCACAAACATTGGCGTCGTACTCCTCGACGCACACACGCGACGGATGCGTCGAAAATTTGCGTGGAGAGACCTGAGCGAGGTGCGCGTGAGCGTCTTCGCCGATGACTTCTTCGCGCTCGTCGCTCCGGTTGAATACGACACCTTACTCGCGTGTTCTAGAAAAGTAGAGGCGATCGTGGCGATGCGCGACATGTGGAAACGCGATGCGCGAGCTCGCGGCGTGATTGGTGGCGAAAACGAGCTCCCGGTGCGTGCGGGAGAAAGCTTTACGTACAACGCGACGGCGCTTCGCGTCAGACGCGTCGATTTCCGTCGACTCGCCGACGGCGATGTCGACATAGACGTCTCCGACGAGTCAAACGCTTAAACATAGACGAATTGCATGAGCACGGTGGTTTTGTAACAATACTAGAGCGCGGCGCGCGCGTTAGCCGTTAACCCGGCCCCACTTTCGGAATGTCGTGATGCTCGCTGAGCTTGCTCAACTTCTCATTGAACGCCGCCACTTTATCCTTATGCGACGCGCTCGCCATGGATGCGATGAGACGATCCTCATGCTTTGACTTGTACGCATCGTACGCCTTCTCCGCCGCGGTGCGTCGATCACCACCGCCCGAACTCGTCCCCGGTCGACCATCGTCCTCGCGCGACGCGCGCTTCGATGCCTTTTTATGCTTCTTCTTCGTCACCCCTTTCGCCGCCGCCGCCGCCGAAGACGACGACGACGACGCCTTGAGCTTTAATTTCCCACGCACGACGTGCGCGTACGCGCCCGCCGACGCCGACGCCGACGACTCGTCCTTCATCCTCCTCGCGACGTGCGGCGGTCTGACGTAACCACCGTATCGCACGTTCGATCGATACCACATATCGATCGTGCGCGAAAACCCATCGATCACGCCATCGATTGCGCGAGAAACTCCATCGATCGATCGCGCACGGCGACGGCCCGCGCGACCGCGCGATCGCGCGACCGCGTCAGAACACGCTCGGCGTCCTCGCGTCGTCGCGCCGCAGTCGCACGGACGACGCGCAGCGCGCATCGCGGTCGCGTGTATTTTTGTGCGTGCGTCGCGCGCCCGAGCGACGCGCGACGACGGTCGGCGCGCGAGAGAGGCGTCGGAATCGTTCGACGCGCGCGAGAGGCGCGCGCGGAGCGCGTGGGATTTCATTTGTCGCGCGCGCGCGAACGGAGAGGCGCGCGAACGCGTTCGCGGGGTGACGGGCGCGCGCGCGCGTGAGGCGTCATCATCATGAGCGCGTCGAGCACTGGGTTGGAGCTTCGCGTGGGGAATAAGTACAGGCTCGGGCGAAAGGTGGGGAGCGGGTCGTTTGGGGACATTTACCTAGGTGCGTGCGGGATCGGGCTCGAGCGCGCGGGTGCTCGCGCGCTCGTTCGTGCGTGAACGTGGCGATCGCGCGGATGGAATGATGCGTGTTGTGTGTGTTTATGCGTTCGTGCGCGTGTGACTGACGTGAACGCGTGTTTCGGTGGGATATAGGGACGCACATCAAGACGAATGAGGAGGTTGCGATCAAGTTGGTGCGTACCGCTCGGCGCGCGCGCGCGCGTTTTGGTTCTATTGGATGTGTCACATCTCGTATCATAACGGCGGTGTTTGCCGACGTTGATGTGTTTCTTCGTTTGCGTGCTGAGTGCTGACGACGATGTGTTTTTTCCGACGCGCGTAGGAGAGTTGCAAGACGAAGCATCCGCAATTGTTGTATGAATCCAGGTTGTACAAAATATTACAAGGCGGTACGGGTGTACCAAACGTGCGATGGTACGGCGTGGAAGGAGATTATAACATAATGGTCATGGATTTGCTCGGACCGTCATTAGAGGATTTGTTCAACTTTTGCAATCGCAAGTTGAGCTTGAAGACGGTTTTGATGCTCGCCGATCAACTCGTGTCGAGAATTGAATACGTGCACTCCAAGTCTTTTATCCATCGCGATATCAAACCAGATAATTTCTTGATGGGGCTTGGCAAGCGCGCGAATCAAGTGAATATCATTGATTTCGGGTTGGCGAAAAAGTATCGGGATCCGAAGACGCACTTGCATATTCCGTACAGAGAGAATAAAAACTTGACGGGGACGGCGCGATACGCATCCATCAACACACACGTCGGCATTGAGCAGTCACGACGGGATGACTTGGAGTCTTTAGGGTATGTGTTGATGTATTTCCTGCGTGGATCACTTCCGTGGCAAGGGTTGAAGGCGGCGACGAAGAAGCAAAAGTATGAAAAGATTAGCGAAAAGAAGATGACGACGCCGATTGAAGTGTTGTGCAAAGGGTACCCGCCCGAGTTTGTGACGTACTTTCAGGTTGTCCGCTCGTTGCGGTTTTCAGACAAGCCCGATTACTCATACTTGCGTAAGCTCTTCCGCGATTTGTTCATCCGTGAAGGTTACCAGTACGACTATGTGTTTGACTGGACCATTTTAAAGTATCAGCAAACGCAAGCGCTGACGCGCCCGAGCGCCGGGCCGAGCGCCGGCGGCGCTCAACTGGGCACGAGTGGTGAGCAAGTTGACGGCAACGCCGCGTCGCGTCGTGCACCCATAGACCGTTCGGGTACCACGCAAACGCGAACCACTTCGAGATTGGTGGAGAAGAATACCGTCGACCAAGTGCTCGAACGCGTCGCGTCGCAACGTACGTACGACAGACAACGTTCCAGTTCCCGTCCGCTCGCGGGTAGAAAAGAGGTTGGCGACGATCTCGGTGAAAGCACCGGGCCGAAGTTTGGGTACGACCGTATGTAAGTCTTTGCACCTGCGCGCACACGCACGAATACATTAGCTTTTGTTCAATTAGAGAGTCAAGTCAAAGTAAAACTTTGAAACCGACGCGCGACGTCACTTCGCGACGCGTCGCCGTCGTCGCCATGCCCACGCCCGAGCGTGGGAAATCCACCTTTGCCGACGCCATCAGCGCGCTCAAAGCCATCGATGTGGACACCGCCGACGTCGCCGGTGACGACGACGGCCGTCGCGCGCGCTCCGCGCGTCGTCCTTCGCCCAAAGTCAGTCGCCACAAGTCATCCTTTGCGGCGTTGCTCCACGACGAAGACGTCGATGTGAAGCGCGGTGCGCGCCTCGATGGGTTCACGGCCACCGCCACCGCGCGCGCGACGCCTGCGTGTACCAAACCGCGCGCGGCGGCGACGTCGACGACGTCGACGACGACGATGGGCGAGGCGCGAGGCGCGTTGGCGTTGTGGGCGCCAGACGACGCCAAGCGGCACGGGTGCTCCATGACCGTGCCCGCGCGCCACGTCGAGCATTTGAGCGCGCGGCAGGTGAAAGCGGTGAAATACTTGCATCACATGTATAGCGTCAATGAGGGGTGCGTATTGGTGGATGAAGCCGAGGCGGAGCCGATTCGGGCGGCGTGTTGTTTCGCGGCGACAGCGCTGGGACATCGTAGCGCCGTGAATAAGACTGAGCATGGTGCGGTTTTAGTGTTGTGTTCGCCCAATGCGGTCATGGCGTGGGTGGAAACGCTTGGTTTGTTTGGGCTGACGGATTCGGATATCGCGTTCGCGCGCGGGTCCAAGGCGGCTGAGGACGCGTTCGCGCGCGCGCTCGTCGGCGGCTGCAGCGTCGTTGTTCTCACGCACGATACGTTTAAGAAGGTTCTAGACACCGCGCTGACCGTGCCATGGTTGATGGTAATTTACGACGAGGTGCATCGCTTGAAGAATTCGTCGAGGTCGAAGCAGTACGAAGCAGCGTCGGCGCTGCATCGAAAATGCTTTAGAGTCGGCTTGAGCGATGAAATTTTAGAAAATTGCGACGAAATTGAATCATGGCACGTGCTCAACTGGGCCAATCCTTGGTCCATGGGTGACAAAAAATTCTTCCAAGAGTATTTTCTCACGCCAATCGCCGACGGTCACAAGGGCATTAGAAAAGATTTAGCTCGAGAACGCGTGCAACAGCTCACGGCGCACTTGAGGAAGGCGTTCTTTAGTTCAGACCGTGAGTTCAGCGCCGAGGACTTGTTTGCCACGAACGTGCCCGATATTGGCGGCAAAGACAACGACCCGCGGACGGCATTATTTGCTCTTGAAAGCTTGGCGAAATTCGAAAAGATTTCCGTTGAGGACATGGCGCGAAAACTCTTGACGATGGATAAGAAGAGCCGCGACGCGCTGCGTTGGCGAGCCATCGCGGACTCTGAATATGGATCGTTTGCGAGCTCTCTCGCCGCGTGGAAAGTTCAAAATGCCATTCATGATTGAACACTCGCATGCACAAAACGCGATCTTTGATAAACATGATTTTAGATACGCATACGCATAGACATTAGCAGCGCTGTACAGTAGATATCGCAACCTCGTTACAAAATTATCAATCCTCGTCTAAACGTACTCCGCTAACAATCGCTCAACAGTCACCGCGCTCAGGCCCATGACGCCGTCCATGCGACCATCGATGCGATTTAAATACGGCTGCAGCAACTCGTGCTCAACCATCAATCCTCCTGCGCATTTCATGCACGTACCGTCCGCGACCAAGCCGTCCACGACGTCGTCTGGAAACGGCCCGTCGAATACGATTGTATTCACATCAACCGCCAACGAACTCCGTCCACTCTGCACGTCGGTCACCATCACACTCCCTACAGTTGAAGGCGGTTCAACACCGTAGCCACGAATGAACGACTTGGCTTCGTCGACAGACATCGGCTTTTCGCGTATCTCGCCGCGGTGCACCACGACTTGGTCGCACGTGATGACCAAAACTCTCGGCTGCTCGCCCTCCGCCGAGTCATTGTCGCGCGCGGCGAGTACCTCGAGCACTTTTGTAGCTTTCGCTTGCGCCAGCGCGGTGACGAGCGCGTGAGGGTCGTCGTGGCGGATGGATTTTTCGTCAATGTTCGGAGCTTCTACGACGTGCGCGACGCCGAGCGACGTTAACACCGCCCGTCGCGTCGGACTACCGCTACCTAATACCACGGTTACGCGCGCGTCGTTAATGCGCTGGGCGATAGACTTTGTCTCATGCGCGGCCGAGCGCACGGCGGGGCGCATGTACGCGGTCGTTTGAACGGCGCGCGCGAACGCGGCTCGCATCGAAGAATGAAGTGGGCTACAACTACAACAATACGTCCAGTCCAACTTTTGCGCCAGACAACGGGTCTATATTTTTTGAAACTATGCTGCTTCTGCGTTTTCTGCATCGAAAGCTCGCCTTGCCGCGCGGATTTCCTCTTCGCTCGGGACGTTTTCCTTGAACGTCTTGCGCCAAAATTTTCCCGCCGTAGCCGGCGCCGCAGTTTTCCACATCGGCGCCAACTCCGGCGAATTCCTCGACCGTTCGCGCGCGTCATCCACCGCAGCAATATCATCCACCGTTCTATTCTCGCGCTTGGCGCGACGAATCGCGAGCGCGCGCCACAAATCATTCCATTTCCCGTCGCACGAATCCAGCTCGCCGTGCCGGTAGTACTTGCTCAGCTGATACATCGGGTCTACACGTCGTCGTCAGCGTCGCGACGCACACAGACACACACGCGACGGACGGTGAACGCGTTTCGCGCGCGCGCGTACGCACCGTAACACACCCAGAGCCGCTCGAAGGCTTCAGAGACGCGCTCAGGGGGCTCGCTCGCTGGAGCCATGACGAATCACACGCACACTCGCGCGCGACGACGCGTCGTGACGCCGTGCGCGCGGTCACGCGTTGTGATTCGTAACGCACTCGACGCGTGCGACGAGCGCGCGCGCGCGGTGGCGGTACACGGCGACTCGCGCGCCGAGGAGTACGGTCGGCACCCGTGTTGGCGTCACTCTTCAGCGCACGAAACGACGCTGACGAACGCGCGCGCGCGACAGACTCGACATCGCGCGCGACATCGCGCGCGACATCGCACGCGGCATCGCTCGCGCGCACACAGTTTTTGCCGATTGGAAGACCCGTGGACGCGCGCGCGGCGATAACGAGAGATGATGACGCTGAGCTCGTGCGCGCTGACCGCGCGCGTCGCCTGGATGTCAATGGCACCGCGCACCACGCGCCGCGCGCGCCGTACGCGCACGCAGGCGGTGGTGGCGGATCCGCCACCCGCGCGCGAGCCCGTGCGCACGTCGGATATCGAGTTATTTGAAGGCAAGAAGCGATTACAGACGCAAGCGACGTCCCTCGGGGGCGACACGACGTTGATTCGCTCGTTAGATTGGGATCGCGATCGTTTCGACATTGAGTTTGGATTGGAAAAAGGTACGACGTATAATTCGTACATCATTCGAGGCGCGCCTGGGACGGTGGCGCTCGTGGATGCGTCGCACGAAAAGTTCCGCGACTTGTACATGAAGACGCTCGCAAACGAAGTGGATACGAACGAGATAAAGTACGTGATTTGCTCGCACACCGAGCCCGATCACTCGGGATTAATCGGCGATGTCCTCAAAGTGGCACCAAATGCAATCGTCGTCGGCTCCAAGGTGTGCATTGCGTTTTTGGAAAACTTGATTCACGAACCGTTTGAGAGCCGTGTGGTCAAGGGCGGGGACGTCATCGACTTGGGCGACGGACACGAATTGAAGTTTATCATGGCGCCGAATTTACACTGGCCGGATACGATGTTTACGTTTGATCAAAAGTCGAAATTGATGTACACATGCGACGCGTTCGGGTCGCATTTTTGCAGCGAAGATCCGTTTGATGGGGATTTACAAGCGTTGATGCCGCACTACCGATTTTACTACGAGTGCTTGATGAAGCCCAACGCTCGTTCGGTGCTCACGGCGTTGCGCAAGTGCGAATCCGAAGGCGCAGACTTTGTTGGAATTTGCAATGGACATGGTCCACTTTTGCGGTACAATTTGGACGAACTCGTGGGCGATTACCAGAAATGGAGCGAACTCGCGCTCGCGAAAGCCAAGGCGAACGTCGCGGTGTTCTACACGTCAGATTACGGTTTTAGCGATCGCTTATCGCAATCTATCGCGCGCGGGTTGACGAAGACGGACACCGAAGTGGTGATGATGGATTTGAACAACGCAGAGGCCCAGGAGCTCATCGAGACGACGAAACACGCTACAGCGGTGGTGTTATTGTCGCCCCCGTCTTCGGGTCCGGCGAACGAGCAACTGGCAAACATCATCGGCGCCGTGCACGCAAAGCAAAAGTTCTTCATCGCTGAGTCGTACGGTGGCGCTGACGAACCAGTGGATTTGCTCGCGCGTAAAATCGCTGAACTTGGGGTGGTTGAGGCGTTTGCACCGCTCAAAGTCACCGCGGATCCGACGGAGGGTACGTATCAGTTATTTGAGGAAGCGGGCACGGATTTGGGACAGGTGCTGACAAAGAAGCAAAGCTTGAGCGAAATGAAGAACGCCATGAGCGCAGACGTTGCAAAAGCACTCGGTCGAGTGTCTGGTGGATTGTACGTCGTCACCGCCGCGCAAGGCACGGCGCGATCGGCGATGATTGCGTCGTGGGTTGCGCAAGCGTCGTTTGAGCCCTTGGGCTTTAGCGTCGCTGTCGCCAAGGATCGCGCGATTGAATCGTTGATGCAAGTCGGTGATACCTTCGTATTGAATTGCTTACCAGAAAATGGCTACGAAAAACCCATGAAACACTTTTTAACGCGTTTTCCTCCAGGAGCAGATCGTTTTGAGGGTGTTGAATGGGCCCCCGCCAGCGACGGGTCTCCAATTTTAGGCGACGCCGTCGCCTATATGGAGTGCCGCGTCGTGAGTCGCATGGATTCTAACGACCACTGGGTGGTGTACAGTGAAGTCATCAACGGTAAAGTGTTTGATCAAGACGCGAAGACCGCGTCACACCATAGAAAAGTCGCGAGCTATTATTAATTGCACACCCTTGTTGTTTCTTTATCGCAACGCGTACGCGTCGTCGATTACAATTCTCCTCGCCCAACGCCGATAATAATGGATAACTGTCGCTTTTATTGTTACATCGTTCGCGTTCACACCGTCAAAGGTGCGAATCAAACAAGAGAAAAATTGTTGAGAGGAAAATTTGTTTGTTGCTCCGCGCGGCTCCCTCCCTCGCGAGTCGCGCGCCGTCCCGCCAAACATAGTCGATACATCCATGTCTAGACGCTAATCGTCCCAACATAACGCTCAACATCACGAAAGAACGCGTCTTCCGCTTTATCTACCTTCCCGCGCGCATCCGTCGCCACATTCTTCACCGCGCCCGCGACGATGGTGCGTTTGGCGCCCACCGTCACCGGGTGCGGCGTCGGCGCCTCCGCCGTAATCGTCGGCATCATCGCCGCCACGCCCAGCGCCACCGCGAGCACAGACCTCGTCACCGCATCGCGTTCGCGCATTTCCCGTCGCACCGCACCCCGCGACGCCGTAGATTCGCCCCCGCTCGACTCGCCCAGACGTAACCTCGCCACTAAATCATCATCCCGACCCCTCGACGACGCCGCGCCCGACGCCGACGACTCGCGCTCGCCACCCTCCGCGCCGCTCGACATCATCGCGCGATGCACCGCACCGGCGCCGCGACGATCGCGCCGCGCGCGCGGCGTCACCGGAGGCGTTGTAATTAATGTCGACACTTTTCCAGCACGGGCGACGTTTCGTCGTGTGGCGACGCCGACGTCGGCGCCGCACGCGATCGCGCCCGGCGGCGCCGCGCGCGTCGTCGTCGTCATCGTCTGCGTGTGGTGCTCCTGCGCGCCGCGTCGTGCGTCGCGAGATCGTCGCGCAGTGACGACGAGCGCGAGAGGCATGGGCGTGCGTGGGACGTTTGGGGTGATGCTGACTAGGATTGCTGATTACGATTGGCACAAGCTTACAAGACTCTCTCTACTGGTACTATACTGTGTTGATGTGTTCTATATACGTAATACACGCACGTGTGCGCGGGCGCGGGCGCGCGTGCGCGCGGGCGTGAGACGTGGCGGCGAGTGTTTCATCGCGCGTACGACCGCGAGACGCGGGGCTCACGACACCGTGCGACCAAAGGCGACGGCGGAAATGTACAAATTCTTGGCCCATTTTTCCTTGACATGCGTGGATGGGAACGCACTGGTGCGTAATGTTTCCTGGGTTTCATCGCCCGGGCGACGACGCGGGATGGAGAGCACAAATGCGGCTTGATCTTGCGTCGCGGCGCAGCACGTGATGCGAAAGCCGTGATCCCAGCGCCGATGAATGCCTTCAGAGGGGTACATAAAGTCGAGTTCGACGCACTGGTCGACAAAGCCAGCGTTGCGAGACATGACAACGGCCCAGCGCGACGCGCACGTCGCCATGGATGTGACGTAGAATCCTTCCTTCCATTTTTTGTTGATCCACTTGAAGGGAAAAGAGTCGCTCACCTTGTACGACTGTTGCGTGTACGTCGACCCTTTGGACATGACAACCATGGCGGAACCTTGCACGGAGCCGGCGAGGGCGGTGATGTAGTACCCGTCGTCCCATTGCTCCAAGATCCAGTCCTTGGGTAAAAACTGACTGGATAAGTTCCAGATTTGCGAGCTAAAGCCAGTGCCAGCGTCCATGATGAGCGCCCACAATTCCTGCGCGCACGACACCGAGGAGATGAACAATCCGTCGTCGTTACCCTTATCAACGTGCTGCTCAATGCGCGAGTTGGCGACGTTGTAGTGATAACGTTGCTTCATCGGACGATGGGCGTTGTAAATTGTTATCCACTGCATGGCTGGGAGGCCGACGCGAACCTTCTTTTTCAAACGTTCCTTGTCGTCGACGTCGAATTGCATGTCTGAAACCTTGCGCTTCATGCCCACCTTCTTCGCACCTTCCGTGGAGATGGGTCGACGCAATGTCGGACCGCACAAAGGCTCGAACAACGCGGCCATTGCACCATACTTTGGTTCTTCATCAAATTTCAAGTTGATCACCGCCTCCATGAACTGTCTAAACGCGCTCGGAGCGTAGCGGCACAACGCCTCGGGGCTCGTCGCCATCTTCTTTTTGCACACCAAAAAACCCTTGTTATCGCCCTGGTAACCTTGCCATGGTAAACGGCCTTTAAGTAGGAATAACAAAGTATAAGCCAACGACTCCAAATCGTCCCGTCGCGAGGCTGTGCGCCCCAAGTGCGCGTGTACCGCCGCGTAACGCACCGTGCCCCGGAAAATATCTGGCCGCTGATCGTAATCCACGTGCGCAGAGCAAATCGGGTCACGCCAGCGCGTGGCCAAACCTAAATCGACCAAGTACAATTTCTTTTCCGTGGGCGTTCCCGGTGGTCCGAGTAAAAAGTTTTCCGGCTTAATATCGCCGTGAACGAAACCTTTACTATGAAAATTTTCCAAAATAGCCAACGATTCGACGGCGATGCACGCCACCATCTCCTGCGACATAATCTGCCCGTTCACGTTCCACTTGTCCCAAAGCGACGGTCCGAGCAAATCCATAACCATGATGTAATAATCGCTTTGACGACCTTTGTAATGCACCTTGGGCACGCCTAAAATTCCACCGAGCGAGTTGTACACCGACCACTCGTACGGCGGACCGTAGTCGCATCCTTTACTCGATCGATGCTCAAACTTCAAAGCCACCTGATTTGCCAGCGGTCCAGTCGTGGCGTTCGTCTCATTTGCCTTCTGTCTGCGACCGACGTAGACTTGTCCGAAACCACCCTTGCCAAGTTTCCGTTCGACGATGTACATCGGAGAACCTCCCACTTGCGCCTGTCAGTCGTACAAAAACGCGGTCAGTCTCGTGTGCTCGTGTGCTCGCTCGCGAACGCGATCTCGACGATGTCATCCACGTCACCAACACACCGCACCGGTGCACCGCGCGCGAACGACGCATACGAAACCCATAGAAACCGCGCGCGCAATCCGCGTCGTCGTCAGCCCTCAACAGTGTCACATCATCAACACATCCCCCCGTGCGTGCGCCTACGCGACGTACCTTCTCCGGAACGGGCGCCGTGGATGGATCATCATCAACGGGCGCACCGTGATCGCCGCTTCGTTCTTCGCTAATCTCCTCCATCGCGCGCGCGCGTTACGCGTTCGTGCGTCCCGAAAACGTTCGCGTCGATCGCGCGCGGGTGCGAGATTCCGCGTTGACGGCGGTTCCGCGCGCGTCGATGGCGTGCGCGATGTGCGAGAAAGATACAAAGTATATTCGTGCGCGCGGTGGCGGACGTGACGCGTGCGTGCGAGCGTCGCGCGACGACGACTGGCGACGATTGGCGAAACGCGCGGGTCGTTGGTTTGAACCCGAGCGGTCGGTTGGACACTACGCGGACACCGCGCGCGGCGTCTTCCACGCGATATGGCGCGACGACGCCGCGCGTACGCGCACAGCGATGCGATAAATAGCGATCCATTACAATTGAAATTGCGCTTGCAACGCATCGAGGGCGGCGCGATCGATGACGGAGCCGCCGCAGACGACGACGACGAGCGCGCCGTCGGCGCGAACGCCAGTCAAGGCGCCGATTTCAGGCGCGTATACGGCGGCGAGCGCGGCGCCGCACGCGGGTTCGACGAGGAGTCTATGGTCGTCGGCGAAATGTAAGCACGCGCGGACGGCATCGGCGTCGGTGCAGGCGTAGCTACGGACGCGAGACGGGCCGAGCGCGCGGCACTCGGCGAATACTTTTGGCGACGGCGACGCCGCACCGAGGCTTTTGGCTACGCTCGTGATTGCGGGCAATGTGACGATTTCACCGGCGTTAATTGAAGCGTGGAGCGATTCCGCACCGATGGTTTCCATGGCGATCGTTGAGACGTCGTCGATCCAGCCCGCGCGTTCGACGCCTCGCAAAACGCCGGCGAGCAAGCCTCCTCCGCCCACGCACGTCACGATCGCCGCCGGTGCGCCTTCACCCATGCTCGATAAATCTTCCGCGATTTCGTCAATCATGCTTGAGTGTCCGTCCCATGTATCTTCGCCTTCGAATGGATGTATTAACGCGCCGCCCGTCGTCGCCGCTCGTTCCATAGCCGCCGCGTTCGCCTCGCTCCATTGACTCCCCGACACCACCACCTCTGCGCCATAAGACGCTAATAATTTTCTCACGCGCTCTGGTGTAGTTTCCGGAACGTATACTACGACGTCCACGCCGAGACGTTGTCCCGAGTACGCCGTCGCTAAACCGGCGTTGCCACCGCTCGAGCTCACGAGAATACTCGCCCCGTCGCGCTCAACCGCGAGCGCACACGCGCGACCGATCCCACGCAGCTTGAAAGATCCACTTGGCTGCGTGTTCTCGAGTTTCAAGTACACGTCGCGACCGTTGATGATGGAGAGCGCGTTGGACTTCACCAGAGGCGTGCGCACGTGCAGCGCCGTCGTCTTCGAAGTCTTCGCCATCGACGGTGCGCCCGACACCGACGCCGCCGACGCAGTGGCGCGACGTGCCGTGTTCACCGACATCATCCGCGCGCGCGTCGGCGGCGGAGTGGCGAGGCGCGACATGCGTGGTGGACTGTGGAGCTCGCGACGAGCGGCTCGTTACAACATGGACTACCGATACGCTACCGTATGCTATCTACGCTATCTAAAGCGCCATCGCGCGGATGGCGCGCGCACTCGCCTACACAGCGAGCACTCTATGCGATCTATCGCGCCTCTCGCGCGTTTGCCGCGCGACGCGCGCGTTTTTTCGTTTGCGAAAAACACACGCCTTCGGCTTCCAAATACGCCACGAAATCAGCTCGACTGCACCGAATCCCGCTCTCACGCGCCCGCACCAGGGCGTCGTCGACGTCGATAGACTCCATCAACAGCACGCGCTCGTAGACGTCCTCGTTGGCGATGATCCACGACGTCAGCGCGTCTTCGCGCTCGTCCTCCGTCCAGCGACGGGACGACGACGCCTTCGCGGGCTCATTCGCTCGCGGCGCAGACGGCGTCACAGCGCCAACCAACCCCAAGCGTTCGCGTAGAGGTGGAATGTCCGATTCAGATCCCGATCCCGATGCGTCGTCATCGCTAGCGCCTCGCCCGTCGTCGCCGTTCGGTTCTACGAGCGGAGACGTCGCCAAGTCCACGACGTCCACGTCCGCGACCGCGACCGCGTCGTCATCGCGCCGCACACCGCCAAACTCGCGAGGCATGGACGTCACCCATCCTTTCCCATCACTGCGTGCGAACGCCGCGAGCGCGAGGTCAGTCTATGCGCTATGCGAGCGTCAATCGTTCGCGACGAATGCGCCACATGGCAACCGATACCACACGTCGTCGCCGCTGACGCCGTCGACGACGCGCGCATCGCGCGCACCTCTCGAATCCAGACGCGCGGAGTAACGCGTTGAACGCCCACGCGCGATCGCGCCCGCCGTAGGCGCGCGCGATGGCGTCCAGCGTCGCCTCGAGCATGCAGATGCGCGCCTCACTCTGAGGCGTGCGGCGGCGTCGTTCGTCGTCCTCCTCGTCGCACCGCCGCCGTCGGCGTCGCCCGCGCGCGCGCGGTGCGAACCGCACGCGATGTCCGGCGCATCGCGCGGCGACGGCGGCGACGGCGGCGCGACGCGCGCGTGGTGCGCGGCGTGTAAGACGATGGTGCGCGCACCGCTGCGCGCGCATGAAGTGAAATGTCCCGTGCTCGTGCGCGCGGCGCAGGCTCGCGCGCGCGCGTATTACTCGAAAGATATCAACGTTGTCGCTGGTGACGGCGGCGAAGGCGCGAGGGACGATGGGGCGAGGGACGAAGGCGTTCGCGCGGCGAAGGCGCGCGCGGCGGCTGCGGCGCTGACCGCCGCCTCGCGTTCGAGAGACTCGCACGGCGGTGATTTACTCGTCGACGTGCCGGCGAACGAATCGTTGGATGTCGTCGCGCGAGAGTGCGCGCAGAATGCGGCGGAGAGGCGCGCGCGGGAGGAGGAGTTGTCGGCGCCGACGCAGAGTCGACACGACGCGCAGTTCGCTGGCATCGTCTCGGCGATGCGTTTGTACGGTCTAGTGCGCTCTGGTGCGGACGTTCGGGCGAGCGATAAGCCGTTGTACGTTGAGTTTGGTGCTGGGCGTGGGTACTTGTCGCATTTCTTATCGGATGCGTACGGGGATGTAGATTTGGCGCTCGTCGAGCGACGAGCCTATCGACACAAAGCCGAGCGTTCTTTACGCAGACGCACCGGTTTCATCGAGCGGCTGACGATTGACATCAAAGATTTGAATTTGAACGCCGTCGATGCGGTGGCATCGCGCGACGTGGTGGCCATGGCGAAACATTTATGTGGTGAGGCGACGGATTTGGCGTTGCGCGCGTGCTTTGGCCGCGGTTCCACGGCGAGGACGAATTTCCGCGTGCGCGGCGTCGCGTTCGCAACGTGCTGTCACCACAGATGCGCGTGGAACACGTACGTCAATCGCGAATACCTCATATCCCTCGGTATCGGCCGCGATGAGTTCGAGTACCTGACTAAAATTTCTAGTTGGGCCACGCTCGCGACGAACGCCGACGCCGAAACCGCGGGAGAGCACGCGAGCGGCGCTGTTCACTTCGACGCTTCTCACGCCTTTGACGACGTCACGGATGAAGAAAAACTCAAACTTGGCCGTCTCGCCAAGCGAATTCTCGACGAAGGCCGCGCGCGATGGTGCCAAAGTCAAGGATTGTCCGCGACGCTCGAAGCGTTTGTCCCGCGAACGACGTCCCCAGAAAACGTAATCCTTCTCGCCCGCGACGACGCCGTCGACGACCGCATCGGCCCGCCCTAGCCCCTAGCGTACACATACACATAACATATGTACATAGCACGCGTGTATTGATATCTCATTCTTTCCTAGCGACGCGCGCGGCTCGCGAAACGCGACCACAATGTCGCGTCAGCACCCCAGGCGCCGGTCGTCAAAACACGACGCGCGCCATGCACGCCCGCGACGCGCTCGCCACCGCACCGCGCGCGCACCGCGCGCACATCGATCGCGCGCGCATCCGCCGTCGCGCGACGACGACGGCGGCGCTGAAGACTGGTCGCGAATCGAGCGCCGCGAGCGACTCGAAGCGCGCGAGAGATGCGATGCAGCTCACGCCTGCCGACGTCGACGCCGCGCCCCCGATCGCGCGCGCGCTGTCACCAGCGATCACGGCGTATGTGTTTAAAACGCGCACGCGACGAACGTTCGAGGTGGAGTACGGGGCGAAGCGCGGGAGCAGCGAGAACGCGTACGTGGCGCGGGGCGCGAGCAAGTCGTGCGCGTTGGACTGCGTGGATTCACGCCACGCCGACGCGTACGGCGCGATCGCTGGGATCGGGGACGTGGATTGTATCGCGTGCTTGCATGCGGCGCCGCGACGCATGGATGCGTTGGCGGCGGCGATCGCGGCGAGGCCCGCGGGCGCGGAGTGCGTGGAGGTGCTGTGCTCAAACCCGGGCGCGCAAGTTATACAACAGGCGCTCAAGGCGAATAACCCGCTCACGAATGATAATTTGATCGCCGCATGGAAGGGTGCTGATGGGAAATTACGAGCGCGATTGCGGGTGGTGAAGAATAATGAAAAGATTGATTTGGGAGACCGAACGCTGACGTTTACGACGGCGCCGACGCCGCGGTGGCCGGATTTAATCTTCGCCAGGGATGATGCGTCAGGGATGTTGTTTACGTCCAAGTTTTTCAGTGCTCACGTGGCGAGTGAAGGCGATGATGTCAGTGATGTCGGGGGATGGGAAGCTTTCGGCGAGGATTGGCGATACTTTTATGACTGTTTGTTGGCGCCGATGGCAAAACAAGTTGCGCCGGTGCTCTCGCGCATGAGCTCGTCTTCGGAGACGGGTGCCGATGGTGATGGTGACGCTCCAGCGAGTGAAAATGACGCGCAATCGCCGATGGCACAGAAAAAAGGTGGCGTCTTGGGTGCGATAGGGCGACTGTTTTCTGGCGGCGGCAAGGCGGAGGAGCGCGTCGTCCCTGCGACGTACGACGGCGTCGCGGCAGCCATTTGCCCCGCGCACGGCCCCATCATTCAAAGTTCCGTGACAGAAGTCTTTCGTGAATACACTATGTGGACGGAGAAGCAAATTGCTTCGGCGTCTAATCTTGAGATTGCGGTTATATATGCCAGCGCGTACGGAAATACGGGCGCCATGGCGCAAGCAATCGCGCGTGGTATCTCCAAGACTGGAATCGCTGCAGAAATGTTCAACTGCGAATTGGCCACACCTGATGAAATTTCGCAGCTTCTCAAACGTTGCTCAGGGTTTTGTCTCGGTGCGCCCACGCTCGGCGGTACGCTTCCGACGCCGGTGCAAACTGCATTGGGTGCCATTATAAAGGATGGCGACCTCGACAAGCCGTGCGGCGTGTTTGGCTCCTTCGGATGGTCTGGAGAGGCGGTAGATATGATGGAAAAGCGATTGAAAGATGGAGGGTTCAAGTTTGCGTTCGATCCTTTGCGATGCAAGTTCAAGCCCACCGCAGAGACGTTGCAGTTGTGTGAAGAAAGCGGCACAGATTTAGCCCAAGCCGTGCGCAAGCTCGAGCGTAGAAGACAAGTGCTCGAACGCAAGAGTGTGGGTAAAGCGGATAGTGCTGTGAGCGACACTGCCGCAGCCGTTGGTCGAATCGTCGGCTCATTGTGCGCAGTGACGACGAAGAGCGAAGACACCCAAAGCGCCATGTTGGCGTCCTGGGTATCCCAAGCGTCATTCAACCCGCCTGCGTTGACCGTGGCCGTCGCCAAAGAGCGCGCAGTCGAGAGTTTTTTGATGAAGGGTGGCAAATTCAACTTGAACGTATTGAAGGAAGGTGGCGAAAAAGACGTCATGAAGGCTTTACTGAAACCATTCAAGCCTGGCGAGAATCGTTTCGGTGACTTGGACGTCTCCATTTCCGAAAACAACGGCTGCGCCATCGTCAACCAATCCTTAGCATGTATTGAGTGTTCGGTCACGCAGCGCATGGAGGCTGGTGATCACTGGATCGTTCTCGCAGAGGTCGAATCCGGCACATTGCTGGACGACGTCGGCGTCACGTCCATCCACCATCGCAAGTCGGGCGCGTCGTATTAAATCATCTGTACCCGTAGACGCATTGAATTTTAACGCTCACGCCCACCGCAAACATTGCACAAAAACACAATTGCGCATTTCATCCCTCCCGCGCGGGCGCCACCCTCGTCGTACGCGCGCTCTGCGCTCGAATTGGACGTCGCGCGTCTCGCCGAGCCGAGACAACTCAACACCCATAGAACGACTGGACCGCGGGCGATCTCCCGCACTCAGCGCCGCGCCCGCGCGACAATCGCCGCGCGGCCGGGACGAGCACGCGCGCGAAGAAAACGTCGATCGAATCCATCGCACGCGAATCATCTAAGCGCGCGTCGTCGACGGTGAATACGCGCGAACGCTTCGAGGGGAACGGGCGTTCGGACTGGGACACACATTCACTTTGCTCCGTGAGCACGCCGCGTCGCGCGCACGCGATCGCCAACCATGGGTCTCAAAGAACTCTTCAAAGACTCCGTCACGGAGATCTTCACCTACCGTACGACAAAGTTGGTGAAGACGAACGATAAGTTTCTCGTGACGCTACATTTCATATTCATGGGGTTGATTTCCGTCTTCGCGTTGGTGTCGATTTTATTGTCGCACAACTACATGACTTTTGAGTTGCCATCGTTATATGTGACGACGACGTTTGATGAGTGGCGATCGACGGCGTTTACAGTGGATGAGACGTATAACGTAGAGATTGCGACGAACGCTACGGAGGCGTATTGCAACACCGGGTACGTGACGTGGAGACGGAACGGCAAGGTCTTTGACGACGATTACATGACGAATGTGAAGTGCGTTGCAGATTTCACGCCGAATGAATACATTTGGCCGTTTGAACGCGGGAATGGGTTTCGGTTCGGGACGTTTTTAGAGGAGTACGCGTCGACTGTGTCGTGCACCGCGCCGGCGGCGGCGAATTTTAAAGATGCAGGTTGTACGCGTACTGATGGCAGTGCGGTGTCTTACATGATTGCCGGTGCGGAGTTAGTTGCGTTTCCGCTTGAAATCATGTACCAAACTCGCACCGGGACGCTGTCTAGAGTGAACACTTTCATTGTTGACGGCACCGAGTACGACGGAGCGTCTGAGACGTCGGTGTCAATCGTAAACTTTCTCGCGGCGTCAGGCATAAACTCGCTTGACGAGGAGAATGTGTACATGGTTGGCGATCAGGGGTCGGTGACAGGGTTACCTTACCGCATTTCCGGCCTCAACTTAAACATTAAAGTTGAGTTTAAGAATACCTATTTCAACGCGCCGTTGAAGACGACGACGCAGGCGACGCTGTCCGGGGAACAAGTGCAATCGGAACACTATACGTTGAAAGCCGACACAATTTATTTGCGTGGGCAGGGTGGTGACACGATCATCAATGCGGATCGTATAAATCGGTTGTGGTCGACGGTGCAGATTAACTTTGTATCCTCTGGAGAAATTGGTTCGTTTGACCTCTTCGCGTTGGCTTTGGCGATTACAAACGCGTTCGTTTTGATTGGTATGGCGACAACCATTGTAGACACTGTAGGCGTGATGACAAGTGAGACATTCTTGGATGATAAATATGAAGACGATGGTGAGCGTCTCGGCTTAGAGATGATGTTGGCAAACATTGAGAGTGAGGGGCATCCCGGGGTGCCGTTTGAACCGAATGATTTGCGACTCCCAGACGCTACTGGCGCGCCAGGATTAAGCTACGAGCGCACGCTCACGACTCTGCTTGAAGAAGTCCGCGAGATTCAAGAACAGTTGTCGCTGTTACCTGAAGACGAGAACGAGTTGCGTTTGATTACGACGGGCAAGGCGGAGCCCGAAGAATTTAGAAAGCTTCGTTTGGTTTACGTGCCCGATCCGTTGAGCCACCAAGCGAACGATAAAAAGTACGTACCTCCCGAGATTGCTCTTCATGACGGCCAGCAGACCATTGGGCGCGGCATGGGCGGGGTCGAGAACAAGGGTGTGAGTCGCCAGCAACTGTCGGTGGCGGTGATCAAGGAGCGCGTTCGTGTAAAGTCGCTTCACGAAGGCCCGGGCGTGTGGCGTCAATCCACCGGTCGCTGGGAGATGTTACAAGTAGGTAAAGCAGCCGTGTTAAGCGTCGGCGATCGCCTCTGCTACCGCATGCGAGAGGGCAAGATTGGTGGACACGAGGGTGTGTTTGTGGTGGATTACCAAGACTCGAGGCTCGACACGTGCACCGTGTTTGGCATTCCGCTCGGCTGATTCATCAACATCATGTATTTAATAATCAATGAAAATATGCGTATAATTATTATTTTGAACCTGAATAACTCGTTCACTGATTTACAATTTCTATTTTGGTACACACAAACAAACTTTTTCTACGTGGCGATGTGTCGTGATAAAGAATTGGAAAAACTACACAAGGATAAGTACAAAAAGTTTGAACGCCAAACGGCGCAGGTGACCAAGTCGACTCGTAAGATCGGAGTGAAGGGATGGCTGTGATATGTTGCGGGAAGTTCATTTTCGTGAAAACGTATGTTCCGTCAACGCGCGTCGAGATTCTCGACGCGCGCGCAAACTCGGAAGTGTATACGACTACGCTTCCTCTTCCAATGCCAACGCCTTCCTTTCCTTCTTACTCAACTTGACCTGCCCGCCCGTGCGTTCAAACTCTTCCTTCTCCAAACGAGCCAATCGTTTAGTTTCCTTGGCAGCCTTACGCTCATCCTTCTTCGCCTGTTTTTCGCGTTCGGCATCCGCCATCAATTCGATGGCGCTCTTCGCGCGCGCCGCGCTGTTCTTCTTCTTCGCTTCGGCTTCATCGAGAATGCCCCGGCCAAACTCCGCGAGCGTACCATTCTATGCACAGCGACGCACACAACATCACACGATTCATGTCAGTCAAACGCACAGCACGCGCACGACGCGTCGAGGACGTCGCGCGCCCGAAACAAACGCGACAATCGCGCGACATCGCGCACGCGCGTGCTGACGAGGATTGCCGCGTCAGCGATCGCCCCGATCGCCATCGCCCGTCTCCCGCGCACCCGCGACGCGCACACGCGACGCGCGCGCGCCCAAAACGAATCAACACACAATCAACCACTCACATTCAAGTGCTGCTGCACTTCATACGCGCGAACCGCCTGTCCGCGGTTCAAGAATTCAAACACCGCCATTTTCTCCTCTGGGGTCAAATCGCTCGCGTGCATGGATGCGTGCAAGGATGAATCGGTCGCCGTGCTCATATGAAACGATGTAAAACTGTGTGAGAGTGTGTGTGAAAAACGTAAATGTTCTTTACGTCTTCGTCGGTTGTGTGTCGCGTGACTCGAGTCGCGCGCGCCGTGTCGTGGGTAATAATGCCGATCGCGATCTCGGTTTCGCGCGAAAAACCTTCCTCGAGTGTTGAGGGACTCATCGACCGTTCATGAACTGTCGATCGAGTTTTCGCGCGAAAGATTTTCCGAGTCAGCAAATCGATGGCTGAATCGACGACGACATCGTCGTCCGTGGCGTCGTCGCGAGGTCGACGACGAGACGACCGATCGAGGGCGTCCGCGCGAACGCGAAAATGTCACCGCACGCGACGCACCGCGTTCGCACGGGCCGGCGCGGTCGCGCGATCGACGACGCGGCGCGGATGCCGTTCGATGTCGGAAGGTTCGAAAGGTGCCCTCGATGGGGGGACTCGGCGTTGAGTCGTGAACGGTCAAATGGAAAGTTTCGGGAAAGTTTCGGAAAACAGTTTGAAGAGATTAATTAATTAATCCACGCCGATTCCGGCACTTCACGACGCGAATCCGCGCGAGCGAGACACACACAGCGAACACCAAAAACACACACTACTCACGATGATGCTTTCCATGACGCACGGCGGTTTGAGCGCGCGCGTCGCGAGCGCGGCGTTGTTTAAACAACGCGATGCCACGAAGCCTTGCGCGAATTCGCGCGTCGCGCTCGCGGTGCACGCCAAGACGAATTTCGTGCTCGATAAGCCCGGGTGCGCGTCGGCGCGATCGGACGATACCGGGGCGTTGCATAAGCAGCGCGCGTCCAAGTCGAAGTCGTGCTTGACGGTGCCGATCGATGTCGACGCGCTCGGGGACAAGGGGCTGGAGTTCGCGGAGGCCGACGTGAAGTTTCACGCGCGCGAACGCGACTTGGAGATCGTCACCATGCGCGGGTCCGTGATGGTGGATGGGAAAAAACTCACGAAAGGGAAAAAGATGGTCGTCAAGGCTGGGTCCAAGCTCGTCGTTGGCGATGAGGAGCTCGTGGTGTATCGAAATACGCACGCGCACGCGTGAGTCGACGACGTCCGCCGACCGACCGACAGACGACGCGATAAGCATCCATCGCGCGACAGACGACGCCGGTGACGACGACGACTGCACGACCGCGTAGCAATCACCGTATCTCCCTTCGCTTCGCGCACACGCACACGCACACGCACACACGCATGTATCAATTTTTGTAACACTCAACTTTTCGCGTACGCTACGTCTTGTCCCATCCTCACTCGACGCCGCCGGTCGTCGTCGTCGCGCCCACGCGGCATGTCGTACACCGCGCACGACGCCGACGACGTTCGTCGACGCGTGCTCCAGCGCGCGGTGGCGCTGGCGCGGCCGGCGCGAGACGCCACCGACGACGTCGACGTCGACGACGGCGCACTGACGCACGATGCGAACGACGATCACGCGCGCCTTCGCGCGCGCCTCGCCGACGCGCACGCGTCGACGCGCGCGGAATACGACGCCGTCGAAGCCGCGCTCGCGGTGGACGACGGCTCGGTCGATGCGCTGCGCCGCGCGGTGGGCGCGAAGCGACTCGAAGGGCTTCGCGCGAAGCTCGACGCGCAACGCGAGGCGCTCGCGCGCGTCGATGCCGACGCCGTGCGCTCGACGACGAGCGCCATGGCGGCGACTGCGCGCGAAACGGGTACGAACGCCGCGCAGGCGTCGGTGCGCAAGGCACCGGCGAAAGCGCCGGTGTTACGAGACGATTGCGATGACTTTTTCGCCGAGCTCGACGACTCGAAAGGCAAAGCCGCGGAAACCGAGCGCGAAAGACTTATTCGTACGGGCGTGCTCACGCCGTTCGATCGTTTAGAAGGGTTTGAGCGCGCGATGAAAGCGCACGAGTCGTCGGCGCGGGCGGTGGAGGCGACGCGGGCGTGGAAGGCGGGGAGAAGTCAGTCGAAAGTACTCGTCGGGGATGAGGCGCCGAGAGTCGAGGCCAACGCGAGACCGTTCGCGTCGAGGGCGACGAGGAATGCGACGACGAGAGACTCTGGGACGAAGATGGCGGCAAAGCGTGCGGAGTGGCGAGCGAAGATGCGGGAGAATGATGAAGCCGCTGGGGAGAGTGGTGGACGAGTGGTGAAGCGAACGCGGCGGAGGAGGAGCGGCGCCGGATATAGCAGCGAAGAGGACGACGCGGATAAAAAGGACGACGACGACGACGAGGATGAGGATGTGGCCGATGTGGAATTCGATGGCGGCATGAGTATTCCAGGCGATGTCTACGTGCGATTATTACCCCATCAAAAGACGTGTTTGAAGTGGCTTTGGGAGCTTCATTGTCAACGCGCGGGTGGCATCATCGGAGACGAAATGGGACTCGGTAAAACGGTGCAAGTGGCGTCGTTCCTCGGCGCGCTGCATCACTCGAACATGTACTCGCCGTGTATTGTGATTTGTCCGGCGACCATGCTTCGACAGTGGCGTCGTGAGCTGCGAATTTGGGCGCCACAGTTGCGCGCGACGATTTTACACGATTCGGCGCTCGGATCGTCGTCGAGCGGCGCTCGGGGAAAGAAACAAGCGCGAGAAAAGGCATTTAACGACTGTATCAGCGACGGTGCAGGAATTCTACTCACCACGTATGAACACATGCGATTGTTTCGCGATCGTATCCTGGCTGTGCGTTGGGGATACGCAATTTTAGACGAAGGGCATAAAATTCGTAACCCCGACGCCGACGTCACCATCGTCGCCAAGCAGTTGCAAACCGTACATCGCATCGTGATGAGCGGTGCGCCTATTCAAAATCGTTTATCCGAGCTTTGGTCATTGTTTGATTTCGTGTTTCCAGGAAAACTTGGGACTTTACCAGTGTTTCAAGCTCAGTTTGCGGTGCCCATCCAAATCGGCGGATACACGAACGCGAGCAATCAACAAGTCACGACGGCGTTCCGATGCGCGGTGACGTTGAAGGATCTCATCGCGCCTTATTTACTCCGCCGCATGAAATGCGATGTCGACGTTAAGTTACCTGCAAAGACCGAACAAGTGTTGTTCTGTCCGATGACGAGCGAGCAGAGAGAAGCGTACCGCGCGTATTTAGCCAGTCGCGAAGTCGAGGAAATTCTCGACGGCTCGCGCGAAGCTCTCGGCGGAATTGACGTGCTGCGAAAGATTGTCAACCATCCAGATTTGCTCGAACGCCGCGCACAGGCCGCGAGCGCTGAGTACGGTGACCCATCTCGCAGTGGTAAGCTCCAAGTGACGTTGAAGATTTTATCGGCGTGGCGCGAGCAAGGCCATCGATGTCTGGTGTTTTCGCAAACGCAGCAAATGCTAGACATCATCGAAGGTGCTGTGGCCAACGCAGGATATTCATACAGACGCATGGATGGTAACACATCTATTGCGTCTCGCATGACGCTCATTGACGAGTTTAACGACGATGATCGCGGGGTGTTTGTGTTCCTACTCACCACAAAGGTTGGCGGCTTGGGCGTGAATTTAACCGGCGCCAATCGAGTGCTGCTCTTCGATCCGGATTGGAACCCATCAACGGACGCGCAGGCGCGCGAGCGCGCGTGGCGCATTGGACAAAAGAAAGAAGTCACCGTCTATCGACTCATTACCGCGGGAACGATCGAAGAAAAGGTGTACCATCGGCAAATTTACAAGGAGTTTCTCACGAGCAAAGTGCTCAAGGATCCCAAGCAACGACGTTTTTTCAAGGCGAGGGACATGGCGGATTTGTTTACGTTCGATGAGATTGCCGCAGGTGGTGGCACGGGCGCTGATGCAAAGTCGTCGAACGAGACCGTGGAGCTATTCGCTGAGGTTGAAGGACAGATTCGTCGCGGCGACGTCGACGAGGACTCCATCGAAGTGGAGGAGATGGATGACGACGAGGAGGGCGAAATCGAATTCGATGCGTGGGATCCAAACAACCCCGAAGCGGTGGCGCCGAAACCGCGCGCCATTAAACGAAATAACTCGTCGGGGCGCATCCGCATTGAGAACGCACGCGAGCCGGAATCGAAACAGTCCAACGACAACGCTTCGGGCGACGCGTCCATTTTGCGCAACTTGTTTGATTCAGATAACATTCATGTCGCCATGAATCACGATAAAATTATGAACGCAGCGGGCGTAGACAGAATGGTACACAATGCTGAAGCTGAACGCGTCGCGCGCCGCGCCGCGGAAGCCCTTCGTCTTTCTGCGCAAGCATCTCGAGGAAGCGCCGGAGTCCACGTGCCGACGTGGACAGGGACGCGCGGCGCCGCGGGCGGGCCTCCACGCCAACCCGCAGCCGTTGCTGCGCGCGCGCTTGGCCGTTTTGGCCGTACGAGCGCACATGCGCGTCCTGCGGCAACATCCAACGGTGCCACCACCGCTGTAGCGACGACTTCACAAGCGCTCCTGAGCCGCATTGCCGCCCGCCGCGAAGAAAACTCGCGTGCCGTCGAAGCCGATTTATCATCCGCTCAGCTCGACGAAACTCAAGCCAACGAGCTCATGCGAGACATCATTATTTTTCTTAAATCCCGAGGCGGTCGTGCGCCCACGGGCTTGGTGATTGATGCGTTCCAGGATCGCATACAATCCCACCAGCACGCGTTGTTTCGCCAGCTCTTAAAGCTCGCGGCGACGCTCGAGCGAAATCCATCGCGCCGCGAAGGCGCCGGGAGCTCATGGGTTCTCAAACCCGAATTCAACATAGATTGATTGCTTGATTTGATTGCTTTAGCCATAGTAGACCATAATAGACACGTGAATCTTCAGAGCTCGGCTCGGCTCTCGCCATGCCTACCGCGACGCCATCCCTCGCCTTTCGCGTCTTTCTCGCGTTTCTCGCACATTTTCACCTGAGTGAGTTCGCGTTGACGTTCATGTTTAACCCGCGCGAACTCGGCGTGCGCTCGTTCCTCGTATCGAAGCCGTACGTCATCGCCATGTCCGCGGCGTCGGTTGAGTTTGCTGTGGAGTGCGCATGGTTCAGTGACTATAAACGCGCGTGCGTCGCGAGGTGGTTCTATCCAGGCGTGTTTGCATGCGTATTCGGTGAATGGTTGCGTAAGCGCGCGATGTTTGACGCCAAGGGGGCGTTTACGCACGTGGTACAGACGCGAAGGAGACCGACGCACGCGTTGTGCGTGGACGGCGCGTACCGGTACGTTCGGCATCCAGGGTACTTGGGGTGGTTCATTTGGGTTTTAGGCACGCAAATCGCGCTCGGAAATGCGTTGGCGTTGGTGGCGTTCGCGGTGGTGACGTGGCGGTACTTTAAACGGCGCATAGAGGCAGAGGAGCGGTATTTGCGGGACATGTTTCCGGGCGAATACGACGCGTACGCGAGGCGCACGAGAACGTGGATTCCAGGGATAAAATAGGCCGTGCGAAACGCGCCGTGCGAAACGATTCCGATCTAGACGCGCGCGCGTTTGAACGCGCCGACGTCGTAGCACTTACATTAGCCATTCGAAACGTCTCGATACGCGCGCGCGAAACGCCTTTAGAAATAGAAATACATGATTACACACGCGCGGCGCGCTTCTACGCGTATCAACCGCTGCTAATTTTCTATGACATTACTCGCATCTATGTCCACCAAATCTTCCGCACCATTCGTGCGCGAGACACCTCCGCGTTTATTCTTTCGAATCGCGTTTGACGTCAACGCGCCTTCGCAGTCGATAAATTCACATCCAAAACGACCATTCGACGCAATATCGCACTCCCGCATGGTCACGATCGCACCACCGCGCACCAACACCCCATTCCCAGCATTCTTCGCGAACACGCATCGCTCAAAGACGACGTCGCCGCTCCCTGGTAATCCGCTCGCGTCCCCGTACGCCGCGACGCCGTGCGTCGCGCACGCGCTCGCCTCGCACCCCACCATCACCACCTTTGCGCCTTCGCACCCAAACCCACTTCCAGTAGAAGACGTAACGCGCACACCATCGAACATCACCCTCGAACCTTCCACGGCGAAAACACCATAGTTGTCGGCGACGGATTTGGACCCGTGCGAGACGTCGACGTTTCGGATAACGACGCCTCGCCCGCGCACTTCAATCGCGCTCTCGTACGGCGTCGTCGTGACGTGCGAAATCCTCACCGCCGGCGCACCGCTCGCACTCGCATCGCCGATGATGCGCACGTCGTCGACGTCGACGACGACGCGTTCGACGTACGCGCCCGGACACACGCGCACCTCGTCTCCCGCGCGCGCATCCGCGAGCGCCGCGCCCACGCTCGCGTACGCCCCACCGTCGCCGACCACGAGCGTCCGCGGCGTCGACGCCGTCGCCATGGACGTCTCGGCGCCGTCTGCGCGCGCGACGCGCGCGTGCGCGACGCTCACCGCGGCGATGAGCGCCGCGCGACGAGACACCGCCGATGCGTCATCGGCATCGGGGTCGCGCGTCGTCGTCGCGCGCGCGCGCGTCGCGGCGCGCGGACGGCGCGCACGCGTGGAAGAGATGCGCACGCACGCACGCACGCGCGGCGGCGACGCGACAGCCATGGCGCGGCGTCGTGTGACGCGCGAAAGGATGATTGATGGCGTCACCGACATCACAGGGTTTCGTTCGCCGCATCCATTCGTCACTTTCGCGCGCTCGCCATCGCGCGTCACCCACGCCCGCGCTCGAAACGCACGAACGATGTCTGCTACGCTCGGTGCGGCCCGCACCGCGCCGCACGGCGCGTCGGCGGTGACGCCGAAGGCGCCAAAGGCGACCAAGGATAACCTCGCCCACAGCCGCGCGGTGAGCGCGGCGCAGCCTCGCGGTGCGCGCGTGCGCACGCGCGCCGGCAGCACGTTTGGACGGATCTTTCGCGTGACGACGTTTGGGGAGTCTCACGGCGGCGGCGTGGGGTGCGTGGTGGATGGCGTGCCGCCGAGATTGAATTTAACGCGGGAGGAGCTGCAGTTTGAGCTCGACCGACGTCGTCCGGGGCAGTCGAGAATCACCACGCCTCGCGACGAAGCGGACTCGTGCGAGATTCTCTCGGGTGTGGGGCTTGATGGGGTGACGCTTGGTACGCCTATTGCGGTGTTGGTGCGGAATAAGGATCAGAGAAGTCAGGATTACGGGGAAATCGCGGTGGCGTACCGGCCTTCGCACGCGGACGCGACGTACGACATGAAGTATGGCGTTCGTGCGATTGCGGGAGGTGGACGAAGCAGTGCGCGTGAGACTATTGGGCGCGTTGCCGCTGGGGCGATCGCGAAGAAGGTTTTGCATGAGATTGCAGGGACGGAAATTTTAGCGTACGTGAGCGCGGTTCGAGACGTGGAGACAAAGAGCGTGAACCACGCGACGATGACGATGGATGACATCGAAGCGAACATTGTTCGATGCCCAGATGAAGGTTGCGCACAAAAAATGATTGATGCGATCGATGAGGTGCGCACGCGAGGGGACTCGTGCGGTGGGGTTGTGACGTGCGTCGTGCGCAACCCGCCGCGTGGCTTGGGGGCGCCCGTGTTCGACAAGCTCGAAGCGGATCTCGCCAAGGCGATGATGAGCTTGCCCGCGACCAAGGGCTTTGAAATTGGCAGCGGGTTCGATGGCGTGTTGCAAAAGGGCAGCGAGCACAATGATGAATTTTATATGGATAGCGAGAAGGGGTTGCGTACCCGAACCAACCGTTCGGGCGGGATTCAAGGCGGCATCTCTAACGGCGAAATGATTGAGATGAAGATTGCATTCAAACCCACGTCGACGATCACGCAAGCTCAAAATACTGTGAATCGTGATGGCCAAGAAACTGAACTGAAGGCGCGCGGTCGTCACGATCCGTGCGTCGTGCCTCGCGCCGTGCCCATGGTTGAAGCCATGGTTGCGCTCACCTTGGTGGATCATTTAATGTTGCAGCACGCGCAGTGCAACTTGATTGATGCGGGCGACATGACGGAATTAGTGCAAGGTAACATGCGCACGCTTTATGACGTTGATGCCATGAAGGCGGCGGCGGCGAAGGCCAAGTCCAACATGAGCGCGAAGGATATGTCCCAAGCGTTTTCTGAGGATTAAACACAGAAGACGAACGATTTAATAATATTTTTTAAATGATGACATGCATATTGAATATAACACAAACTATGAATTCTCCTTTTTCTCTTTCTTCTCTTTCTTCTCTTTCTTCTCCTTTTTCTCCTTCTTCTCTTTTTTCTCCTTCTTGTCCTTCTTCTTTGCGGGCGCGTCGTCTTCGTCGTCGTCGCTCGACAACCGCTTTGACTTCTTCGACGCCTGTACCTCGACAGATGATGGTTTCTTCTCATCCTCGCCAAACTCTTTTGCAAATTCGTTCATCATGCTTTCAGCAGTCTTTTGTTTGCTCGCCCACTGTTCGGGCGCGGCTTTAAACGCCGTGACGCCGAGACGTCGCATGAGAAATGGTCCGTGTCTAGTGGCGTTGAGCGGTCCCTCTTGCCCGGCTAAGCCACTCAAGATGAGCTCTTTACCGCGCGCATCTGATTCGCGAAAACACGCCTCGAGCACGTGTGAGCCCACAGGGCTTAACCCGAGTTGTGCCCATCGACCGTTAAGTTTGCCGATGAATTCCCGTTTGAGTTTTTGCTTTTGTGCCGGCGCGCCGAGAAACGCCTCAACCGCGCGTGAACCGGCGCTGTCTTGGCACACCTTGAAAACTTCCATGTCGGTCATGGAGACTATGCTATCGGAGAACATCGGCACGCAATCGCCTTGGAATTTAAACAATGTTTGGAACATCGCGCTTCCGAGCACCGAGCACCGTCCGTAGTTTGGCGTATCGAGCCAAAAGAGCGCGGGCGCGAGCTGTGAACGGCCCTCTTTGCGAGCCTCCATCTTAAGCGTCAACCCTCGCGCGAGTGCTTTCGCGGCATCTTTTTCGCCCACGTTCAATCGCGCACACGCTGCGAGCATGGCGGCGACGACGCCCGAACGCTTTTCGTGCAACAACGTGCCAAAAACTTGAGACAACTCATTCAACGACGCGGTGACGTGGTCTTGATTTTTAGTCGCGGCTAACAGCGCTTGAAGCACAAAGTTCGACACTGGATGCTTGGCGGTCGAAATCAACTTGTCGCGGAAAAAACGACGGTATATTTCGTTGAACAACCCTTTCGGAGCGACGGCGAGAATCTGCTCGACCAAATGCGAGCCGGCGCGCGACTGCATTAAATTCTTCACGTCCCACTCCTGCGCGTCAGCTAAGAACTCGCCCTCCGCCGTGCCTTCCGCAGGCGCACAGCCTAACAACCCGGGAATTATCCAGTTCAACGCCTCATCGTCACCCTCGTGCGCCTTGAGCGTCGCTTGTAAAAGCGCTGACCCGCACGGATCTTCAGTTAAATTCCACAACTCGGGTTCGATGGCGGCCAGTAAGGCGTCAGAAAACTTACGTAATTCCTCGGTAAATCGATACGACGAGTTCATCGTTCCCGTAAACTTTCCAGCCGTCGACGTACCACCGCGAAGCTTATCTGCTAGACTCTTCCCATCGCTCGGTTTCCCCGCGTTTCGACCGTTTGCGTTCGCGCCGCCGCCCGACTTTGACGCTGTCGTCGCGTCTTGCCCGCCAATCTCACGCCGTCCCGCGAGCAACCCGAGCAACTTCCGCGCCACTGGTGACGCACGCTTATCGAACGCCACATCAATCGCATTCGCCGCCAAAGCCTCCGCCATACGATCTAAAATCCCCGACGCGCGTATCTTCTCCGCCGCCTCCTCGACGTCTCCGCCGCCCTCGCCCCCGTCGCTCGCGCTCAAATATTTCGTCATCAACACCCCCATCGCGGTCTCAAGCACGCGAGAGCCAAACAACGACTTCGCACACACATAAAAACCCCCACCTCGACTCGCGCTCACGTCGCACACGCGCGATAAAAACCCAATCACGCCATCCACGCTCGCCGCCCGCGCGCACCGCTCGAGCGCGCGCGAACACGTCGCATCCATCGCCAGCGCGCACTCCGCCCCATCCGCACCCTCCAGCGCGTTATCACCAATCGCACGCAACTCCTCCGCCGCGTTCGCGTCCTCACCCTCGCCTTCCCGCTGCGCCAGCGCGTCGAGAATCTCGTCGTAATACGCGCGCGCATCGGCATCAACCACGTACCGCCGCCCATCGCACCCTTGCACCGCGCCGTCGTACCCAGATTTCATCGCCGCCGACGCGTAATCGCGCGGCGCGTGTGCGTCGCCATCGCCTGGACCGTTCGGCATCGTCGTCGCCGCGTCGTGCGCGCGCGCAGTCGTCGCGCAATGCCGACGGACGATGGCGGCGGCGGTTCACTTTTCGCATCGGCAGTCGGCATCAATCATCCATCCCAATCGCATGCCGATCGCGCGCGCCGTGGACCATCGAAGGCGATGAAACAAAACCCACACCGCACGCGCATCGACGCGCCGCGCGCCGCGCGCCGCGTCGTCGTCGCGCGCGCCGTATCCATTCGCGCGCGCGCGCATCCACGTGCACCGCCGTCACGCCCGTATACATACATTATTGCACAACCATCTATCACACTCCATATACATATACATGACACCCGTACGTGGCACCCACATTCCTACACATACACACACACACACACATAGACCAACGACGCTATACAGTACGAATCCACGCGTGTCCTACCGACCGCATGTTCGATCGCACGTGCAATACATAGCCATCCATGGCCGCACTCTACGCGCGTGTGTCCAACCGACCGCATTTATGTGGGCGGTTCCCCAAAGACCCGCGTGTGCGGTAGGTCTTTCCGATGGCGCCGTCGCCCAATCGCGTCGTCGGCAGTGCGCGATGCCCGGGACGACGCACGCGCTCATGAGCGCGGTGTGCCGCCACGCGGTGGCGCAGTGCGTCGTCGCCGGTCGGCGGCGCGTCGGCGGACACGGGAACGGCTCGAGCGGCGCGCTTCGCGCGCGCCACCATCACGCGAGCGTTGGACACGCCCATCGCCTGGGGGCGTCTTCGGCGCGCGCGTCGGGGGCGTCGAGCGCGTCGGGGGCGTCGATGACGCTGCGTGGGATGACGACGCGCGCCATGGCGTCGGTGTCGCAGGCGCAGACGAGTTCGGTGTCTCAGGTGGACGTGGCGACGCCCGGGAAGAAGCGCGTGGTGGTGCTCGGGTCTGGGTGGGGGGCGATTTCATTCGTAAAGTCGCTCGAGGCGAATGGGCCGTATGACGTCACGCTGGTGTCGCCGAGGAATTACTTTTTGTATACGCCGTTGTTGCCTGGGGCGGCGACTGGGGCGGTGGAGGATCGGTCGATCGTGGAGCCTATTCGAAGGCCAATCGCGGCGAAGGGGATGCGGTATTTCGAGGCGAGCGCGGTGTCGGTGGACGCGGCGAAGCGTACGGTGCGGTGCCGAGGGTCGGATCATACGTTTCGTGGGGCGTATACGAAAGAGCAGAGTGATAAGGCGCCCTGGAAGACGTTTGATTTGGAGTATGATTACTTGGTGACCGCGGTGGGGGCGGTGCCGAATACGTTTGGCGTCCCGGGGGTGGAGGAAAATTGCATGTTTTTCAAAGAAATTAGCGACGCCGCGCGATTCCGTCGCGAAGTGAACGAACGGTTTGAATGTGCGACTTTACCTGGCGTGCCTCGCGAACGCATCAAGGAGTTGTTGACGTTTGTCGTCATCGGCGCTGGTCCGACGGGGGTCGAGCTCGCCGCCGAACTGTACGACATGGTGTACCAAGACGTCGCCAAAACGTTTCCTTCTCGTTTGTTGCAAGACGTCAATATTCAGATTATTGACTTGCAAGAAAAGATTTTATCCGCGTACGATCGTCGTATCGCCGAGTATGCGACGGATTTTTTCAAGCGCGCGAACATCACGTGCTTGTTGGGGGCCATCGTAAAGGAGGTCAAGGAGGGGTGCGTCGTTATCCAGGATAAACAAACCGGTGAAGTTAAGGATGTGCCGTTCGGTCTCGCGGTGTGGTGCACGGGAATTAAACTCAACCCGCTGTGCGAGAAGATTATCGAAACCTTGCCCGAAGGCTCGCAAGAAAACAAGCGTTCGTTGTTGTGCGACAAGAGCCTTCGCGTGAAGGGGAGCGAAGGGTCCATTTTCGCCATCGGCGACTGCGCGACGATTGAACGTCCGCGTTCGCTCGCCAAGGCGGAAGACCTTTACCGAGAAGCGGCGAGATGTACGCCGGACGGTGATTGCGAAATTGATCTCGGTCAAGAAGGCGTCAAGAAGGCGTTGATGGCGGGCAAGGAGGAATTTCCGCACTTGGAGGAAATTTCCAACCGCGTCGACGACGTCTTCAAGCAATTCACCAATGGTGGCAGCAGAATGACGTTTCCGCAGTTCCGTAGTATGCTCGAAGATGTCGACAAGGGTCTTCGTGCGTTACCGGCGACGGCGCAAGTCGCCAAGCAAGAAGGGCAGTACTTGGCGGCGTTTTTCAACGAATGCGCCGGCGACGAAGCCAAGCTCAAGGCTGACGACGCGCGATTTGACTACGTGCACAAGGGGTCTTTGGCGTACATTGGCAAGGACGCAGCCGTTGCGGATATCCCAGGATTCACCATTGTGAAGGGTATCGCCGCCGGTCTCATCTGGAAATCTTTTGAAACGATTTCTCAAGTGTCTCCGCGCAACGTGCTTCTCGTCGCCGCCGATATGGTTCGTACCAAAATTTTCGGACGAGACATTAGCCGCATCAATTAATCCCCGTATTGTTCCGCACCGATTTAATTTCGCTTATTACTTACGTTATGCTTAAATTTTAATTTGAAATTGCAGATTGGTTAATTATGTTTACTTGGCTGCGCCTCCTCTTCGCGAACGTCTCGCCGGGCTCTTGGCTTCGGGCGTCGTCGGCGCCTTTCCTTCCAACGGCGGGGCGACATTTTCTTGGTCAACACCAACGGTCAGCGGCGCGGGTTCTAGTCGATCTTCATCAGGTGTTTCATCATTTTCTTCATTCTTCTCCGTGTCGGGTTGTTCGCCATCCGCCGCGCCTTCGTCGTCCGCCTCGTCCTCGACAGCCAACGCGGTCACAGTCACGGTTTCTTTACCTTCAGCGCGTGCCGACACGTTGTACGCCGCCGCCTTCTCCACGTGTGCTTCATTAAGCTTCGTCTCAAACGCATCAATAAACTGTTTCGCTTCAGCCTTGGCGTTGCGCTTTTGCTTGGCGCACATCGTCACAAAGCTCGCGTGTACTTCGTGGTCGTACAGCGCGGCTTCGTACATCTTCCAAGCCTCGGTAAACTTCTTGAACGCACGTTCGGAGAGCGTGAGTTGAGAAATACAGAACGCAACATCACGCGCGGGCTTGGGGGTATCCGCCAACACCGCTTCGGCATATCTCGCGCACATCTTTTCGCAAATGGATTCCGCTTGTCGATCCTTGTCGATGAATCCAACCAGGCGAGTCATGATGCGCTTGAACGCGTCGGGCGTTATCGTGTCGTCCGCAGACAATCGAGATAACAAGTCTGTCAACAAGTTATAAATCGGGTTTCCGTGCTTGTGCGAAAGTTCGTGGAAGAAGAGCTTGGCGACGCTTGCGACGCGAGGATCTACGTCTTCCAAGCACCGCGCCATTTCGCTAATGTGTCCCTTCACCTTCATCATATCGTTCAACACCAAGTGCGACAACACCGTGATGGCGTGCTGGCGTACGCTCGCATCGGGATCGTGCAACGAATTACCCCATTCCTTGATGCCGTACAAGTGTTCGGTCCAAGGCTCGACGGCGTTGGGGAAACGGAATGCGAGGTCGCCGAGCGCGACCATCAACGCCGCCCGCGTGCCCTTGTCGGATTCGCCCTTGAGTCGCGTAAAGATAAGCTTGAGGTTGTCTTCGCAGAACTTCGCGTCGAGCACCATGAAGCGCGTGAGGGCGGCCAGCGCGGCACAGCGCAGGAGTTCGGGTCCTTGCGTCACAGATGGGTGCGAGCAGAGTTGCACCACGAATGGCGCGTAGACGGCGATGAGACCTCGCGTGGCGCCTTGCTTGGTCGCCAACAGTTCGCCCTCAGCCTTTTCACGCGCGGCATCCAAGAGCAAATCTTCACCGACAGCACCTTGACCCATGGCGGCGGTGAGATCGTCGTCGACCTCACCTTTTTCCTTTGCCTCGGCAGCCTTGCGATCGCGAGCGATGCGCGCTTGACGCACGGCGCGCGCGAGCTGTTCAACGTGCACCAAATGTTTCAACGACACTTCGCCGAGAACGAACAAGAACCGCGCCAATACCGCGGTGGGGATCTTATCCATAGAGTTACCACTGAACGTTGCCGCGGCAAAAGCCTTGATGACTTCCGAAGCGGCGTGCTCGGGATCCGGATGGAGCGAGTAGAGCGCGGCAATCGCTTGTTCGGCGGATGGAAACCACGCTCGACCCGAGAGCGGTGCGCCTGGGTGTAACACCTTGGCGAGTTCGGCGAAGACCGGGTGAGAGAGTTCGAGCGTAGAGCCTTCTTTACCGCGCACGACGGTCAACGCGCAGCACGCAGCTCGGCACAAGATTGGAGACTTTTTCTCGCCTGCGAGCGACGCGTCGATGGTGGCGCACACGGTGCCCAAATGACCGCGAATAATTTCGGGGTTCGTGCGCGCGCACATTGTCAGCACGTTCAATGCCGCCGCCTTGCGGTTGTTTGAACACTCTTCGTTGGCGACATCTGACCACAGGGTCTTCATCACCGCACCGTTCGGGGGTAAGCGTCCAGACAGGACGAGCGCCTTGAGCACATCCTCCAGAGACGCGAGTTCGCCGAGCGCTGCTGTAGCGGCGAGCTCGCTCAACCCAGCCGCGGCAATCATCGGAGATTCAGCGTTGGACAAGTAGAGCACATCCACGGCTTCGACGACCGCATCCTTGATGGCTTGATCGCGAGAGAAGATCAAGCCGAGTAAACGGCGCACGCCTTCGGTGGAGCCGTCGACGTTAAACTGACGCATGCGCACGAGCAAACCGATCGATTCCGTGACATCGGACGCCACGCCTGACGTGAGAAGGTTGCACAACACGCCCACCGTACCAGAGAGCTGTACGGTAAATCCAAGCGCGGTCTTGAGCGCGGCAACCATCGTACGCGCCGCTTCGAGACCACCGTTGAGCTGAATCGTAGCCTCCGCGTCGCCTTCAAGCGCCTTGGGCGCTTCTTCTTGTTCTGCGTCGTCGGCGCCTTCCGATTGCGTCTTTTGACTTTCCACTTCCTCGCCGTTGATGTTCTCGGCGTCGGGCTCTTCTTCAACTGCCTCGAGTTGCGCCGGAGGCGGCGGCGTCATCGCCGCGAGCTTGGCTTCGTAATCCTTCAACGACTCGGCAAACGCCGCGGATGGAAGCTGCGGGGCAAACGGATTGAACCCTAACAGCGACGCTACGAGACCCATTGCAGCTTTACGCACGAGTGCGCCTTTGTCGTTCAATCGACCGATAGCCAGATCGGTGACGACGAGCCAATGCGACAAAGGAATCGCCTTGGCTTCCGCCATTGTCGCCCACGTATTCAACACGCGCGCACGTGTAAACGCGCTCGTATCGTGCACACGTTCGACGAGCAGGTCCAAGAACCCTTGCTTCGTGCGTAACAACGGTGCGGTGGCGTTATCGTGGTGATCGCTCACGGAAGCGACGTCTTTTTGGGAAATTACGAGATGCCCCAAGACGGAAACGATGGCTGAGCGCAACGAGTACGCCTCGCCGTCCAAGTGCGGCATCAGCACTGAGATGTTTGTCATCGTCGTCTTGGGCATGCGCGCGGCGATTTCACCCAAGAACGTCCCAACCGAGCGCACGCCGACGGCATCAGACGCTTGCTGCACCTTGTAATCGTACGGATCCACTCGACCGACTTCGCGAATGAGCGCAGCCGCTAAGTGCGCGTTCTCAAATCGATCCGCCGCTGCGCTCGCGAGCTCGGCAATCGGTGCCGGAAGATGTTCAAACTTATTCAACAAATCAATCAACGCCGTCGTGACTTGTTCGAGCTGTCCCCACTTCAACGCGCACGACCCAAGCATCTCAAACGCCGCTTGCTTGGTCACGCGACTCTTCAACGCCGCCGGATTTTCCAAGCACATCGACCCGAGACGCACGAATAATCGCAAGAAATCTTCCTCGGGCTGCCGCGGGCGGAACACTTGCCATAAGTCAATATCCAACGCCCCCGCCATGACGTGCACGATGCGTTCGCGCTGCTCATCCCACTTCCATTCCACGAGCTTTGCCTTGGCTGTCGTCTTCTTCTTCCCCTTGGCGCCTGGCGCGGGTTTTTCACCGAGAGCCATGGCGCTATTCGTCCGCGCCTCCTTCTCGCACAACTCACACGCATGGAAAATAAACGTCGCGTACGCCTTGAGCGCCGAGCGATAGCCCGCCATCGTTTCCGCGTGCTCCTCCGCGCGCGCGCCTCCGACGACGAGCGCGGTCACCGACGCGCTCAACACCGACAAGTTTGAACACAACGCATCGATCAATCGAATGCGTTCGACCGGGGCGAGATCAATAAAATCCCTGTGCGTATCGCGCGCGATATCCGCGTCAGTGTCGACGACAGGAACACATCCAAACGCATCAAAACATCGCGAATCATCTTTCGCTCGCGCGCGCGAAAACCAACAGACACATCGCATCAACCCCCAAACCAACCGCGCACCGCGACGACACGCGCACAATCACGCACCGGCACAGCACGAATACATCCGCAAACACGTCTTCATCGCGCACGAGCACCTCGGCGTCGGCATCGCACAGCGCGCGCGTCGCGCGTTCGACGCATTCGCGAACGTCATCGACATCATCCGCGCCCTCGCGCACCACGAGCGCGCCCTCGCGCGAGCGCTCGGCCGAGACCAGATCGTCGTACGCGCTGGGGACGTAGAACTCCATCGTGTAGCGCGTGTGCGCGAGCGCGAGATGGGCGCTGACGACGCGCGTCGACGTGTGACGACGACGCGACGACGAGAAAAGTCTCTTCAGGTCTCTTTAGATCCCCTTGGTGACACGACCAATCGCGACCAGAAGCGTGTACCCACTCCAATATGCACGCGGGAGGGGTACACACACGTGGGATTTGAATTCGACCAACAATCGGCGCCGCGCCATT
>JACLAB010007876.1_pt1 | contig 38577 bp, 28 predicted proteins | sample 8027921 | NCBI WGS metagenome assembly JACLAB01 (sample SAMN15725117, study PRJNA655200) | protist metagenome | isolation source: fluorescence activated cell sorting (FACS) single amplified genomes of... | place: USA: West Boothbay Harbor, Gulf of Maine | collected 2000-07-19 | reverse complement strand
AGGTGACTCCATATTCTCTCTTTTTCTCCGTCTCGCTCTCGCTTGAAGTTTCCTATTTTCTTTCTCGTACCTTGAGGTAGTTTTTTGTGTAAGCACATTCTGTCGCGCGTGGGTACGTGGCGACAATAGTGTCATGAACGAGATAGTATTTAGGCACAGCGTGGAGGAGTTTCATGAGAGATTCGAAGTCAAAGAGCAGATCGGGGTGGGCGGTGAGTAGATGTCGCGTTGAGTTATCGTGGTGTTCTCGTGCTCACCGTCGTTTCCATCCAAAACACGCACAGCTTTCGCGATTGTCTACAGAGGAATAGATAGGCTGTCCGCTGAACAAGTCGCTATAAAGGTACGACATTCTCTTCGTTTGGTTCGTCGAACAACCCCGAATTGAACGTTCGCATGCGAGCCAAGCAAGGCTCCATGTATCAAGTCTGACTGACATCTGCCCTCTCGAGCTCAGGAGGTCGATAAGACAAGATACAACTCCACGGACGCTGCCTTAGAAAGAGAAATTTTTATCCTGTCAGAGGTACGACCTGATATGAGCCTTCGAATTCAACCTCTATCTCCTCTGTAGCAAGATTTACACTCATTCTGATGTTCCTGACACTTTCGGCATAGGTTCACCACGAGAACATCATCCGACTCCTGTGTACATACGTGACGCCATTGAAAGTTTTCATCGTCACAGAGCTCGCCTCAGGTGGCGAGTTGCTCGAGAGGGTGGTCGAAAACGGGAACTTTTCTGAGTCCGATGCACGCGGCGTGATTCATCAAGTTTTGAAAGGCATGGAATATCTCCACAGCAAGAATATTGTCCATCGGGATCTCAAGCTCGAAAATATCTTATTGTCAGACGGAAGTTCGAGTGCTGTAGTCAAGATCGCTGACTTTGGACTGGCTCGTTTCTTTGCAGACGATAGCCAACTGCGGACTATTTGCGGATCTCCACTCTATGTTGCGCCCGAGATTCTTGACATCGGGGCTAACATGGAAACATATACCCCCGCTGTGGATATGTGGAGTATAGGGGTTATGCTATATATTCTTCTCTCAGGAAATTCACCGTTCGAAAATGAGGACGAGCATTCTTTGTTTCAGATGATACGCTTGGGTGAATACTCGATGGACGATCATCTTTGGGATCACGTCAGCGATGAAGCAAAGGACTGTGTTCAACGCTTGTTGACGGTCAATACCAGTGTGAGGATGACTATCACCGAAGCTTTGGAACATCCTTGGGTGTTGGGCTTGACGAAAAGCAATGACACAACAACGCTCTCGGACACTCTATCGTCTATAAAGCGTACGCGACTAGCGGGGCACCTCGAAAGTTTCCGAATGATGCAGGACGAGTTGCGTCTTGCTCTCCGAAATTCCAACAACCCTTGACTCATCATTAAACCACGCACGCTGGTAGATACGGTGAGGCCGCATGAATAAAACTAGCTAGCTACTAGCCATAGGATTTAGTATTTAAATGAGAAAGTCGAACATTCTAACACCTCCAGATCCTTCTCTGCCATTGATCGATACGTCCACGACAACACTGTCGTGCTCATGAGACGGAGTGATACATAAAATTTCTTGCTCGCTGATGAGGGCAGCTCGAACCATCAAGGTGCCGAGTTTGCAGCTAAGATCACGACTATTACTGAAATGTGCACCATGCAGATGCAACCTCGTTCCACCTCTTGAGGGCCCTCTCTCTGGAACAAGACGTTCAAGGGAAGGAAAATCAAAATATCTGTACATCTGCTCAATCCCCATCTTTGAGCCCAGTGAGGGCGCACGCATAGTCTTTTCAGTTGAGGTGTCATCGACGTCACTTGCCGAAAGCGAAGGGACAGCAGGCACCTCACACGTTATGACCGCTGATGAAATCGTGTGCGCAGGCTTGGTGGTGTGGGCGAACATGCAGTGACGCGCATTAAGAAGATCACGCGAAATCATGTTTTCCCCGAAAAGCTGAATCAAGGAACCACCACTACTCACAACTGAATCAGGAACAATTTCGTGAAACACTGGAGCTTCCGTAACTTCGATCTGAATGTTTGTGAGGAAAGTTGAACGCCTTGGTTTCGAGTTGCTGACAATTACAGCTGCAAATCCAACAGTCGAAGAAAACTCCATACAAAAGGACTTAGTATGATCATCGAAGACCACGGATCTTGCACTGTTGAGTGTGCTTTCAACCATCAAGCTCTTCATGGAACATGGGTGAAGGTCTGTAATACTTGCACGAGTTGGCAGAGCGCCAACAGCAGAATCAGGCGCACCATGAAACAGATAAATACTTGAATAAGAGTTTGAAGTAGAGCTCACAACTGCTGCAAATGAACAGGGTCCGAGGAGCCGCGCAGGAGAAACGCATTGAAACGCAGTATCCATCGCTTCACGTCCAGCTATAGGCCCGACCGTCCCAAATTTGCACTGCCATGGAGTAACCTTTGTTTGGCGCATCGTGACAGATACCAGAGTTCCTCCTTCGTCTGGCCCACTTGCAGGCAGTACGTCTATCACTTCAGAGTGCTCATAGAAAGTAATCACTCCAACATTCATGGATGCTTGGCGAGCACCGACAGAAACCAAAACTTCTCCATCATCATGCTCAGGTAGCTCACATATTACTATGGCAGACGAAATCATTGTGGCAGGAGTTCGAATTGACCCAGACGTGCAAAATAACGTCGCCTTGTCGAAATTATTTCCCATGACATGGACTGGGTGTTGGCGTCCAGAGTCAACAATCTGCGGAATGACCGCCAACACTGTAGGCGTGCTCACATAGTAGTATTGCACCTGAGCGTTCATACCGCGATTGCCATCAACTACCGCGGCCTGGAATCCGGAATTATGCGGCGAGGCATTGCACGCTGACGCCAGGATAGTCCAAGTCATATCAAACGTTGTCACTTCATGCTGACTTCTTTTGCGCACTGATGTGTCGTATTGAGTGTGTGGTGTGCAGCCAGCATGTGCTGACTCAATCCAATCTTTTTTGATGAGGTCAACTTGCTGCACGTTGCCGACAAGACTCACGCTTGTGGAGTGATATGCGTATTTGACATCAGATGGCATGACCGTCGTAACAAGACCATTTGCAATCCCGACGACCACGGTTTCTACCCGATGTGCTGGTGAAATACACTCTGCTAAGGTCGAACCAATCCAGCGTCCACTTATCGGTGTGAAGCTTGCGATTCTGCAGCTCAGTTCTGGAACATCATTTAATAAGAAGTCACTACTCATGACCAAGCTTGTGCCACCCTCAGCACTTCCGGAAATGGGATGCACAGACGTGATGGACACTTCATCCTCATACTGCAGCCGAGCGCTCTGTGGATCCAATATCGACGCGGGCTCAATCAAACTGGCATATTCACCGGATGAACCACTGTTAACCTCCAAAAGAATAATCGCACTCGACACGTAGCTGCCATGACCTCCCGTCAGATCCTGGATTAGTTCCTGAGATAAACTTATACCGGCAACCGTCACAGTACCACCCGAAGCTCCAATGACACGGGGGAAGAAGTTCATAATTTTTGGAATTCTGGAAAATTCTGACGAACCGTCCCTTGTATTGCTCTTCCCACGGCTGGGGTCGAGGAACGTGACTTCAGTAGTCATAAATGATGGAGTATATTCATCAGTTGTCATGTCGTCATCGTGGTACGTAAACGTTCGACCTTCGTCTCCATATCTGCAGGGTGTCATATAAATGCGTACATTTGTTGTTCCCGATTGGTGTGCAGGGGTTACAACCTCAAGCTCGTGACTTGATTTCAACCTTGAAGAAATGGGTCTGAACGATGCGATTGAAATTCTCAAAGCGGAGCGAAGCACGGACACATCTTCAGTCACAGAAAGGACCACATTTGCACCCCCATGCGAGGATCCACGATCAGGCTTAATGCTCGTAGCATGGAGAGGTGCAACCAAGATGAGTTCGGAATGTTGATCTGTGGAAGTAAAATTTGCAAGCGCCGAGGCAATGATAACTGATTGCTGTCCTGCCAAAGATGGAGATTCGCATACGTATAAAACAGTCGAAAGCATCAATCCCGCGACAAAATCGGTCTCAAAAAGACATCCGAGTCCATCAGACACAAAATTGCTGCCAAAGAGTGTGATCAATGTCCCTCCGTCACGCATCCCATGTGGGGGTGTGAACATGTTAAACTGCATTGGATAGACATATTCAAACATCGAATTTTCTGGTGTAGTCTGAACACCGAAAACAGCTGCCCAGCTCACGAATCCAGGAGAGCTCGCTGACATCTTCCATTCCGCATCCTTGGAGTTACGAAGCAGAACGCTATCAAAATGTTTTGCTTCGGGAATAGGAATATGTGAGCAGTATTCTCGGTGTGGGGTGGTGACAAATTTCTCGTATGACGGTCCTTTCATAGGAAGTATGGTGAGCATGGCACACTCAGTTACATATTTGTAATCAAGCGAATTGTACTCGTAAGTACCACCATGGAAGCCCACTCCCACTTGAACAGTCGCACTCTTGTGCGCAGGTGTCACGCATTCTATCTTCGTCGAGGTTGTACGAGTGGCAGTTATAGGTGAGATTGAGCCAAATTTGCACGTGATGGAATCCTGCATTTGATCGAATGCCCCAACAACGCCAACAGTTTTGCCGCCTGACACTAAACCGCTGGTTTGTTGCAAGTAAAGCGGTGTGATATCAGCCACATCAAACACAATGTCAGAGCCGTCGATGGCAAATTTTCTCGGTTCAAGGTCAATATCAGAGCTTGTCGAGAGAATCGGAGACGTGCACGTGAGAACATGTGACGACTGTCTGTGACAAATAATATTGTATTCAGCACCAGGATGGTTTGATAACTGTTCGGTGAAATCTCTGCCAAAGAGGAGGAAGTTATGTGGGGAGGTAGATAACAGCCTTAGCGGGAAAGCATGCGTTATTTCAGGCTGCACACCATAGTATAATTCGACCAAGAAGTAATCACAGATACGAACCGTGTGGAAGCCTACATCAACAACACCCTGAAGATGAGATTCCACCAAGCAGGCTTCATCGGCAAGCGTAGTCGAACTATAATAAATTATTTTTGAAGACGGCATACTTGACGAGAAAAGACGCAACAGGTGTTCGGAGTTGAGCGCGAGTGTCTCAATAGTGAAGAGCGGGTAATCCAAATGAACATGAGAAAAGAAGAGTCCACACCGCATATATGATATTGCGTTATCAAGATGCAAGCAAAAAGAAGACGTTGACACGTGACGAGCAGGAGAAACGCATTGAAACGCAGTATCCATCGCTTCACGTCCAGCTATAGGCCCGACCGTCCCAAATTTGCACTGCCATGGAGTAACCTTTGTTTGGCGCATCGTGACAGATACCAGAGTTCCTCCTTCGTCTGGCCCACTTGCAGGCAGTACGTCTATCACTTCAGAGTGCTCATAGAAAGTAATCACTCCAACATTCATGGATGCTTGGCGAGCACCGACAGAAACCAAAACTTCTCCATCATCATGCTCAGGTAGCTCACATATTACTATGGCAGACGAAATCATTGTGGCAGGAGTTCGAATTGACCCAGACGTGCAAAATAACGTCGCCTTGTCGAAATTATTTCCCATGACATGGACTGGGTGTTGGCGTCCAGAGTCAACAATCTGCGGAATGACCGCCAACACTGTAGGCGTGCTCACATAGTAGTATTGCACCTGAGCGTTCATACCGCGATTGCCATCAACTACCGCGGCCTGGAATCCGGAATTATGCGGCGAGGCATTGCACGCTGACGCCAGGATAGTCCAAGTCATATCAAACGTTGTCACTTCATGCTGACTTCTTTTGCGCACTGATGTGTCGTATTGAGTGTGTGGTGTGCAGCCAGCATGTGCTGACTCAATCCAATCTTTTTTGATGAGGTCAACTTGCTGCACGTTGCCGACAAGACTCACGCTTGTGGAGTGATATGCGTATTTGACATCAGATGGCATGACCGTCGTAACAAGACCATTTGCAATCCCGACGACCACGGTTTCTACCCGATGTGCTGGTGAAATACACTCTGCTAAGGTCGAACCAATCCAGCGTCCACTTATCGGTGTGAAGCTTGCGATTCTGCAGCTCAGTTCTGGAACATCATTTAATAAGAAGTCACTACTCATGACCAAGCTTGTGCCACCCTCAGCCCTTCCGGAAATGGGATGCACAGACGTGATGGACACTTCATCCTCATACTGCAGCCGAGCGCTCTGTGGATCCAATATCGACGCGGGCTCAATCAAACTGGCATATTCACCGGATGAACCACTGTTAACCTCCAAAAGAATAATCGCACTCGACACGTAGCTGCCATGACCTCCCGTCAGATCCTGGATTAGTTCCTGAGATAAACTTATACCGGCAACCGTCACAGTACCACCCGAAGCTCCAATGACACGGGGGAAGAAGTTCATAATTTTTGGAACTCTGGAAAATTCTGACGAGGAAGTGCTTTCATATGTTTGCGCACGTTCACTCAGACCGTCATGATATGGATCATGCATGTAGTTAAACGTCATCTGGCGTTCTCGATCAGAATAAATCGTTATGAGCGCCTTACCCTTGTGCTTAGCTGGGGTGACACACTCTAGCTGGGAAGAAGAAACCCATCGAACATTAAAAATCCTTATGTTTGACAGTTTACACTCCTGCACTGTTTCAGCGTTGAAGGTACCAGTCAATTGCAGGAGCGTTCCACCAGCAGTCGAGCCTGATTCTGGTGTTGCACCAAGTAGCATAGAGTGAGGCGTCACATCAATCGAATGTCCTGAGCCTTCGATGACACGGTTCCCCTTCAATGTATCCCCAACGTGTACGACCCAGCTCTTACCTAACTCGTCGTATGCTGGAGATTCACAGAGGGCCAGTACAGAAGAGACGTAGTGACTTTGCACAAAGAAACCGTTGAACCGGCAGAATGTTTGAGTGGTCAAGCTGTTACCGAAGAAGGAGTGAATGATTCCACCATCTCTTAAAGCTTTCGCGGGATATACACTATATACGCTGGGTTGAATATTTCTGTCATCGTCGTGCAGCGCTTCCTCGCTGTTCGTGAAGTCCATGTGTTTTTCAAGTCCTCCGTGTACATTTTCTTGCTGCCAGGCTGCATTGAGCGTTCTCCATTCCACAGAAACTGGTGACTGATACGAATTTTCATGCGAAATGCACCTTGTAGAATCCCATTCGATGTCCTCAACGGCGGTAAAATCGACATGGTTGAACGACACAAGCAGAGGAGGACATTTCCTTGCAATAAGCGGAAGTTTGCAGCTTAGACGTGATGAAGAAAGAACCATGCCACGAACGACGAGGGTTCCTACCTTGCACCACGCATTTCTCAGGTTGATATCGAACCCTTGCCCTTCTATCACGATCTCGTCGGTTCGTGTATTTCGGTGGATAATCGATCGGGCGCCCTTCACTCTAGCTCCATCTATAACAAGGTCATACATGTCTGAAAGAGAAGACTGTTGTCTAGAAGCGACGATAGACAAATATATTGAGTCGTGCAAGTTTTGTTCTTGCACAGCCAGCGTCTCGCAAACCAATAATGCTGAAGAGCTGACCGCAGCCATAACCGCAACTTCCTGCAACCCTGTACGGCATAAGAGCCCGTCTCGAAAACCAGCTCCTTGTACCGTAATAAGAGTGCCACCTGAAGGGTTCAACTGCCTAGGAAATGCATCGTTTATTGTAGCGTCCACGTGTTCAAAAATGAGCCCACTGCTTGTGAAGTCTCTACCGTTATGGGTTATCTCCAGGCTATAAAATCCACTCGCTTGCTGAGGAACTTGACATCGAACGAGCGAATGGACCCCAACGAGGCTTGTATTATATTCCGCAGCGACCAAGTGTCGGCCAATCCTGTGGCCCGTTTTAGGGAGCACCGATAAGACATTCAATCAGGTCAGTAACTGAAAAATAAACGAGTCGGGATTCAAGGAGTCGACGATCGATCAACCTCACGCACCTGCAATACATCCTTGTTGAAGTCATCATGTCGGCACCGCTTACAGTGACAACTGAGTTTGTAGTCGCGTATGCGGGATACAGCTCCATTTCTCTTGGCGCTGCTGCAACGGAAGCGCCGTGCATAGCTATCAACAACAGCAGTACAAGTTTTGACATCGTCGCGACACGGAAGCCAAAACTTGAACAACAAACGCCGTCGACTGCGGAGAAAGTGGATTCGTTCTACGGCGCTCTACAGAGTGAGGTAGCCACCTTCCTACACATGGTACGTCGATACTTTTCTTACGGACATTTTAAGAGCCCCCGCGTCCTGGTGGCAGGCGGGTATACTGTCGTTCTTTGGCACACTTACTTTACTTAGTTCGAATACGTACCGTGCGTGCGTGCGTGCGCGCGTGCCACTACTAGTCTACTTTAAATCAAACGAATAGCCTATAATTGCTTTTCTAAAATAATAAAAACGTTCTAATTTTTTTTCTTAATATTGCGTTGCAATTGATTACAACTAATAATTTTACTACCCCATAGCCAATCAGACCGTGAATTAACGTGATTTAGCGTGATGAGAGAGTATACAGGGATGCGTACCAACAAGCAAGACCAACAAGCTGATGTACGATGACCTGGTGAAGATCAAGACGCCTCCCGTGTGATACCATTCACTTCATCATTTTCGTCATTCCTGTCAAGTTGACCTTTTCATTCGTCATTCATGCGCGCGTCGTCGGGCTCTTTCCGCCGCCTTGCCGCCTCCGCAATCTGCGCCTGCTGCTCCACCGCGTGCCGCCGCGCGTCGTCGAGCGCGCGCTCGGCTTCACGTTTCGCGCGGCCTCGGGCGTCCGACGACGACGTCGTTTCACGCGCGCGCAGATGTTCCTATCAGTCCTCACGCTAAATCACGTTAATTCACGGTCTGATTGGGGTAGGACAAGCAGTAGGCATTTTTATTATTTTTCCTTTGAAGGTAATTTTTCGCGGAGCATCGGAAGGTGTCGAAAGATTGAATAGGGTGCAGGAAGAAAGTTTTTGAACCAGAACTCGATAATGAGCTTAAAGACCGCAGCAAGAAACCCGCCGCAGAGTATCCTGTCCCCCCAGATGATCAAACCATCATTCGGACCGAAACTAACGCATATCAGCCGGGGCGGGCACTTATAGGACCCAACGACTGCGCCACGAAGTATTCTTGAAGCGACGTATTCAGCTTCCCAATGTGCATAGGACGCTAGATACTGGTCAGCGGGCTTAGCTACACAGTCCCCAATTGCATATATTTCGGGCTGTTGCTCGCTACTTCCATCATCCGCCAAAGTGCCGCAAAATTTGCAGTCCACGCGGAACGTTTTTGGATCCACTCGAATGCGACCGCTTCCGTCTAAAGGTACTTTGATGTGTTCCGGATTCACATCGTCTGAAACTTCGCTCTCGGAGAGGAACTCAGTTGCCGGTCGGGCACCAGTTGCCACAATAACTTCATCAGGGGTGATAGTAGTACCTGAGTGCACACCTCTGTACGTATTGGCAATTTTGATGGTTTTGGAATCATTCGGAACTGAAACATACCTCTCTCCGACCAATACGTTAACACCGTGTCTGCGTAACCATTTTGCGGCACGTTCTCCCGCGGACGCAGGCAGGTCATCCATCAATCGCGCACCACCGTGAACAAGTGTTATGCGACGTGGGGCTCTACTCGCCGCCTTTGCCAATTCTGCGGCGAGTTCGACCCCAACTATGCCTCCGCCGACAACCATGACGTGTCTCGCCCGTGCAATTTTACTTGCAGCAGACGCGAAATGTTCTACTCGCTGCTTCCTTTCGGCTTTTTCTGCGTGCTCTGATTGAGATGCTGAAGGCTTGAAAGGTGATGGGTACAAGCTTCCAGTAGCGAAAACCAAATGGTCCCAGGAGATGGTTTCCATGGTCGCAGACGATTTCCCCTGAAGAGGAACTTCTAGGGCTCCGTGTCGTACTATGACTGACTGTGAAGGAGCAGCGCGCAAGAACTGAGCGGAGATAGGCGCGACTTCTTTTATTCTGCGGTGCAGCTGGTTCAATCTGCTTCTCGGGGCTAGCCCCTTCTGCACCACAGCCTGATCGGACGATGAACCGACGTGTGTCGCCCATGAACCAAGACTAAGTGGTTTACTTCCAACTATCGCCCCCGGGACACCGGGTACGTACTCGAAGAAGTCTCGAATGTCGATTAGGGTGACTGCACACTTGTGTGCGAGTTCCCTCGCCAGTGTGATGCCAGCGAAACCACCACCTAAAATCACCACACGTTTCGGCACGGCGCGGAATATCGCACTCATTCTTCGCCGAATTAAAACAAAGCACCCAGCAACACAACTCATCAGCGCCAACAAAGTGAACGACACTCCTGTCGATGAGGTGCACCATGCTCGAGCGTTACCATGAACTTCTGGAAAAAGATTTGGGCTCTGCTGCCGAACCCACACGCTGAATATCTGTTGCTCCGGACGAAATCCTTCACTTCGCGACGGGGCAAGTCGTTGGCACGTCGTACGTTCGAGCCCACACCTGGCGATGAAAACCCTTCGTTGCCGCCTTACCCGAGATGGCACAGAAAGTCCTGGTGGAAGAACACCGCGGTATAGAAGACAAGCGTCCATGGCCGGCGTGCTGTCGCGGCGCTGTTTGCTTGTGTCGCGTCGTCGTGCGGTAGGTGGTGGTAGTAATATTCCAATAGGTGTCGTCGAAATTATTTATTTGGCGATACTGTATGTACCACCATTATTATTATTACTATGCATATCATGGGGTAATAATATGCGCATATTATTGCATGGTATATTTAACTGAATCCGGTCGGCGCACAGCGGTCAGTCAGCGAGCTATGACGTAAAACTTTTTTCACAATCGCGGGCCGGACGATCGGGCCGGACGTCCGGCCCGAAAAAGCCGTTCGTCCGGCCCGAAAATTGCCCGACCGACCTTCTCGGTCGACTTCGATTCCGGTTTCCCCGCGTTGCGTTTCAGTTCCCCGCGCGCGCGTCCAGGCGTTTCCCCTGAGAGTCAACATGCGGTGCATCGTCGGGTGCGACCCGGACGTCGGAGGCGCTCTTGCCGTCATCACCTTCGACGACGTCGGAAACGTGGACACGGTGATGATCTTCGACTGTCCGACGAAGCCGGTGGATGTCAACGGCAAAGCCCGCACGCGCGTGTGCGTCGACGGCATGGTCAAGTTGGTGCGCGAGCTCGACCTCCCCGCCGGAACCGTCGCCCATCTCGAGGTGGGCGGAGGGCGGAGCCTCTACGCCTCGCAGTCATGCTTCGTGCAGGGAGCGGCCTCCGGGCAGTGGCTCGGCGTTCTCGTGTCCCACGGCCTCGACGTGCGTTTGGTGGCCGCCTCCACATGGAAGTGGGCGCTGAAGCTCGCGCGTCGGGGACAGATGCGCGACAAAAACGCGAGTCGCGAGCTCGCCAAGAGATGGTTCGCGAACGAGAGCAATCAAGTCGCCGACGCTCTCAAGCGCGTGAAGGACCACGGTCGGGCGGAAGCCCTGCTCATCGCCGCGCACGGGCACTGGGCAGAGGGGAGGGATGATATTCTTGCCACGCTCGTGAAGGTCCACATCACCATGGCGGACCTGCGACGCGCGTGTGAAGCACCCATCGTCATCGACTAGCGTGTTTTCGTAATAAACCATGAAACGACGATTTAAAACGATCATGTCCTGTTCGTCGCAATAAACGCTCTCGACGGTTCGCTGCCTTCGCTTCTTTTGGACGAAAAAAACCGCCGCGCGCGTCTTGACCGCACAAGCGGACGCGCGATGTCACCGGCGCCCGAAGCCACCGAGCTGCGACCTCAGCAGAAGCGGAGGAAGATGGCGAGGGATGCGGGGGTCAGTACACGCCACCCCTGGTCCGATCCCAAGCTCGGCGTCGTGTTCCTCAAGAAGCACATCACGCTCGGCGAGGATGGCACGCAGGTGGAGTCCAAGGCCATCGCCTCGCGTCTGTTCGAGGCGATGAGCCGCTTCGGGTCCGTGAGTCTGCCTGCTTACGAGCAAACGCCCGAGCCCGGCTCAATCGCCGCGGATGCGCACGCCAGGCAGCTCGAAGCGATGGCGGACGGCGGCACGGCGAGCGAGTCCCAGCCGCAGTACAATCGCTCTTGCGCCACGTTCGAAAACTTCGTCGAGTTCATGCTGCCCGAGACGCACGACGAGAAGATTCGTCTGCGCGCGGTGAGAGCCGCGCTGGAGGCGCCGGCGGAGGGGAACACCGATTTCAGGGTGACGAAGCCCACCGACCTCGACGCGTTCATGCAGTTCTTGACGTTCGTGACCGCGCCGTACGAGAAGGTGTATTACGCCGACGCGAAGTACGGCAGCGTGCCCGTGCACGGACGCGGGAATGGCTATTCCGCGGCGAAGAACTACGTGTCCGCGGTGCAGCACATCGACGATGCGTTGACGGGCAAGAGCAACATCAAGGGCAACAAAAGGGTGAAAGACTTCCTGGCCAAGCTCGAGAGGGATGGTCCGCCCGTGATTCCCGCGCGCGCGTTCGACATCGCGGAGGTGCTTCCGAGGTGGTGCGGCGCCATCTACGAGCCGGAGTTCGAGGGGAGGCAGAACCCATTCAACACCGACATCCTGAGAATCGAGGTGCACACCATGTTCATGACCGAGCTCGCGACCTGCGCCCGGCGCTCGCTTTTCACCAAGTTCTGTCCTCGGCGCGACCAGGTGACACTCGGTCCGGTGGACGACGACATCGGCATCCCGAAGTACTACAAGCTCGTGCTCGACCGCTGGAAAGGTAACGCCAAGAGGAAGAAAAAGCAGACCCTCCTCATCAAGCGCAACTACATCAACCCCTTGTATTGCCCCGTCGTCGCCATGACGGTGTGGCTGAAGGTCCTCAACGACGTCGCGCCGGATCACAAGAACGGCCCGCTGTTCCCGGCGCTCAAAGATAACCACAACGAGTTCATCCTCGATGAGGAGGGCCACATGCAGATCATTTCTTTCACGCAACATTCGAGGCGCTGGAACCTCGCCGCGAGGTACGTCGGAGGCGGACTCGAGATGTGCAGCACGCACGGGAGGAGACGCTCGGTGGTGAAGTGGGGCGCGCGCTGCGGTGCTCAAGCACCTGACTTGAGGGAAGCCGGCCGATGGGTCGAGACTTCGAAGGACTTCGACGAGTACTGGCGAGACGGAGTCGGGCGACGAGCGGAGGCGATAGCATCGCACGAGCCGGACCCCATCTACAGCGTCTGGGTGTGGGAGCCAATCGTCGCACCGACGTGAGCCGTCTGTCGCTGCAGAAATTTGTAAATAGTGCTTCATTCATCTCCGAGCGTTACACCCCCGCACGTCTATCTCGGCGTCGGCGCGCTCGCTCCCTCGCTCGCTCGCGCCCTCGCTCGCTCGTTCGCCCGCGCTGTCGCGACCCTCGCGACGATTTCGAAGGTCAAGTCGCCGCCGCCGGTTTGTGCTTTGTGCAGCGCTCGACCAGCCGTCGCCAACGCCTTCACGCGAGACGCGCGCGTCACGCCGTCTGGCAACGCATCCTCGTGCGTCAACGCCCAGTACGCGCCGAGCCACTCACCGAACTTGTTACTCAGGTTATCCCTGTTTCGTTTGTCCTGCACCGACGCCCAAGCGTCCCGGCGTTTCCCGCTCGTCCACACGCGAAGCGGTGCGCATCTCACGATCACTCCGTCAATCTCCACCTCGAAGGACTCCTCCCACGCCGCTACCAACGCGTCGGCGTCGAAGCCGAACCCGTTCAGACTCGTCGGGATGACGCCGTCCGTGCGCGCCGCGCACGCCGCGCCTTCGTCGTTCGATTCGCGATTCGCGTTCGCGGGCGCGCGATCCGCATCGGCCGTGTGAATCGCATTCGTCGTCGCCACGACCTCCCAAGTGGGATTCTTTTGCAGGAAGTCCTCAGCGTCGACGACGGAGATCGTCGTCACCGTCTCCGCGTGATTCGCCGGGTTCCGAAAAACACGCACCTCCTGCCAGGGGGCGAGCACGTGAGCGACGATGGCACCGCCAGCAGGCGCCCTGGGCCCCTGTGACAAGCCCGCCCTGGTCATCGCCTGCTTGATGCTCTGAGAGAGTGCGAAGCGCTCGCCTCCATTTTTGCGGGAGGTCTCCGCCAGGCCCGGGATGTTGGTCAACCCGAGTTTTCCCCACAGAGGATTCGCGTTTTCGCAGAACGTGGACGTCTCCTTGCACGACCCCGGCAGTTCTGGTGGAAGCTGCTGGCACTTGTATATGCTCTTCGCGCTCAAGTCGCGTTTCGCGCGACCACGCGACTTCCATTCGCTCCCGCCCCCGCCCGGGGTCGCGCCCCCGTCGACCTCGCCGTCGTCGGACGACGACGTGTCATCCTCGGACGACTCACCCCCCGAGACGAGGTCGGCGCCCTGCGCGATATCCACGAGGGTTTCGTCGACGGTGGAGGTCTGTAGACGCTCCGCCCGCGCGGCCGCCCGCTCCGCACGCGCGTCGTCCGAGGCCGGACCAACGGTCATGCGTCTTGCGACCGCGCGCGCGGCCAATTGGGGCGCGGCGAAGCTGCGCTCGAAGAGGAAATCAGGACGATCAGGACGCATCCGGACAGCCGGCCGGACTGGCGCATTTTTTTCAGACTAAAAAGATACCCTATGCCTCACCAGCTTGAATCTTGAAAACACGGTAGATTTATTACTTTATTTATTTCGTTCGTTCTCTCGCTTTTAAACCCAGTGTTTCCGGCCATAACCTGTAATATTGAATACGGTCACCTGATTGGCTGGATTTTGGAAAAAGCGTGCCAAGCGCTAGCGTTTTCGCACAAACAGCATTATTTGCGTATGGCGTATTCAGTCACAAATGTAAAAATTCATAACGATCCGACTAAATGCTCACTGCTTAGGGAGGAAAATGCTCTCGACCAATCAGATCGCTCCCTTCAGACCCGGATTCCGGGTCCGAAACACTGGGTTTAATATGCCGATACACTTTTCTATCAGGGGGTTTTTGCGGCAAAATCGGGTGAAAATTCGGGTGGAAAACAGGTTGGGTGACCCGATTTTCCACCCGATTTTAGACCCGATTTTGGCTCCACAAAAACCCCGTAATCTATTCATACATCCGCTACACGTGCGACCTTACGACTACGTACGACCACCCACGCACGCAGTACTTCCTCAATCTTTCCATCTAACTGCTGCGTATACTTGCCTAACGTGTAACACTCCTCGCGTGCCCGCAAGGTAGACGATTTATCCTTCTGGCGTACTTGGTGCGTCTATATGGCTGCTGACCTGAACGTAGATGGGACAACTTCGTCGTTTTGCAAAGTTCTCGACCTCACGGGCGCCGCGATAGCCTCTTCTGACGTCCCTCAAGAAGATGCTGGTAAGGACCAAGAGGTTTCCTCGAAGAGAGATGGAGTGCCCTCCATCTCCCTGCCTTCACAATCTTCAGAAGTACGACATTTTGCCATGGACATGGGTGGGTCACTCGTGAAAATCGTTTATTTCTCACCAGACACCAAGAACGTCGCTGGTATGTCCCCGTTCTCTTCTCCTCTTCTTGGAGGAGGAAGGCTGCACTTTCGTAAGTTCGAGGCCTCCAAGATGGATCAGTGCATCAGATTTATTGAACAAAAGCAGCTTCACCTTGGCACTGAGGGTGGGAAAGCTGTCGTTAAGGCCACAGGAGGAGGCGCTTTCAAAAATTCTAAGCTATTCCAGGAGAGATTTGGCATCCAACTCCAGAAGGAAGACGAAATGAAGTGTGCAGTTGCAGGTGCAAACTTCCTACTGCAGACTATTCGCGACGAGGCTTTCACATTTACTGAGGGCAAGAAAGACTTCGTAGTACACAAGGATGGAGAACAGGGAGGTGACGATTTATTCCCATATCTCCTCGTGAATATCGGTTCGGGAGTCAGCATCATCAAGGTTGACAGAGACGGTTTTGAACGTGTGGGTGGTACAAACATCGGTGGCGGGACTTTCTGGGGCTTGTGTCGTCTGTTGACTGGACTTAAAGATTTTGACCAAATGCTTGCGTGTAGTGCAGGCGGTGACAACAGCAAAGTGGACATGCTAGTCGGTGATATCTATGGTGGCAGAGACTATGCAAAAGTTGGACTCTCCAGTAATACGATCGCGTCCTCCTTCGGTCAGGTTGTGATGGATGAAGGATCACTTGAAGACTACGACAAAGCAGATATCACTCTTTCGTTGCTGCGCATGATAAGCTATAACATATCTCATATTGCAACAATGACGGCGGTGAAACATGGGCTAAAACGTATATTCTTTGGAGGGTACTTCATTCGTGGTCATGCGTATACGATGAATACAATATCTTTCGCTGTTGACTACTGGAGTAAAGGCGAGCTTAAGGCAATGTTTCTCCGGCACGAGGGTTTTCTGGGGGCGCTAGGTGCGTTTCTCCAGGACGCTGACGCACAGGCACTGCGGTCTACACCACTCCAGGGCGCCTGGATAGAGAAGTTCATAAAATGCTCAATTCCACCAGTGAAGAGAGCGTCGCAATCAGTCTCATGCCAGGAAGGTATCACCGGTGGCGGTGATAAGAATGTAGCAGAAAAACCACTTGGATCTGGTGCAGCTTCTCTTGCAGAGGCTACTCGAAAGATGGTGATGCACGTTCGGTCTATGTCCAATGACACTGAGCCCGCGGGCGTCAGCTCGACTGATTATGATGATACTTGTGAGGCCTCTTCCAAGAACTCTCATGTCACCAGCTCTTCTATGACTGCGAATGATTATTCTCAAAATCAGCTTCTCGGCAAAGCAAGTCTTCAAGTAGGCGTGCTTCATCTTGTTCCAACGCTAAAACTTTTCCCTCTGTTGCGGTGGCCAGATCGTTATGAACCGAACATTATTGATATGTTAGAATCTCGGGAAGAACGAGAGTACTGGCTCGACATCCTACAAGGTATGAGCCCTGGTTTGGTGGAAAAAGCTGTCGCTTCTGATGCTGTGCTGAACTCAGAAACTGATAGTGTTGAAAATGATGCAATCGAACGAGGGGAAGCCTTTCGATCAGTGTTCTCTGCTCATCTTGACCGGTTACGAGAGGAGCCAGCAGCGTATGGAAAGATCGGGCTCTCGGGACTATTTGAGATGCGGGAAGAGTGCCTTCGAGCATTCGGATTTAAGGACGCCTATTTTGATGTTAAACGACAGGAAAACGCGGCAGCTCTCGCAGTTCTCCCTGATTTACTCGCAGAGCTTGACGCTTTGGAGGAGGGTGAAAGGCGACTTTTAGCTCTTGTTGAAGGGGTGCTCGCGGGGAATATTTTTGATTGGGGCAGCCAGAGCTGCGTTGATCTGTACAAAAATGGGACAATACTTGAAATTTACAGGAATGCTCGTTCTTCCATAGCGCGACCCTGGGCAGTCGACTGTTTTGATAAGCTCAACGAGAAGATGTCATGGACCGACGGCCTATCTGACAAGGCAGGTAGCCGTTCCGGTACCTTCCACAAATATCGCAAAGCACTGCTGTTTTGTGATAACAGCGGCGCCGATGTCGTTCTCGGAATGATTCCGTTCGCCCGAGAACTTCTAAGGCACGGCACCGACGTTTGCCTCGTAGCAAACTCTCTTCCGGCTATAAATGATATCACGGTAGATGAATTACGTGATGTTGTCCTTCTTGCTGCTGGAAAGTGTGATATCTTGGCCCTCGCTTTGCGTGGCGAGTCAAATGAGGTGGAATTTGGGAAACTTACGGTTTGTGCCAGCGGGAGTGGGTCACCTTGCATCGATTTCAGGCGAACTTCTCAAGAGCTTTGCGAGGCAGCGAAAGGTGTAGATCTGATAGTTCTCGAGGGTATGGGCCGTGCTGTGCATACAAATTACGCTGCTCAGTTTCAGTGTGATACCCTGAAGCTGGCGATGCTGAAAAACGCACGCCTGGCAGAGCGACTTTTCAACGGCCGCATATACGACTGCATATGCAAGTTCGAGGTCTACGACCAACAAGCATCTATGTAGACAGAAAGAACGGATTGTTAATAATCACAAATGCAATAATAATGAGAAATAAACCACCGCATCGATCTTTATCGTCGTATCGATATCTATGATGATAATAAACATCGTATCGCTGCCGATGATTTTTATTGTTGAAATAATACTCATACACATGATATGCATGCATATGACTAGCTAGTAGCTAGTTTGTTGACCTCGCTCTCAACACATCACAAAATATTTAAGGTTTGTGAGGACGCAACAAAAGGCCTTCGTGGCCACCGACTTGTGACGCAACACGGGGTAGTCCGAAGTGAACTGGATGAGCGGGTACCATAGCGCGCGCTTCACAAGCTAAGCCTTTTCTCGATTTGATTATGCGCTTCGAACAAAATGCCTCGATACGATCCCACGCTGTTTGAAGCACTGACACAGGAACTGTTGTGACGATTCGGACGAAACCTGGAGCTTTGAAACAGTTTCCAGGCAATACGAGCACAGATTCCTCCGCAAGTAACTCCTCGGCAAATTTAACGTCTGTTGGACAGTCTTTAAAAGCACTCAGATCCACTTGGATAAGGACGTACATCGCTCCTTGAGGTGGTGTCACAGTCGACAAACCCTCAATCTTTGATGCTCTCTCTGCAGAAGTTGCTGCTGCGAGTTTCAAAGAACCCATGATATCTGCCAGCCACTGTTTATCGTCGTTGAACAAGATGCTGGGAACGGCTGCTTGGAGAGGAACACTCGGTCCCAGAGATATCTGACAAAGACTGTTAATGGCCTCGCGCACTCCAGATCCATGCAAGTTATCATTCACGTCGTGAACACATACCCAACCAAGACGCCAACCGGGAACTAACCATCTCTTTGACAGGGCACCGACGGAAAACACTGGCACTTCCGTTGCAACCTCTGCAACTGGTACAAATCGTTTATCAAATGTCATTCCAGCATACACCTCGTCTGCAATAATGGGTAACTTGAGCTCGTCCGCACATTGTACTATTCCTTGAAGGTGCTCTCTTGAATACACCGCACCACAGGGATTTGAAGGATTGTTTATCAGCACCGCAGCCGTTGTTTCGTCTGTTAGACGTTTGATACTACTCAGATCAGCTTCCCAGCCTTGTTCTGGTAATAGGCTGTAAAATCTGCATACGATACCGTGTCTGCGGCAAATCGTTTCGTAAAGTGGAAACCCCGGAGACGGAAGCAGTATGCTGGACCCAGGTGCTGCCAAGACTGCTATGCAATGTTCCAGTGCTTCAGAGCAACCGACTGTGACAAACACGTCATCACGACACAGAGGTGGGCGTCCTTCATATGAGTGAGCTGCGGCTATGGCCGTTCTGCAGGAAGCTAAGCCGGTTGAAGCAGTATATCCATTGTGATTGCCACTTGAAAACGCACTCGTGACTGCCGCGACAGCCTCTTCCGGTGGCTTTAAGTGACCATACGCAGTCGGATCACCTTGTGCGAGGGATATCAGCTCGAGTTCTGGATTTTCTTTGCCGACCAGATCGTCGACAATAATCCTGATGGGATTTGCTGATACCGTGAGTGTTGACGCCCGAACAGACCACGCGACTCGTCGAGCGCCCCCATCGTCGTCGGCAGAGACCACTTGCTCTTGCTGGTCGCCCATGCAAATTTTTTTCAGCACCCCAAGCTCCCCGTGCTGTCACCTTGGTCCGTCGTTAACGCGCGACTTATTTTGACCACGCATGACGACCGACGACGGATAGACTGCATCCGGAAATGGACGACACCTGCCTACCACTCGCTCATGGCGGCCGGCGATATTCGTCAATTTAATTTGTACTTGCAAATAAATAAACGAACGAACGAACGAACCTGCTGACGCAAGATGCACTTTCTGCTAGGGAGCACTTAAAAGCCACTGTCTCGTGCGCCATCTTCGGTAAAACCGACCCAGAGCGAGACTCAGGACCGTCGCATGACTTGGAAACATGATCCAGGCTCACGATCACAGAGCGCAGTTCTCCTTGGAGTGTCCTTAGATGCCTCCGAGGAGGACATAAAAAAGGCGTATCGGCAGAAGGCAAAAATGATGCACCCGGACACGTCTACGGTGGGTGCTCACTTCGACGGCAGCTCGTTCGCTGACTTGCGCGAAGCATACGAATGTATGCTGCATTTCTCGGCAACTTCTTCTGACGATAAAAAAGATGACGTTTATGGTCCTGGTATGCGAGCGAGATTCGAGGCAGCAAGGCGTTGGCGAGAGCGACGAGGTACTCACGTTGACACCTCAAGTTCCGCGAGGGTTGATAGCTCTGAGTTGGGCAAGTGTTCGACAGGTCCACAGCGGGAAAGAAAAAGTCAACCCAGCACCCGTGTGCAAACAAGCAACGTCAGCGCTGAAAAAGTTTTCCGTAGATCGCATGAGCTTGCAGATGGTGATGTGCTTGAAGAAGTACTATCGCGACATAAACGGGCCAAGACGTCGTCACGCGCAGGGGTTCTTCGAAGTGCCTCTCCCGCGGCAAACTGGTCACTTCCACAAATAGTTTCGGCGCGCACGCCTCGGCAAGTGACATTTTTTCTTGGTTTGACCGGCTGTGTGGTTGTCACTGCAGCGGTGGGATACACCAACAACGTAGTCTTTTAGTTTTAATATGGTTTACAAAAGCACTAACTCTAGCTAGCTCTTAGATACCTAAAGGTAGAATGTATCAGGAGATCAGAGGAGAGAATAGCTGACAATCAAGCTTTTGTTTTTGCGCATTTTTGTGCTACATAAATCAGTTGTACGCCTTTGAGCTTTGCAAAAGCTCAGCATATGCACCATCTACACATCGTTTGATATCTGCATAACTTGCGACGAGCATCGACATTTCATCGCGCGATAATAGCAGGACTCTCTCTGAAACACCGACGTCGAGTTTATTCAAAGATTCAAACACGTGACCCCAATCCATCACGGGAGACCCTTGATCGTTGTGCTGATGAAACACGTAGTCGCGGAAAAGCTTTAAGATGTACCTATCTCCAGTCTCTGCCCACTCCGTGTCCATGTCGCCATCTGGGCGTTCATTTACAAACCCGAGTTTAACAAGCAGTCGAAGAAGGCGACCATTTTCTAGCTCCTTGGCAAGCTCTGACTCCAAGCGATCGTTCGCGGCTCGTTCTGCCTCAACAGATTCAAGCGCAACTGGAGCAACGAGTTGCGTAAACGTAGCACAGTCGGAGATTGAACCAGAGGCAAGCCCTGAGATTAGATGCCACAATGGTTGAGAACATCTGTGCCTTGCAGATGTGACGTGATCGATCACTTGCGCCTGATTTTGACCACATGCAAGCACGGCCAGCAAGTTGCCTACCGCCCGGAGATCATCTTTCTGAGCTAAACCCACCCCATGCCCTTTACTTGAGACAAGACCGACCAAATCTGGGCGCAAGACGTCGGCGACTCCAATCGCTGACAGTCTTACGCGCGATGAGAAGTTCGTGCGTGCATTGGGAAATGATGCGCACGGACAACGTATAATCTTACTGGGAGATAGCGCAATTGCTCCTCCAACAGCGAGTCCTGCGCCATGTACAGCACGGAGGGTGCAACAAAGCTGTGACGCATAGTTCCAGAGTTCAGCTTCTGAGGCAGGCACACTACCCTCTTTGTCGCTACAGTGTGTTGCTTCTAGGGTCGACGCACCAGGATAATAAGTGTGTGCGAAATATAGCGACGGCGTATCCCGCATGTCAGCACTCACGAATGTCCCACAAAGTGCGGCGACATGTGGATGCCCACGAAAGGGCATCCATCTATTCACTGTTTCCTTCGCTGCGGCAACTAGTTCGGAATTGGGGACCAAACGATTATGGTCCATACGGCGAAGTACATGTGCTTTACCATCGATCGAGCTTACACCTTTCATCGCGTTAGAACGAAGTCCGAGCACGGGTGAGACATCTACTCTTTCGAGATCTTCGAGTGGGACAAGCGAGTGATAATGATTCAGCACCTGTTTTGATGTGAAGGAGGGGAGGTGAATAAGAAATGATGAGAAATATAACTGCTCGACCGACGACGCGGGCTACAGAACGCAAACGTACCCGAGGCAGGTCTGCGGCACCTTCACTCGCTGGATCAATTTGAGCTTGCTCAAGAAATGCCCTGTGCTTTAGTTCTGCATGAAGATGCTCAGATGCGAATCGCGCAGACAGAAACGTCTGACCTGACGTCCCGGAAGGTAAACGGGGATGGATGGGCTCGTGACGTATGTGCGAAGAATTCTGGCCTCTCCCAACCTTCGCAGAACCAGCAGTGGTGTGTTGCATATTGTACGGAGAAGGGCCTCCATTATTCACGTTGACATCGTTTTGAGAAGCCAAACCGATAGTTAGAGGAGCACCAGCGCCCCTTGATACTGTGGATATGTCTGTGAGACCAAGAGTGAAGTCATCGTCACTTGGAAGATGTATGTCCCCAGGGCTTGACGTTCCCGCCGATGGTTTTCCAGAGGAAGCTCCGGGGACAAAGGGCGTAGCGTTCGCCTTGATGGAAACAGCGGGAATGAAAGGAGCCGCTCCAACGTTTGGCTGCTGTTCTTGCACCTTGACGAGATTTGGAGGAAGAAAGGGAGCAGCGGCCGTGCTCACCCCTCGCACAGAAGGGCCTTTCACTTGGATGTGCCTCGCGTCGTCTCCTGAGTTCGGTGCCGCTTGTGGTGTTTCTGGAGTATGGATAGGAGGATCATTCCGCGTCGTTGGACCCTCCTCGAACATTTTATCGGGTGGCATACACCGTAGGTCCCCCTTTGATGCTGTGTCGAATGAGCGGCTTCGCGGTTCGAACAATGCGCGGTACTCGGGCTCTACCCCAATCGATCAGTAAGTCCGTGAATTATTATAAATTGCTTGCTTAGCTTGATTATTGCTTGCTGCCGCGTAGTACAATTGTATGCGTGCGTGCGTGCGTGCTTGAATGATTAAAACTGGTGTTTTTCCTTATTACTTAATGCTTCTAATACACTACTAAAACGAATTTTCTAAAAACTTCCTTTTTTTTTCTTAGAATTAGAACGTTTTTAGAACGTTTTTAGAATTCTAAAAATGCTCTAAAAATAGATTTTGGCGGATTATTAATAATTCGAGCGAGCTACATATTTATTTCGTTCGTTCGTTGTTTGTGGGACAGTTTTAAGCATACACGACTGCGTCAGCTCTTGATGCCCCTTGATGGAATCAAGTTCTGATGACGTCGTGTCGCTTTCAGACTTGTCAATATCAGATAGTGACCGCGGTTCTGAATATGAAGATGAGCTGAAAGTCCCAGAGGTGGAGCCTTCTACTTGGGCGGAGATCAGAAACTTCGGCTCAGGCGAAGCTGCGAATCGCTTAGCTGACATGAGCCATCACACGCTTTTGTCGACGAGCTTCGCACCCCCAGTTGACGCGAGCGTGAATGCGTCGACCAACAAAGCTTTAGATAACAACAGTGAAAAAAACATGGACAGCTGCGGGCGTGCTACAGTCGCTCTCGGTCTTGAACAGCTGTGTCTTTTGCTTCATGGGAGTACGTTGAAGGCCCCATCGGGAAGTGTCGCACAGCACACCTGTTCTTCAGAGCCTGCAGAAAAGCAGAGAGCTTCATGGGGAAGTAACGCGGGTGAAGATTATACAAGGAATTTATTGCTGGATGCAGTATCCCTGAAATGCATTGAAACGAGAGTCGGTCGAGGGGCAAAGCACTCGAAGTCATCGCGAGTTGCCACCGCAAACGAACAACCCGAAAGTGCGAACAGTTCGAATTTCACCTCCAACGAAACTCCTGCACAGATAGATCCAAAGCTGTTCTTAAGCTGTAAGGATGCAAACGCCACAATCCAGGTTCGTAGCGGTGAGACGTGACGCGAATTTTTTTTCGATGCTCTCGAATGATTGCATGGCATTCTGACACTGACAGCCTTTGATTTGTGCAGGCACTTGTTGAAGAGCTCAACAAAATTGTTCGAGTGCACGCAAGTGAAGCAACGGCAAGGCAAAACCTTGTGTGTAAGCATTTCGAGCAATTCATCAACTGCAAGAATACTATAGATGACATTCGCAGGTATGTACGTACGTTTCTCAAACTTTCTGATGCTATTCTACGTACGCTTAGGCACGCGAATATCTTTCCCTTGAACACACAATCTTCGAACTGTAACCAACAACTTTTCAAATCATCCCATCGTCCACTTGTCAGTGTTCTGCGTCGAAGTTTTGCTGAGGAAATCGTGAACTCGTCAGCGACCGGAAACCTCATCGCGTCCATAGATGATGCCATTGATTTCGCTTATCTTGATTCCAATACATATGCGCATGACACTCGATAATCGGTAAGGACGCAAGCTGAAGAGCTCGTTCTGCCCTCGCGTTTCCTTTTTCGACGGGCTTCGGGAAAAATTATCGCAAGGCGGTTTATTATTATTTCCGCGCGCTGAGTACAGTGATAGAACAGGGAGCGTTGCGAATTGGGGAATGGCTAGCTAGTAGCCAGCCAAAGGTAGCTAAAATGATGTTCGAGCCGGTAATAAGAGCAAGCATGCGGACGACGCAAAAAAAATATTTTCATTCAGAACACTGTCTATTCCTCCGTTCTCTGACATAACTGACGAAATTCTCAACGAGTTTCTGGTAGCTTTGCTTCACGCGCTCGTCAGACGAGACATCAAAGTCAACGTCATAGTCCAAGACCAAGATGGGGACACCGGTTAGAGCAGAGACGCGGTCATCGTCAACAAACCTCACCTTGTCTCTAACCGCAGTAAATATGCTGTCATCCGCAGCATATGTAACGGTAGAAGAGTCTTCTCTCGTTACCGGAGGATAGAGCCAAGCTTCATGCTTTTCATGGAGGGTTTGAAGATAGTCGAGTTGGATTCCTGTCTCTTCCCCTCGCGCACGTTGTTTCAGTCGACGCATGCAGGTAGCAGCTGACGTTCGCAGGTAAATGAACCCGTCTGGAACCAAATTCGGCGATACATGGACCATCGGGTCATACCAGCTATTGAACAAGGCGAGTTCCATGTCAGACATCCATCCGTTTTCATGCACAGACTCAACAAATATCATTTTGTCAGAGAACACGCTTCGCTCCAAGATGCGCAGGGAAACATTTTCCCTTCGTGATTCGATCTCCTGCAAATACCGTGTCATGAAAACATAGTGCTGGAAAGTGTATGCGTAGCGTTCAGGCGCATCGTAGAAGACGTCCAATATGTTATATGTCTGACGCGACTCGCAGAGATCCGTGGATTTGCTTTTCACATTTTGCCACTTTTCTACTGGTTCCAGCACTATGTCCGTGCCAGAGTCCTGCTCAAGAATTAGATTTTGTTTTGGGGGGACAAGAATATGATTCACGGTGAGCGCGTTTTATGAGCGCGTTTCAAGAGACTTTCTAGAGACTGCCACAAGGGCGGTGTGGAAAACGCACCTTGAGAACTTTAGACCCCTCTATGATATCGGAAAGGAATGTCGACTTCCCAGCAGAAATGTTTCCCTCGACGCAGAGCGTGACCCCGCTTCTTCGTTCTTGTGAAGAGACGATCGACATCGCGCGTATAGCGACGTTTGGACGACAAAAGTGTCGAGCTCGGGCTGGTTGGTGTGCAGGAATACGGTACGACCGAGAGAAACGACATCTTGCCGAAGCCGCCACCGCACACTTGGTCTGGAATAGCCTGAGCATGATTCGCCTCCGCGAACCCCTCTTCCTCTAAATGTCGAACAGGCAGGCAGGGCCACGCACGTCTCGAACAAGAAAAATAAGGTAGCAACTACCGCCGTCGTCCCTCCTCGCTCCTGATGAACCTTTATTATTTTTTATTTCCTCAAGCAACAAGTAATAATAAATAATAAGCAAGCAATAATAATAATAATAATATGCAATTATGTATGAATTTTCTTCACCCGATTGAAATCTAGAGAATATCGAATTATCGATGCGAGCGAGCGAGCGAGGAGCGACGACGGACGAGCGAGCGAGCGAGCGAGCGAGATTATTAATAAGCAAGATTCAAAAGTGAGAGTCTCCACTCTATGGGGGAGGGGTTGGAGGAATGGGCAGTCTGCCCAGTTTGTGAGGAAAAGTGTCGGCTCTCCCAGGCGGATTGGCACGTGGGCACCTGCTTGATAAAAAAATGCGCATCACCGTCTCGCAAAAGAAAGTTCGCTGAGGTTGGTGAGCGGGACCGACCTGCATGTGGACCCGACGCCTCGATTTCGACGCTTTGGAGTGTACTACCTGAGACACGGAAGGTCTCTTCCCCGCCACCGTCATCTCCTCCATTGTTTATCTCACCATCCGAGCTGCGACCGCCTTCACGATTAGGTATCGCGCTTTGCGGGGAGAGATGGAGACTTCCAACGACAGGTTTGGACTCTTCTCCTGCCAGGGGTGGTGGCACTCGAAATGCAGTGCAAGTTGCTGCTCCTTCGAAAAGAGTTGATGTCATGAATTCCAGTCTGCCGCCCAAGCTGTTGAGAATTTTGGTACCTTTGCACGGTCGAAAAAGAGACAGCAACGACAAGGTGTTCGTTCCCATGCCCAAAGATGGCACTCCTGTCAACGTTGTCAGGGAAAAAGATAACCCAGTGGACTCAAGAGCTCTGCTTTGCACGTCTTTGTTGGCACAGTCAGAGAAGCTTCTAGACGCTGAAGAGCTTCGAAATGTCCTCGGGTATTTACCAAGACAAGTGAGCACTCATCTATCACCTTTGATCGACGAAGGCTTAATTTTCCTCACGGCATGGTCGCGCTCTACGCTGACAGATACTCCCATGCTTCTTGAAGGGTCATCCACAGATGGTATGATCGAGTTAAGCGCATCTCTTTGTTCACCAACAGAAGTCCTTCGAGAAGAGCAGCTCATGTTGGTAGCCTCTTCTTGGTCAGCTGCAAGTCAAGCTTCTGAGGATGCTCACGTCGGTCTTCAGGAAGTGATCCGTCGTCGATTTTGGTCGGCTTTTGGACGCATTCGTTGCAGCGCTCATGCTCACCTCCTGGATACTGTCGAGGTTTGCGTCCTAGAGACTTTCCATAGGTGTTCCTTACGTGCACAGCGACTCGCTTTTCGACTACTGCAAAGAAAGGCTACCTGGTTTCGCACTTCTTCGCTGCAATATTCAGAAATACCTCACATAGAAGCTGCAGTCGACGAGCTGCGAGAACGAGGCATAGTCCTTTCTGGTGATGATCGTGAAGTAGATGAAAACATGGAAGCACGGCTATCTGCTCTCAAAAGTGACGAACTCATTATTCTCTCTAAACGTTTGGGTTTAGAACATCATCGCAATACCAGGAAAAAGCTTATTGGTACGATTCTTTCCTCCTCAAGGGACATCAGTGATAGCGATGGTGGACAACTTCTTTTTCATACTTGGTTGAGTATCTTTAACGGTCGATCATCAGGTATGGTAAGGCTTTGTCCTGTGTTGTTGCGCTCCGTGGAAGTTGTCAACTACCTGACATTCCTCCGTCCCGACTGCGGTTTGCAGTCTTTTGTGCTTGAAGATGTTGGCGTCATCCGTTATCCACCTCATCGGGGAAGCTTAGACGATGGTTCAGCTTTATTCACGTCGCGATCTGATCTGGATGCCTATTTGAGCGTAATCGCTGAGGCGTCTGCTGTTGACGCCGCGTTAGACGCTGGCGACGAGAAAACAGCGCTTAACATCTTGGACACGAATATTTTCCCATGGGTGAACAGTTGTTCAAGTGTAATACACTCGTTGAAACATCAAAATTTTCGAAGAAGATTTGAGCCGGACTGGGTTCGTGCCAAGATGGCAACTATCGGTATTACCTTATTGGAGCGGCATGGTCGTCTTACCGATGCCGTTGCGATGCTCACGCGTCTACTATCTTGTCCAATATGTCCAGAAAGGCGAGGAACATGGTATTTACGGCTGATAATAAACTCAAATCATCTTGGGCGTCTAAAGGATGCAACGCAGGCGTGTGATAGGGCACTGCAAGATCCGTGGGTGCGTTGTGGAGATCGACTTGGAATTCAGAGGCGCGCTTTACGACTAGCCAGAAAAGTGAAGAGTTGGGGAACTTTAGGTGCTCGTTGGCGCAGCGATATTCTCTGGGAGGCTCCTATTGATTCTATTCGGGCGCAGGCACTCAACGGTTCTGTGAGAGAGAAAAAACGTTACTGCACAATTTCTGAAGTTGGCGAGGCCACTGTTTCTGTTGAAGAGCTCGCAATAATGCATTATGCTGAAGAAGATGCAGGAAGTTGGCGCGGTGTACACTCTGAAAGTCGCGCGTGGATGACACTTTTTGGATTACTTTTTGCAGATGTGATCTTGTCACCTGTTCCTGGAGTTTTCCATGGACCTTTTCAATCCGCCCCACTTGACCTCGGCACAGATAGCTTTGTAGAAGTGCGTAGGGACGATATCACTAAAATTTTATCTGAGATAAGAAGAGGGGAAGGACCCAAGATCGTTCGTGATGTATGGCGTCGATATTATGGTACCGCACTTTACGGTGTATCTTGGGTCTTGTTGTCGTTGGACGAACTCTGTGACATAATCCTCGGGCTTGGCGGTGCGGCTTTGGCTGAAGTTATGGGTCTTATCGCGGAGGATACTTCTGGGTGGACCGGAGGAGCTCCTGATCTGTTATTGTGGCGGCATTCTTCATGTGAACCAAAAGTGAAAGCTGTAGAGGTCAAAAGTAAAAATGACCAACTAAGCGATCAGCAGCGGGCTTGGCTACTTGCGCTGCGCGATGCCGGGGTGACAGTGGCAGTGTGTCGGGTGTCATTTTGATTTACTGCATCTTATTAACGAAGAAGGCGAGGTCAGTGTACGAGTCGTATGTATGTATGTATGCATGGCAGAGATAGAGCCCGCCCCAGAGCCTGCCCCCGAGTATGTATACGTAGAGCCGTATCATCATGCGAACACCACGAAACATGGGGCGAGCAATTGGTCTTGGACAAAGCTTTGGCAGGCAGTGCACGGCCAGTTGCCAATCCCTCTGTGTTACGAGCAACACGCTCATCGTATACAAGGAAGGCGATGGCTGACTACGAGAGTTCTGCTGGGAGGGTTCCAGTCCGACGGCGTTGGTAGTACTAGTGATTCTCCTGAAATATCCTGAAATCTCCTATTTTCTCCTTTTCTCCTATACAATTTCGTGATAGGCACTAAATGAGAGTCGCGTTGGACAGAACTAACGGGTAGTGTCTCACTCAAGGATAGTAAACGGGAGGGATCAGGCTCTATGTCGGTGCTGGTCGCAGCTCGGCTGGCGGTACACATGCGAATTTCTAGTGGCAAGAAATCACTGTGTGCTCGCGCTCTCCGGTCCGCTGTCCATGTTCGCTGTCGAGCTCACGACGACACGAACGACCTCTCGGCGAAGTCGGAGACAGCCTCGGCTGTGTTTGAGGTCTGTGCTGCGCCAGGTGTCGTCCCAGAGCCATCGAGGTTGGACGCATATCTGACTGTGAAAGTTCCAGATGTTAGTCGAGGACGAATCGTCGCTAGCATTAAAGGGGGCCTCGTCGTTGTCAACGGCATTCACGTCAAGAAACCCTCTCACAAAATAAGTGCTGGCGACAGGATCGTGTGTGAAATACCAGCACCACCACCTTTAGAAGCAAACCCTGAAGACATCCCACTAGAAGTACATTATGAAGACGATCATCTGATGATTGTGAATAAACCCGCGGGAATGGTTGTGCACCCCTCAGCTGGACATGAAAGTGGAACTCTTGTCAACGCAGTTCTATTCCACTGTCGGCTTCCTCCCATGCGTGTCTTGTCAGGTAACCAGCACCACCTATCAGCACGTGAGAAAACAGACGGCGACGAAGCTGATTCATCACTGATCTTCGCAAATCCTGCTGATTTCCCGGATACTATCATCAGACCTGGTATAGTCCATCGCCTAGATAAAGGAACCACTGGTTTGATGGTAGTTGCAAAGGATCCGATTACGCACGCAGGCTTGTGTGATCAGTTTGCTGCGAGAACAGTCAGGAGACGGTATTTAGCAATTGTCATCGGTGCTCCGGATCCTTTATCAGGGAGGGTCAACGCCCCTATTGGACGGGATCCTTTGGATAGACTTCGCATGGGAGTAGTACACGGGGCTGGCGGCCGACATGCGGCAAGTAATTTCTCTGTCAGAACCTCTCTTGCACGAGGAAACGCTGCGCTTGTGGAATGGCAGCTAGAAACCGGCAGGACGCATCAAATTCGAGTTCATACGAAAGAAATTGGACATCCTATTTTGGGTGATGATACATATGGTGGTGGCGGTCGATCTGCGGCTGAGAGGTTGCACCGCAAAGGCGCGATGAGCATCGACCAAGCGAAATTGATTTTGCAAAAATGTAGCCGCCCAATGCTTCACGCCAGGACTCTAGGTTTCCAACACCCGGTAACAGGTGAAGAGCTAGACTTTGCCGTCGAACCTCCCGCAGACTTTGCTACCATATTTCAGTTGTTGAACGATGTATAAATAAACATGAACATACCTGGTACCTTCGTTCGTTCGTTCGAAGGTATGATAGATAAGTAAGGACAAAGAGAAGACTAGCTAGAATTGGACCAAGACAAAAAAGCAAAATACCATCGGGCACGGCGCGAGGATGATGGAGGATGCGCGACCCCGCTCGGCGCTGTGGGGGTGCGTGGGCCGCCACCGACGGGCCCCCGCGCAGAGTGGTCGTCCGAAGTTTCGATGACCCGTAATATCGCGCGCGAGCCGAAACCCTGAACCCTCAAAACGCGTCTTCAGATGCGCATCGTCTGTGGTGTCTGCCGAAACTTTTTTCGCGCGCGAGACCCCACACATCGGCGCGCACGGGGGTGAAAGATGTCGTCCATCAATATTACAAATCTACCAGTAGTCTCACAAAAGATTTTGCGCGTGTGCACGATACAAAATCTTTTTCAGCTGAGGTCTGAAGGAAGCTAATAATGTATACGTACGAAGGAGCTATATCGGTATTTCGTATTCATCAGAGTATTCATCATGCATGCATATGCCGTATGCGGAAGATGCTGTAGCTCTTGTAAGGGTTCCGAAGTAGATGTTTCTGAAGCTCCACTTCAACTTACGTCAACGTCTTTAAAAAAAAGAAAAAAGATCGCAAGAACTCCTTAAAAAGTTTCAAAGTTGTAGAGTAAAACGCCACACACCGGTGTTAATGTCATACTCTTGAAGTTCCCCTCCCATGCGACGCGTCTGTTTAAGGATGCGGTCCTCAAATTTAGCCCTTGCTGCGTCTCCTTCCTTTTTTGGCCGACACTCATACAAGGTTACTTCGGCGCGCTTTTTCAGACCCTCTCCAGGCGGAGGGCTCGGAACACCAGAATCTTCATGGTAGACATATATGACACCGCGCTCAATACGAACAACACGGTCGATCTCCAGTCCACGAATGTCAACAGGTTCAAGCCACCTCACGGAGCCAAAGTTTTTTCGAGTCACCACAAAGTCTTCAATCTGAGCAAGCGCTTTCTCTCCTTTCTCTTCCAGCAGCATTCGCAACATATCAGGGCTAGGTTCTATCGAGTACCCATCTTGTGCGGATATCACAGGTATCTCATTTTTGTTAACTTTCAAGGCGGTCTTCTCACCACTCTTGTTGGAAACGTCAAGGGAATTTTGAACTGCTGCAGGGTCGTCAGCAACATTTTCGTCTTCAAAGTGCACGTGTCTTCTTTCAGGAGTTTCATTGTGCTTCCCAATACCAACGCGTGCAATCACTGTATCAGATTCTGTCGCTTGGGATAGCGCACCACTGACAGGATTTACTGCAAGTAAGGTGGAGGTAGGCGGAGAAATAGCTGGTGGCTTGCGTATGAATAAGCTTCGAGGATTCTCTCGAGGTTTGAACATCCAGTTGTCAGCAACTTGAAGCTTTGGGGGCGTGCTCCCACTAGTTCCAGTAGGAGCATCAACAACAGTGCCGCTGACAAAGTCACTGCCATGAGGAGAAGGTGAAACAGAATATCCTCGAGGTTTCATACGTGAAGTAAGTCCTCCACGAGTGGTAAGCCAGGGTGATCGAGGGGTCAATGATCGCACAGGAAACGCTACGTGAGCTGCGGTAGGAGATGTGCTCCCAAGCAAAGATTTTTTATGAGACTGCTTGGCGGTGGAGACTGGAGATATCACAGGAGGAGGAACAGCCAAGGAGTTGCCATAGGGTGCAGCGTTTACACTCGGAGAGGCCAAGATGGCGATCCCTGTTGGCGCAGGACTCGATGCATGGATACCAGCACCTGGTGTAAAAGCACCCGAAGAAGAAACTGCTCCGCCAAGCGGACTCGAAAATGAAGGAGCAGCTCCAAAGAGTGTTTGAGCTGGAGAAGACGGTAATGCAGATCCTCCACCAATAAGAGTTGTAGATGGCAGGGCAGCACCAAATGCAGGTGTGCCTGTCGGTCGCGCTCCTGTGCTAAATATACCACCTGTGGCAGGAGCTGAGGCAGCAGAGAATGAGAAAGAAGGGGTCGATGCCGCAGGCGGCGCTAGCGAAAGTGCGGCACCAGTAGCCGGAGCTCCTGCAGTTCCAAATAGACCCGGAGATGCAGGGGTGCTTGCAAACCCTCCAAAGGAAGACGTGGTAGCTGCTGCTCCGAATCCAGAACTTGCCTGTGGAGCTGATGCAGCTGCACCAAACAGCCCATTACTGGCTTGAGAAGCTCCGAATGGAGGAGCGCCACCGGTAGAAGGGGAAGATGCACCAAATGCACCCCCTGTAGGGGCAGACGCTCCAAACAAGTTTGTCGAACCACTCAATGGGGAAAGGTTGATGGCAGGAGTGCTCGTGTTTACACCAAACGCCGAGCTCGATGCAGCCGCGCCAAAAGCTGTGCCTGCTGGACCAGCACCAAATCCAGTAGAACCTGCTGGAGCGCCAAAGGCGCTGCTGCCACCGAAAGCTGGAGAAGATTGTGCTGCCCCAAATGCTGAGCTTGATGCCGGTGCTCCGAAAGCACTACCACCAAGTGTACTTCCTCCAAAAGCAGGCGTTGAAGGAGGCATTCCAAATGCCCCAGCACTGGCTCCAAAGGAAGGCGCGGACGCAGCGCCACCAAAACCTGGCGCCGATGCAGCGGCACCAAATGCAGAACCAATACTTGCCCCGAAGAGATTTGTGGAAGTCGCTGCCGCCGCACCACCAAACGCGGGTGCTGTAGGCGAGGTGCCAAACGGAGAGCCTCCAGCGCCCGGAGTGGTAGAACCGAACGCTGGAGCTGGCGCACTACCGAACGCAGACGCGCCAGGGGATGCTCCAAATGCATTCCCTGAAGGTGTGCTGCTAGCTCCAAATACTCCGCCTCCCCCCAACGTTGAGCCGGCACCACCAAACGCGCCAGCCTGAGATGAACCAAAGGGACCAGCAGCACTTGGTGCAGTCACTCCAAAAGGACTTGCACTTCCAGCACTGGCACCAAAGGCGCTGCCTGTCGCCCCGAATGGACTGGCTGCTGCAACAGGTGCAAACGGCCCACCAGTAGGACCTCCAAGCGAAGGATTCAAAGCCGTTGATCCAAAACCGACACCACCAGTACCTACGTTTGCTCCGAATCCAGCTGAGGGCGACGCTCCAAAAGGAGTTGCCGAAGTGGCTGGCTGCCCGAAGGCTCCAGGGCTTGCTCCTTGTGGAGAAGGCTCACCAGCCTTTGCATACGCATCGAAACGTATCTCCTCGACACATTTATGTTGATTTTCCTGCATAGCACATATAGAATGCATCATAGCGAAATTCTGACTCTGCGTGAGAAGCTCTTTGTCCGTGACTCGCGTGACCCGATAACCTCCGGCGCCTGGGAGCATGGAGCAATTTATTGCCTTGTGAGCAGAGTTTCCACAGGTGCTGCAGATGTGCTGGTTGCGGCAGCTGCCGCCGAAGCGACAGGAACCTTTGTTCCAGAACTTGCAAGCATTGTTCGCTGTTGCGTGATAATTCGGAAAGCAAGGACATGAACAAAAGAGGAGGTTTTGGTCAGTCTTGTCTTGCTGGCTCAACTAACGGGCTGCTGAGATCTAAAATCCTAAACTTTGGGTTTTGCAGGCGAGGGCGGCGCAGGAAATCTCGAGAAGCGGAAAGAGGACGCCAGGGTATGAACGTACGTGCTTGGCTAGCGCCTGGACCACCGATCGTTCCATTTCCACCAAAAACAGAACCCTGCGGCCGTATTGATGTATTTGTCCCTCCGAATGGCGAGGGAGACGCGCCAGGGGCGTTGAAAGCATTCGGCTGCGTACTCGTGCCAAAGGGAGAGCTAGTTGTGGAGGCGCCAAACGCGGAAGGTGAGGCGACTGGCGCGCCAAAAGGGGACGCTGGAGCCGCACCGAAGGCTCCAGCTGGCTTGCCAAATGCACCTGGGCTACTTCCTCCTCCGAAAGCTCCCCCGCCGCCAAAACCTGCAGAGAACGTCATGCTTTCTGGCACGCGCGCCAGCAAGTGCGACGAGAGTTTTCGAATTGGTCTTTTTCTTTCTTATTGCTAGAGTATGTACGTAGTCACGCACGTCAACGTGTTTTATCGCCACGTGTCCATATTTCCAGATTAAAATTATTTCTCGGCGTCACGTACGCACGCACTAATATGTAGCTACATTTGCATATTCCTGAGTCCCTCCTCCCTCGTCGGCCGTCGTTCGATCGTCGTTCTTTATCACCTTTTCCAGCATCGCTCGAGCTCGCCTCCGCGTTCTCTCGCAGTTCGGCCGCACAAGCCTCACTTAGCCTCTTTGAGCGCAACCGATATGACGTTGCCGAATCCGATACTCCATTACCCAGCAAATGTTCCTCCAGTCGCAGCCCTCGTCGCGGCGCGCATCTGCGGGGTCGACTTGACTGAAAAACCTGAGAAAGATTGGTCCAGCGCCGCCTCCGCAACTCTTGTCTTTCAGGACAAAGCAAAGCTTAGGGGTATCCCCTCAATCTTAAGATACTTGGCCCGAAGCTCAACAACCAGCAGCGCGCTATATGGCAGCGATCCTGTTGCTTCCACCATGGTAAGTCTTACACGAGAGGGCACACGGTGCAAGAACACGCAACGCTCTTCTTTCCTTTCTACTTAGACTGACACACTCTTTCTACCGACGCTTCACCATGCCCTGCTGCAACTTGAAACTACCTCATTGTCTCTTCAACACGATGTAGATCGATCACGTACTAGATCAGTCTTCTTCAATTTCCAGTGGGGTTGCATTCCAGACGGTATGTGCATCTCTTGCTGAACACTTGGCTTCGACGACTTACCTGGTAGGTCACTCTCTCACCATCGCTGATCTCGCTGTATGGGGTCAACTTTTCTCTGCTCGCCAATGGGATTCCCTCAAGAAATTACCAGCGCACTCGAACATTGTTCGTTGGCTCGATTTATGCTCCATGAACGAGACAGTAGCCCAAGTTACTTCAGAGGCCTTGGCCAATAGACCTGGAGCAAAGCGTGCAGTCGCACAGGCAGATAATTCAGAAAAAAATTCCAAGACTGCAGGCAGTAAAGACACTGGAGGCTCCTTCGACATCGATCTCGAAGGGGCTTCTGAAGGGAACGTCGTGACCCGCTTTCCGCCAGAGCCTTCTGGCTACTTGCACATCGGGCACGCCAAGGCCGCTCTTCTGAATCAGTATTTTGCCCGGCACTACAAGGGGAAATTGATTATCCGCTTTGATGACACAAACCCTTCGAAAGAAAAGGACGAGTTCGTCGAGAACATCTTGGATGATTGCAAAACTCTTGGCCTCGATCCAGATGTCATCACATACACATCAGATTCTTTCCCTCAGATATTGGAGATCGGCACGAGATTGATCAAAGAAGGTCAAATGTATATAGATGATACGCCCATGGAACGAATGCGCGATGAACGCATCAATAGGATTGATTCAGCAGCGAGAGCCAATACTGTCGACACAAACCTGAAGCTGTGGCAGGACATGATCGAAGGCAACGAGAAAGGACTATCATGCGCTGCGAGATTTCGCATGGATATGCAAAATGACAACGGCGCTCTCCGAGACCCAGTTGCTTTCCGGTGTAACCTGACACCTCACCATCGCACCGGAACAACGTACAAGGTTTATCCAACCTATGACTGTGCTTGCCCGTTTGTTGATGCCCTTGAGGTAAGAAGTACCTGTCGCTTTTCTTCTTCGCATGTCATGTTCTTATTAAAGGCGCCACTAACCTAACCCTTGTATATCCCATAACCACATTTCCAACAGGGGGTTACACATGCTCTGCGGACTTCAGAGTATCGCGACCGTGAAGCACAGTATAGGTGGGTGCAGGACATGATGGGAATGCGCAAAGTGCATATTTGGGATTACTCCCGATTGAACTTTGTGTATACGACGCTTTCAAAACGAAAACTTCAGTGGTTCGTGGACCAAGGTCACGTGGAGCGTTGGGATGATCCTAGATTTCCGACTGTGCAGGGAATGAAACGACGAGGTCTTCAAATTGAGGCACTCAAAGAGTTTATTCTCATGCAAGGTGCAAGCCGAAACGTAAACTTAATGGAATGGGAGAAACTCTGGACTCTAAACAAACGTGTCATAGACCCGGTATGTCCCCGTCATGTCGCGGTTGTTGATCAGGGGAGGGTTCTGTTGACCCTCCTCAATGGTCCTGCTACGCCTGAAGTTGTTTCTGTGCCGAGACATAAGAAACATCCGCCTGCTGGCACAAAGTTGACGACAAGGATGTCCCAGATCTGGCTTGAACAAATCGATGCTGCACTTCTTAAGGTTGGTGAAGAGATAACTCTCATGGACTGGGGAAATTGTATCGTGAAGAAAATCGACGTCGACCAGAATGGGGGTGTGATTGGGATAGACGCTGAGTTGCACTTGGAGGGGTCGGTAAAAACAACAAAGCTTAAACTGACATGGTTGCCAAAGATAGATGAACTCGTGCCGCTGACATTGGTTGACTTTGATTACCTGATCACCAAAAAGAAGGTTGAAGAGGATGATATCTTCGCTGACCTCGTCAACCTTAACAGCGAGGTGCGGACCATCACCCACGGTGATGCAAACATGCGGACTCTCTTAAAAGGGGACGTCTTGCAGCTAGAGAGGAAAGGATACTTCATCGTTGACGAGCCTTTTGTGTCAGCCGGTTCGCCGATGGTGCTGTTTTCGATTCCTGATGGTCGAACCAGATCGTGGGGTGTATCGGTGGCAGGGCTTGGCAAGTGATGAGTAGGTTGAAGTTCAGTACGGTAGACATCTTTTTCTTTACAGAAGCAAGCTTCAACGTAATCTCACTCAACTCCCTCAGGCAAGCCTCAACTTCGAGGAGTTAGAGACGGATACGAATGATCTCGACAGTACTGTAACACTGTTACAGCTCGACCCGTCCTTTGTCCGAAACTTCGTCCGATTCGGATGCATCGAATGCTTCTTTAAGACTTGTGAAATAGGCGATGCGGTCTCTGTCTGTAAAACCCATCATATGGATGATAAACATGCCCTCTGTGTGGACCTTTGGATGCGCGTTGAAAACTCTCTGGTCAAAAATATGGTGTCGAAACTTCTTGGGGTCCTCATGCCGCAGTAATCTGATGAGTTGGGCTTGCTCAGCGCCCTGCATGTGAGGTAGATGCTCCATGTCCCACAGCTTCTCTAGTATAGTTTTTGCCCATGGAGTATTCCGCCACAACATGACTCCGGTGTTCAACTCCCACCCCCCAATATCGTCGCAAAGAATGAGATCTACTTCTGTATGCGTAGGATATGATTCTGCGCTCGAGATGATGTCGCCAAGTGATATGCTGCGATTCGTGACGACAGCGTCGGTATCAAGCCATAATATCCATTCGTGAGTGGTTCGATTGATCATGTCTAGCAGCACTCTGACTTTATTCCAGGTTACTATGTGTCTTGGAACCATTGAATCGTGATATTGATAAAAAGCGTAACCGTGAGCCAGTGCGTATCTTGAGTTGAGTTCTGCCGAAAGGTCAGACACGCTCACAAGGTTTGGAGTGCCTGCGGTGACCAAAGCAATGTCCTGTACAGATCTGCCATCTGAAGGAATGCGCATCACTGGATCGACAGCCCTAATAGTCGTCGAAGCCAAGTGGCGGTCCTGGTCAAACTCTCTGACGCTTGTGCAGTCAACGTCTGCCCCGTGCCGGAGCTCTCCATCTGTCACCAGCACGTTCCACACACAGTTTGGCGTCTCCGTGCACCAATAGCCCAAGACAGAGTCGGGATCCCGAGCGTCAAAGAAAATTCTTAAGCCACGAGTTCGGTCAAAAAGCTGTATCAGACTAAAGTCATCAGCGACGTGACTCTGCACGTATTGCGCGACGTATTCATGGTCTGAACCCTGCTCAATCCAACGCCTTCCGCCTGAGCGTGTGGCACGCGTTTTCGCCTGGACGAACAGTTTGTTACCGAAAGCAACGCAAAGCGACAAAGCTTGTCCGACACCTCGAACATCTTTACCTGCAGCGCCGTCGTCAGCTGAAACATCTCCGGACTGCCTCATCCCAAACGAAGGCGTCGATGTCGCCACTGCAGCTCTGGGGTGAGAGGCAAACAGCTTTATAAGGCATAGGAACGCCG
>JACLAB010006946.1_pt1 | contig 38597 bp, 21 predicted proteins | sample 8027921 | NCBI WGS metagenome assembly JACLAB01 (sample SAMN15725117, study PRJNA655200) | protist metagenome | isolation source: fluorescence activated cell sorting (FACS) single amplified genomes of... | place: USA: West Boothbay Harbor, Gulf of Maine | collected 2000-07-19 | reverse complement strand
CGCGCGAACGTCCTCCCGTATCTGTGATGCGCGTTTTATGCTCATCTTCATCGTTCGCGAGAAGAGACACAAAAACTATTCACAGAGAGAGAGAGAGAGTTTCGCGCGTAAAAGAAGCAACGACGTACCATTTTGTGTTCGACTACGAAAAATGTGGTTTCTACTCTGACGTAAGGAAAGAGAGGAACAAAGAAAGGAGGAGCCAAGAGTGACCCGGTCTCGATAAACCATACACCCTAAACAGTTTTCTACGAAGAATTAAAAATTGAATCGTCGCTCAAAATTAAGCGACATTTTGAGTACACACACACACAGAAGTATCCTATCGAAAGTTACCAACAGAACCTCTCTCTTTGTTGCTTTTACGAAAGACGCTTCGTTTTCTTTCTCTCTTTTTCTTTGGGAGGAGATCTGAAAACCAAGCGTTGGTTTGGAAAGAAAACTCTTCGTTGCTTTTGGAATAATTCACATAATTGACGGCTCTCGGATTGAATCGGATTAGTAGTAAACACACAAAGAGAATGGCGTCCGTTCCAACCCAAGTGCGACGATTAGAAGTCTCGGCGTACCAGTCGATCATGAAAGCTTTAGCCGTGACCGGTTTGACCTGGGAAAGAGAAGATTTAATCGCCAAGTTACGCATCGAGTTGAACGTCTCGAACGAAGATCACATGAAGGTGAGAGAAAACGTCGGAGGGGACGAGAACGTGAAACGGTTGAGAGATGCGTTCGTTCAGTATAAGCTGACGCCGCCGGAACCGCCGGCTGCGAAGCGACAAAAGACGCAAAAGAAGCAGCAGCAATATTATCAGCAGCAGTATCCGGGCGACGAGGACGACGACGAAGACGGGTACGCGCCGCCGCAACAACAGTACAGACAAGCGAGACCACCGAAAGAACCGAAACCGCCGTCGGCGAGAATGCAGAAACAACTGGAGAAAGCGGCGGTTTTGGCAAAAAATTTGGACGCGTTGGGAGTGAACGAGTATATTTGCCGAAGAGTGAAACGGTTTTGGCCGGCGGAAGGCGGGTGGTTCGATTGTATCGTGACGGATTACAAAGAAGAAACGAAAGAACACTGCTTGACGTACGATATTAACACGGAAAACGAATCCTTCGAGTGGGTGAAGATTGAAGAGCTAGACGATCGCGAGTTTCAAGTTGTGGACGCGCCTCCGGTGGATATTACGACCGGAGCGTTCAAGTTGAGAAGTAGACCGGAACCGCCAAAGTTACCGAAGCAAGTACAACAAGCGATGCAACAAGGCGCACCGGCGGCGACTTTGGCAAAGCAAGCCGAGAAAGCGAGCGGGGTGGAGACGGTGAATGCGATTAAGGATAACTTGGATATTGAAGAGGCGGCGTTGGCGGCGAAATTGGCGGCGTTGGACGAGGATTCGGACGACGATTCGGACGACGAAGGTGAGAAGAAAAAGAAGGAAGAAGAAGAGGCGAAAGATGGAGAAGCTGGTGGTGATGATGCTAGTATTGATGCTATTGTGGGAAAAGAAGAAGCGCCGGCGGGGGAAGGAGAGAAGAATGTGGTTGATGCGGATGCGAATGCGGATGCGGGTGCGGATGCGGGTGCGGCAGCTGCGCCGGAAGTGGCTGCGCCGGAAGTGGTTGAGCCAACCGCGGAGGACGCAGAAAAAGAAGAAATTTGAAATGAAAAACAAGTCTCTAAAATTATATATTAAAACGAACTCTCTCTCTCTCTCTCTCTCTCTTTCTCTGCTTTATGTACGATCGTTGCTTTGTTGTCTCTTTGAATAATGATAAGTCTCTCTCTTTCTTTTTTCTCTAGAGACTTTATTCTCGCTTATCGTGAACTGAGGGCGACCTCATAATAACGTCCTTCAATTTTTCGAGACGCGGCGCCTTTGTGGGAGAGTGCATTCCGCGAGGAAGCGAGCTCGCTGGCGGAGCTTTGATAACCCGCTTACTCTTCGGTTTCGTCGATGAACCACTCTTTTTCAGGAAATACTGAGCCGTCGGTGTCGATTGAGACTGCCCTCGATGTTCGTCGCGACACGCCTGTTGCACATTCACCATTTTCATCGGCGATTGTAGACTTTCGTCACTCCCTGTGGGTAAACACATCGTTCCTTGTGGTGACGGAGTGTTACTACCGCCTTCAAACGCTTGATTTAAAATACCTGAAGGTGTTGTCACGATGACCGTATTGCTTTGCTCCAACGCAGGTGCCGGTAATGCTAGTCGCGGAGGCGCATGTGGCGGTGGCTGCGGAAGCTGGAGCAGCGATATCTCCTGTGACTGCGCTGGTTGCTCGAAAGTGACCGTGTTGATCTTTTTGACGCGTAAACTTTGCGTTTTAGACGGTGTCGTTTGTTCGTGTGACGTTTTTGCCGTCGTCGTCGGCGACGCTTTGTGTTGCGGTTGCTTCGTCTTCTCCACGCGTTTCTCGGACACATCCTTACTAATATCCAAGGACAGTATAGCCTGGACTTTTTTAGCTCGCTCCTGCTCTGCTGTCAACTGATCTTCGAGTATTTTTTGACGTGTCCGCAAAAGCTGTATCAACGTGTACTGATTTGCGAGCTTTACTGTTGCGGAGCGCAAGGCTTGTAAAATTTCTTTCGTATCTACGCCCGCCGCAGGTACGCCTTCTGGTAAGGGTTCAATAGTTTGGTTCAATCGATGACCATTCTTCGCTTGCGCCTTCTTTCGAAGTTTCTCTATTTGTGCGTGTTGCTCTGTGATTTTCTCCTGCGCCGCGTTCAATTGCTTGATGAGCATCGTTTGTTCAGATGCGTATTTTTCCCTGTTGGCGATGTTATCGCTTCTTACAGCGCCTTGTTTGCTCTTCGTAACTTCCGAGACGTCTTTTTGCGTATCTTTCAACGTGTCTACGAGAGCTGCGATGTGATTTTGCTGCCTGACGACCACCATGGATTGATTATGCATCTTTTGCTTCATCTCGAGAGTCTCTTTGAGTCTTGCTTCCATCCATCTTCTCTTCGCCGTATCGTCGTACTGTGTGAGAACTTTCTCGATATCAAACTCTTCTTCGGCGTCGCCACTGCCGTCGTTGGTTTTTTCGGCAATACGACTCTCGTTTTTGCGCGCTTTTTTGCGCTCGATGAACTCGTAAACGCGATTTCTCAACACCGTTGGCTCGAACTTGGCACCCGCGCTGTAAGATGAAGCCGGAAACTTCTGGCTCCATTCGCGCTCGAATATTTGCGCTAACTTTTCCGCGCAAACGTATACGAAAGTACCCGGTTGGTTGTACCTAAACGCATTCGCAAACACTAAACGCACATCGTTGGCGAATATTTCTGGATCACTCTCGTTCGTGTAATACGTCGGTTCGATGAGAACGCCTTTTTCATCCTCCGGTTCTAAACGTTTGAAAATCGTCCCAAAATCCATGGGATCGGATATCACGTCGAAATAGTCCGGAATGTTCAACGCGACCGGATCGACTTTTTCTAAGAACGGAAATGAGTATTTTCGATCGTTCATCAACTTTTGTAAGATTATCTTGTACTTATAAAGTGGCGCGTTCACCCTGGTTTCGTTCTCAGTGAGCGTGACACCACTCACGTCCTCGCTTTGCTCCTTCGCTTTGCGTTTCTTCCCTTTCCTATCGCTTAGCTTTCCTTTCCGTCTTACATAAGCATTATCGACGACGCGTTCGCGTCCGTGCTTACCGGCAGAACGAAGCTGTTGAATGCCGAAATAGTAATCGTTCATGCATTTTGCGACGTGCGATTTCATGCGATGATATGCCAACGCGTTTTCTTTAAAGGCTTGCTTGTTGTGCGTCGGTTCCACGCAGTCCGCCTCGACGACGCCGAGCATATCTTTCATCATGCAGTTCGCTTGCAACTGACTCGAAAAGCGTTGGTACATGCGAATCAAACGATTTTTGTTGTAAATGTGGAAGCCGCACAACTTGGAGTTTCCTTCGACGTACCCGCAATGGACAGTAACTCCGTCTGCGAAACCTTTCGGTTTGTATTCCGGAAAGACGTAATATTCTTTCGTCAATCGAGAGATTGGACAGCGAGGAACAATCTTCTCGCCGCGCAAGTAGAACGCGCATCGAGGTCGCAAGTAAAGAATATCCATATAGGCCTTCATGGAGTAATCTTCGGGAACGTCTGTCGTCGCGAGTTGACCGTCTCGATTTTGTTGAAAGACCGGGCCTCGATGCTTGCGCGTATTTTCTGCCGTGTGGTCAGAGATGCGGATATCATTCCAAGTGCAAAAGTCGAGCTCGTAGAGATGCGAGTCTTCGTTTTCGCGCTTTCGTAAGTTGAACAAGATAATTCGAGTCCCGTGAGAACCTTGAATCTTATCAAACTCTTTCATGAGCGTTGTCGCATTAAACGGTGAATACTTCTCGAAGATGACCGTGTTGCTGGTCCACTCGCTCTGATCACTTGGCTCGAACGGGACGTAGTTTACTCCGTCGCCTTCTAACAACGTGAAAGAGAACATCGGGATCAAAATATCGTCCGCGGCGACGGAGTCCAAAAACGTTTGGGATAACAACGCCGCGTGCGCGTACCCGTCTCTTTTCGTCAAAATCAACGCGTCGTCGGCTAATCTCATCGATCCTGATTTGAAACCGATTCCAAACCTTCCAACGTTCCCAGATACGTGCTCTTTATCGGAAAAGCCAAACGATAACATGTTATTCAATCCAGATCGAGTCATTCCTCTCCCGTCGTCTTGTACCGTCATCACGTGCTTCCCATCGCGAACATACGCGTCCACTTCCACTTTCCCGGCGCCGCACTCGCGATCTTGCGCGTTATCCAACAACTCCGCCAACGCACCCAACGCCCAAACGTGCGACGTCGCGTTTGATTTCAACATCCTCGGGTGCGATTTCGAGTGTTCCATCACTCGCGCGCTCTCTTTCGAAACGTTTGAAACCATTGGTGATATCGTCGGCTCGATCTCCTCTGAGGTGTTTACACTCCTCCTCGGTTGTTGAGTGCTACACTTGTTGTTCTCTTTCTGTTGTTGTTCTCGGTGTAACTGCAACTTCAAACGTTGCTTCGCCGTCAGCATCGGCTGCTTCACCTGCTCTGGCACCCTCTCGTCGTCTTTATCGTGTTTCGCGGTTTCCTTCGACACCATCTCGCTCGTCTACGTCGTTTCCGCGCGAGTATTTTTTGAATTCAAAATTGCGCGCAAACAGCGCTTGAAAGGGAAAAAAGAAGGGATGAGAAAAAGGTTTCTTCTCTCTCTCTGTGTCAATCTCAATCAAAGCGCTCTTTCTGTTCTGCTCGATAAAAGTCGCTCTCGAGTGCTCTCTCTCTCTCTTCTCTCGCTCTTTATGACTGAAGTTTAAAGAACCTTCTCTCGACAACACTCTCTCTCTCGAGTCTGTTTTCGTGCTTCTTTTTGTGAGAAGTGAATTTGAAATTTGAAAAATACGCGAAGGAAAAAAAGGAACAAAAGTGATACATAAATTAGGTGAATGGTCTTCACTCTCTCGCTCTCTCTTTCATTATTAAAAACTACCACCAGTAACGAAGCTCCTAGTATTATCGAGCGACGACTTTTCTAAACTTGAACGCGATAATATGGAACGTTTGCATGCACAGGACGAAAATGGCGACGTAAATCAACATGTACCATTTTTGGGAGAGTTGGACGTCGTATTTTTCTTCCACGTACGCCAACGTGTCGACGGTTTCGAAATACGTGCCTCGGAAGGCTTGAATGGTTGGACAGTCGCCGTCTGGGTACGCGCCGGTACACCCTCGCTGTTCAAATTGCGGGGCAGTGACACCTTGGATGGCGTACGCGACCGGATCGATGAAGTACGCCCACTTCCAATAGACGGGAATTTGCGGGTACGGGAGGTACAAACCGCCGAAGAGGAAGCAGATGGGGATGAAGGCGGACGCGCCGGCTTGCGCGGTTTGGATGGTCGCGCAGAGACACGCAATGAGCTGACCTAAAGACATGAACGCCATTGAGACGGTGAAGACCATGAGAACGTGGAAGATGTAGTGCTCAAAGGTTGGGACTAAGCCGACCATGAAGTAGAGCGGGGTGACGGTGACAAAGGTGACCAGTAAGACCCACGGGACTTCGCAAATCGCGTGCGATAGAGAGTACGGGACGGCGTCGTACATGAACGAGGTGCGTTCGCGATACGCCACGGCTCTTTCTCTCACGCGCACGGGCATGACGGAGTTCATGAAGATGATACCGGCGAAAATGGACGTCATGAAAATGACCCCGACCATCGCTTGAACGCCGGTTTCGTTCGAGGCGTCTAAATCGAAGTAGACAAACCCAAACAGGAGGTAGAGAACAAAGAGAATACCAATGCGCCCAAGATTGTACGCGACGTCGCGGTTGTGCGCGAGGGATGCGCGCTGGATGAGGCATCTGAGTTGCGTCAAGAACGATCGAGCGTACGGCGAGGCAAAGGCGAACATTTCCGACTTTTCGCCTTTTGCGCACAATTCCTTGACCAAGCGCGTACCGGCGGCGCCTTCCTGGGAGGCTTTGAACCGTTCGACTAAAAGGAGGCCGTTCAAGGCGCCCCCGGAACCGCTGCGTTTCATCGTCATTGCCGGTTGCAAACTGCCCGCCGCGGTTGATTTCGATTTCTTCAACGCGCTTTTTTCGCCCGCGTTTGAGGAGTCGGTGCCGCCCAACACGTCCAACATCCACGACGCCGGGTTCATGCCGTCCGGCAACGCGTGCGCGTTTGGAATCTTTTGCAAATAGTCAACGAATGTTTTGCCATTCACGCCACACGGGCCGAAATAGACCTGATAGCCGCCTCTTTGTAACAACAACATGTCGTCGAACAAGTTGAAAATTTCCTTGGACGGTTGGTGGACCGTGGTGATGACCGTCCGCCCAAGATTGGCGACTTTTTTCACCTCGCGCATGACAATCAACGCCGCTCTCGAGTCCAAACCAGACGTCGGTTCATCCAAAAAAAACACCGGGGCGTTCGAGACCAACTCGACGCCAACGGTTAAGACTTTGCGTTGACCGGGCGATAAGCCACTCGGCGAACCCGCCACTCCGATTAAACGATTCTCGATGCCTCTCAGTTCCAAGATATCCAAAGCTTCGTCAACGAACGCTTTTCGAGCGTCTTTGGAAACGTCCGATGGCAAACGGAGCGTCGCGGAGAATTCCAAAGCTTCTTTAACGGTCGTAAACGCGTTATGCAAATCTTGTTGTTCGCAGTACGCGGTTAATCGCGCAAACGTTTCCTTCTTGACCACGTGACCGTTCAATTTAATCGTACCTCTCATTTCCCCGCCAGACTTGCGCCCGGCGATGACGTCTAACAACGTCGTTTTTCCAGCGCCAGATGCACCCATGAGCGCTAACATTCTCGACGGTTGCGCCGCGGAGGTGACTGAGTTCAAAATTTTCTTCGATCCGGACAACGGCTTACCGTCTTCTCCAGGAACCTTTACCGTGTACTCCAAATCTTCCCACGTGATGCTCATTGGAGTAAAACTTAACGCTCTTTGCGACGCCTCCGCGTCAACCTTCGAGATTGAAATGCTCACTTCTTCGGCATTTTCCCCGTCTTTTTTCTTTTCACTCGACGACGTTCTCGACGACCCGATGTTGCGCTGAATACGAATCTTCGACAACGCTCTATAACCTATCGCAGTCATCAGGCAAAAGAACCCGATAGAAAATATCGGCCCGGCCCAGAAATATTTTTTATCCGAGCTGATATCGATGGTACTCAGAGTAATCTTCCCGGCGTCTTCGCACGGGAACGCGTTCTCCTCGCAAAACTCCGCCATCGTTTTCGGGTCTCCCGTGTACCCTTGAACGTACACAGCGGCCGCGGTGGGATCCAACGGCACTTTATACTTGTACTGATCGCTGAGGAATTCGTTTTGACACAAAGATCTCAACGAGTACGCGAACAAAGAAATCCAATAAAGGAAGTGCAACACGCCCATCTTCTCCGGGGAGATTAAAAAGCCCGCAAAGATGACCATAATCGCGATAACTGGGCCAGGAAAGGTTTGCGCCGCTTCCATGTTTGGCGCAAGAAGAGCGACGACTCTGAAGAAACTCGCCATCGCAACGTTCGCGCACGTTAAATTGATGAAGAACACCAACCAGTTTTCAAATGCCATGGACAAACCAACCATCGGGTATAAAATGCAACTAAATATAGCCGTCTCTAACACCGCGATCGGTAACTGCGTGGCAATAGAAGACACGATGTACGCAAACGTTGGGAACAACTTGTAATCGAGTTGTTTATACGCCACGTATTTCTGTTCGACGCTAAACGTCAACTCGGAAAAATTGCTAAAGGAAATGTGCAAGACACAAAACAGGAGCATGCCTAAACGCTCGAAACCTCTATCCAAGGGCAAATCAAACCAAACAGAACCGAGAACGACGGACGTGATCAACGCGCCAAACATTCTCGCCGATAAAAAGACTTTATTTCTGAGCGTGATTTGAAATTGTCTCTTGATGACGGATTTATACATACTCGGCCACGCTTTCGGGTAGGCGGTGGAATATTGCGCCTTGGCGAAGGGCGTTCGCAAGTCAATCATGTTCTGCCCGTCCGATTTGTCCACGCAATCGGTCTCTCCGATGCTCTTTTTATATAATCCGTTCGAGTTTTCGACCCATCCTTTCCTTAACCCGTCGCCAGAGGCAAACTGGTTCGACGCGCCCGTTTTGGAATGCGCCAACGGATCCACCAAAACGCTCAACAACCAATCTGCCACGTCGCCTTTCTTCGCGTTCTCGCTGTCAAAGCCGAGACCACCAAAATGATCGACCACTTTATCCACGTCACCGTGATACACCGGAGTTCCGTCTCGCAAACACAAGACGTCGTCGAAAAGTTCGTACACCTCCGGCGTCGGCTGCAAGAGCGAAACGATAACCGTCCCGTTGGTGATTCTCGTCCACTCTCTCAAAGCGGCGATGATGTTATGCGTCACCGCGGCGTCCAATCCCGTCGATATCTCATCCATACAAAACACCCGCGCGTTCGTTACCATAGCTTCGCCAATCGTGACGCGTTTTTTCTCCCCTCCAGAAACGCCTCTCACTAAATCGTTCCCGATGATTGTATCCAAACAGTTCTCCAACGACAACAATCGATGCACGCTATCAATCTTCCTCGAGTGCACGTCTTCCTCTCTCTCATTCGTCGGCGTTGGCGTCGTGTTTTCGTGTGAAAACTTCGTCGTCTCTCTCACCGTCAAAAACGGTAAATGTTCGTCCTGTTGCGTCACGTACATTGCCATCCGATTGGCGTCGATGTCCTTCTCCTTCTTCAACTCCTCCGCCGTCATCTTCGAATACGTGACGCCTTTCCCGCCGCTCAAAACCGCGCTCGGTAAAATCTGCCCGACCGCTTTCAACAAACTCGTCTTCCCGTGTCCAGGAGGCGCCAATACCAACGTCAACGACCCCGCTTTAAAGCAACAGTCCACGTCTTTCAAAACCCGAAACGGTTCCATCTTCGTCGCGTCGTTTTCCTTCCCGCTGATTTTCTCTCTCACTTTATTCGGAATTTTCATCGCCACGTCCGTGAGCACCCCGGGGACGGTTTTTATCGACCGGTCGATTTTATTCGCCGGTAAGTGTAACGTGTAATCAAAATCGCACTTAATTTCCACCGAGGGCAGTTTCCCTCCGTGCGCTTCGAGTTCATCCCGGCATAAGCTCGCGTATTGTTCCAAACGATTCGTCGGGTCTTCGACATTTTCCTTCCGGTGGTCGACGGCGCTCATTTTTTCTCCGTCTCTTCGTCCCGCCTCGGACGCCAGGTTCAAACACTCGCGCGAGAAAAAAAGATACGTATTATGTGTGTCGCGCGCGTATTCTTCTCTCTGTGATGGTGTGTGTATCCCTCTCTTTGCGCGTCGTGTAAAGTGTGTCAAAGTATGACGTAATGTGCTTTTATTTTTATTGGAGGACACTTGAAAAAATTTTACCCGTACTTTTTTTTTTTTTGGTGGACCTTTCACACAGTTTTGGTGTGTTAAGTTAAGGGGAAAAAGAGCATTCGAGACACCTCCTTTTATTCGTTAGAGTATTGAGCGCTTGAACAACGCTGTTCTATTCGACGACGACTGCGACGAAAAAAGAGCGAAGAATAACAGGAGCAGCGAGCAGTACTAAGAAAACCCTAATGAGAGTATTCATAGTTCGCCACGCGCAATCCGAGAACAACGCGTTGCTCTCCCCGAACTTGGACAACCCTTCGAGGCAATCGGACCCGAGTTTAACCAAGAAAGGGTGGACACAGTGTGCGAATTTAACGAAATGTTTCACCACGGAAGCGAATGGGAGGTATAAACACGTGAACGAAATGTGGACGTCGCCGATGAAGAGATGTTTATTGACCGCGAAAGCAGTCGAAGATGGGTTGAGGACGGGGAACGCGCGCGTGAATGGGGAGATTTTTGAACACGGGGGGTGTTTTGAAGGCGGGAGAGGAGGAGGAGGAGGAAAAGGAGGGGATGCGAAGACGAGCGCGAACGAGAACAAGACGACGGCGGCCGCGACCGGGCGACCCGGAATGGGGAGAGACGAGATGAAACAAGTGTTTCCAGATGTTATAGTCCCGGAGGCGTTGAAAAATGGGTGGTGGGATACGAAGCGAGGGGTGGAGACAGTGCCGGAAGCGCAAGCGAGAGCGGAGAGAGTGGCGGAGTTGTTATGGAAGCGAGCGAGAGGTAGCGGTGGTTTAAAAGAGAAAGTTGAGGAAGTAGAGAAAGAAGAAGAGGCTCAACAAGCAAAGAAGCGGAAAGTGGACGACGAACCAGAAGTTGGCGATTTAGTCATCGTTTCGCACGGGATGTTTACGGATATACTGTTGAAAATTTTAGTCGGCGTGCCGAAATCCACGGGGAGACAGATGGGGTTGTTTTGCTCACAAAACGCGGGGATTCACGCGATAGATTTAGACGTGGCGACGGAAGAGAACATTTGCGGCTTGGTACAGTTTAACGACGTGAGGCATATTCCAGAAGAAGCGCGAACGGGTGGGTCGGTATTTGGTTTAGATGAGTGCTACGTGTCTGAAGGAAGCGCGTGAAATGATTTTTGTAATTTATTACGTGTATGTATGTTAGTGTTTCTCATATTACCTATCTGTGCTATCGGTATCCATCAACTATCGTTTTACTACCTAATTCGTGTCTACTTCTCTTCTTTTATTTGCATTCCTATAGAAGTTCGCGAGAACTCCGACGTCCACTTTTAAATGAAACCCAACCACGCACAAAATATTAATCATCGTCGTGTTCATAAACCCAACCGATTCAAACCGTCTGGAATCTGTCACCACGGGTGATTTGCAAATAGCCGGTTTCCCAAAACACTTCTTCATCCTCGACGAGTACTCGTAATCTTCCATGAACATCTTCGACTCGTCAAACTTGTGCTCGGCAAACGCCGACGCAGTTACGAATATCGCCTGGTCGCCGTACGGAATAGACGTCCGTCGCGTTCGAAAATTCGCGAACGACGCGACGACACATTTCTTCCATTTCGAGCGTTCCCCGGAGAGTTTGATGGGAAACGCGCCCCAGCACGGTGCATCCGCTCTGTTATTCTCGTTCGTACTCTCCGCCTTACCGACGCTTCTTCCGAGGCGCGCAAACTTGGCGCAGCCATTTTTAATCACCCCCCACGCGCTCGGAAACCGCCGCTCTCTCTCGCGCCTCTCCCGTTCTCTGCGCAAAGCGTCGTAAATATCTTCTCTGTACGTTTCCGGCATCGTCGTATCCGCGTGTAAAAACACCAAAATGTTTTCTTCTTTCGTCTCCTCCAACGAACCCCTCAGTACAACTCTCCCGCCTCGATTAAACTGTTTCGCTCGCCCTCGTTCCGCGCACTCGACGATGATCACTTCCTCCTCGTCTTTACCGTCACTCTTTGTCTTCATGTCCGAGAGTACTTTTTTCGCTCTTAAAACGGTATCGTCCGTGGATCCTCCATCCACGACGACGACTTTTGTTCGCACTCGTTCTTTTTCCCGAACACCGTCCGCGTGATGTTGATTTCCCCAATTTTTGCGTCCTTTTTGTGCGAGGGTGGAGTGCATGCACTTGGAAATGTTCTCGCTTTCGTTCAGGCACGAGATGACGACTGAAATCGACTTCAGTCTTTTTCCTTCGCTTTGGTGGTCTTCTTTGTCTTCCGTCATCGTCGTCGTGGCATCATTTTAGTCTTGTTTTTATGACAAAATGAGGGGAAGTTTTGCCTCTTTTTTCCCTTCAAAAATACAAAGGCCGAGCGCGTGTGGTCGCTCTCTTACGGTAGTATTAAAGCGCTCTCATTAAAAGGAGAGGAAGAGAGGAGGAGCACTTCACCACCGACGATGCGTATTACGACGAATTTTTCAGTCCACCGATGACCCGTGCGGTAGCTTTGATATTGCAACTGATACTCACGTTTTGAAACGCTTATTCGGAGTCAACGCAAAAAACCACATGCGCATGCGTACGAACAAAACCAGGAGGGGATGTTTTTCTCTCCTCTCGTCCTCGCGCGATGATGCGCTTTTCAACCCAATCCTCTTCCTTTCCGTGGCTACTTTTGCTCGAGTAGTATTCGTAGTACTCGTTCTCGCGGAAGCGATGATCGAGGACATCGGGGAAGTGGAAATGATTCCAAGACCATTTTTAGCCTGGTCCATGCGGGAGAAGATTTGCGTTGTTCGGAGAAACGGCGAAGATGCGTTGGAAAAGGTTATGCCCATTTTTGAGACGAACGAGGAGGAGAAGAACGATTTTTCGCATATTCCTTCTCTACATTCGATGTTGGCGTTGTATTATTCAAACAACGACCGAGGATTGCCATGCGATAAAAGAGGAGAGGAGAGCGATGACGGGTATTCTTCTTGCGCCAACATCTGTACGAACGAAACCGATGTCGCGGATACGCGTTTGAGAACAGAGTCGATTAAGCTCAAACCGAAGGAACATTTATACGTAAACTCGAGCGCGGTTATTTCAGCGTTTGAAAACACTGATTCGACGAATGCATTTCCTTTACCTTTGGGTACGAACAGTAGTTTTGAGATTACGTTCGTGCCTACGCAGACGATGCGAAGCGCAAACGCGTCGTCCGGATACGCGACGATGTGGACTTTGGAAGATAGTTTTGAAAACTACACTCCAAACGGCGGGACGACGCCTTCAGTGGACGCGAGGGAACCGTGCGATGCGTGGCCTGGCGTACCGCCAAGATTCCGCGTTCGGTACGGACCGAAGTACTTTATGGATGGAACAGAGAATGCCGCGGTTATCGTGGAAACGCACGTGCAATGTCAACAGTACGCGTTCGTTGCTCCGGAAGAGGTGATGTTTCGAAAGAATCCTGTTTTTGAAAACTCATATCGATGGAATAGCAGTAGTGATAGTAACGAGTCATATTTAGCCGTCTCGCTCGTGGTTTCATTTCGAGGCGGTGAGATAGATGGTTCTTCTGAATCCATATTTCTCAGCGTAGACGCGTTTGCAAACGGTCAACCGCTTCGTCTCGCGACGACGCGAAATGTGCAGTTTGGTCAATCGTACTCTTTGCCGAGTATGAGCGCGTTGAGTAAATTTATCCGCCTCGGTGACCATTGCTGTTTTGATGGATACGTTAAGTATTTTGCAATGTATAATACATCGTTGAGTACATCTAACGTGCAAGCGTTGCACCAGAGAAAGCTGAGAAAAAGAGTACCCGAAACGGTGCTCATAGATACGCCCGTTGTTTTTGATGTTGTCGCCGAGGACGACAATCATGAAAGGAGAGTGATTCAAGTCCTCGCAATTGATAAAGAGGAAATGTACGACACGTTTAAAGTCGAAATGATTACATCCCCGTCCATAGGACGCGTTGGCTCTTGCGACGAAGAGTCTCCTTCGTTGACTTATTGCGCTCACGCGACGTGTACGTTTTGCTATTATCCTCCACACAAGCTTCGCTCGGCGGTGACGGCATCGACAGCGACATTTATAGAGTTCCTCGCGCTTCCTTTCGATGCAAATGTAACGGAGTATCCTTTGTCGGCTATAGAATCAGCGAGAGTGCGCGTGACGGTCAATCTCTTACCTCCGCTCTTGGCGTGCGTTTTTCGAGAAGACGCCGCCGAGCGCGACGCCCAATCGTGTTCAACGAAAACAAACACCGTCGTGTTGAATGTCACGGAAGACGAGGAAACTGTTGTGCATGTATGCGTAAACGATACTCGAGTACACTCGAATATGCTCTCGTCAGGAAATATGGGAAATGTAAACGTTAACTTTATTCAATTCCCAACGAAGGGCGCGGCGTACTGGCAGGAATCGCAAAAATATGCGATAGAAGTAGACGGGCGCGTGTTCGCGTGCAGTACATTTTCGTATGCACCGGTAAATAATTACCACGGGAGTGATATAGCCACCATTCGCGTCGTATCGACGAGCAACGAAAACGTAACGGCGACATTCACAAAGCAAATCATTTTTGACGTGATAAATATCGAGGATGCTAAAACCTTGGTCGCCGAGAGCGCGGATGTCTTTCCGGTTGTTGAATGGATGTCGCGAGTCGACTTGTCTCGTTCATTTACCGTATCGAACGCCGGAGTGGATTCAGATATGTTTTTGGTGCGCGTATCAATCGTCTCTGGTTGCCAAAATCTAGTCTATCTAACGAATGATACCGCGTTGGACGCCGCCGCATCACTTCCGTTGCTGCGCGGCGACGGCGGAGGCGACTCGAAAATTGAGTTTGAAGCGACGCCTACGGTGGCGAACGCGCTTTTAGAATCTATGGAATATCTGAACGTATACAGTAGATATGGTGATGATCTTGAGTACGTTAACGATACAGTTACCGTTCACATTTCCTCGGTGATGAGCTCGAAGAATCTCAAACCGTCCGAGACTTCAATTCGTTTGCGGGTGAATCCGCCTTCGATTGACTCGTATCGACTCGCGCTGACGGATGCGTTCCAGGGCGACGAGAATAAGGAAGTCGCTCGCGCGCGCTCCAAACTTTACGGAATACTCGCGGCATCGTGTTTACTCGCACTGCAGTTGGTCACTTTACAACGTCTCAAAAGCAAATCTTACGAGGATGATGATGATGCGAGCGTTTTTTGTATTTATTAAATCTAACTACTAAATTACCTGCGTCTTCTCATGCCGTTAATTTCCGCAAACAGCATTCGCGCTATATCTTCGTCCGATGGAGGTAAAACAGCAACCTGTTCCGTTTTCACGACGATCGGAACGGCTGTAGCAACCTTGGGCTTCATCCTCTCTTCTTTATCCATCTTTTGTTCCTCCTTCTTCGTCACCATACTTCGCCTTTTCTTCAGAGGCGTTCGTTTCTTTTTGACAATTTTCGACGCGTCAAACAACGGAGGACTGGTATTCGTCAAAGGCGTTTGTTTCGATCCCGGTCGAGGGAAACACGGCATCTTCGATCTCGGTTTCATCGTTAAAGTCTTCGACTTTCTCTTTCTCGTTGTTGTCTTCGTCGCATTAACCTTGCCTTCTCGTTCCTCTTTCAATCGCTTCTCGTCTCGAATCAGCGCCTCTCGCGCGGTTTTCGATAACTTCTTACCGCCGTCCGCTTCGCCGAACAAAATTCGCGCGTTCGTTTTCCCGATCGTATCCATTCCCGTCGTCGCTTCTTTCAACTTTTCGTCGATATCTCTCATCGCCATACCTTTCTCGTTCCAAGCGGTCTCCTTCACCTCGCACGCGAATATCTCCCCTCTCTCTTTCACTTTCCTACCCACGCTCTCGGTCAACGGATCGTATTCCGGTATCTTCAATCCTAAATGTTTGCACATTTTGACTAAAATGTCGTCCGCTTTCGCGTGCAATTTCAGCGTCGCCTTGGCATCTTGCGACGTCCACTGCAAATTCACAACAACGCAGTGTTTTTTGGCCATTCTTGGCAGCGTACTCGCCGGTGGCACGCGTAACGACGACCCCACGACAACGCTCATCTTCGCCTCTCGCGACCATTCTCTCGCTTTCTCCAACGTCTCCTCGTCTAAACTCTCTCCAAACTGTACAATCGTATCCTTCAAATACCCGTCGCACTTGTCAACTTCGCACATCCTCCCCGTGCGATGTCGATTCTTCCCGTGACTCGGCTTCGTACTCGTCACGTCAAAATCTCTCGTATATATTCTCTCGCAACTCGAACACCGCTCCTTATACACGCTTCCGTGTAACTCCGCAATCGCGTCCTCGGGTACGCCGGCTCTTTGATGTAACCCGTCGACATTTTGCGTCACGATTTTCGTCAAAACCTTCGCGTCGTACAACGCTTTACACGCCATGTGTGCCTTCGTCGGTTTCGTGTTTTCAAACTTTGGCATGGACACCGACTCGCCTTTCCTTTGCTTCGTCCAGACGCCGTTTGCGCCTCTAAAGTCTTTCGTAAGCGCGTCGTCGCAGAAGAACAAATAAAAGGATCGATCAGTAAAGCTTTAAGACGATTCAGACGCAGAGAGAGAGAGAAAGAAAGACGACCGAACTTGACACGCACACACGAAGCGGATCCTCACGCTTCCTCCTCCGCTCGATCGAAAATTTCAACCAATTAAATACGTACCTGGTATCTTTGCACTCGTGGACACGCCCGCCCCGGTGTGCAACACGAACCGTGAACCCGCATCTTCTCTCAGCAGTTTCATCACCACCGCGACGGCGTCGTCGATCTCTCTCTTCGAATCTTCTTTCTCCTCCGCGTGTTCTTCCCTCGATCGTTTCCGGTGTACACTCTTTTCCATCCGCGCGAGCAGTTGACTCACTTTCCCTTCGTGCATTTCGAGGAGTTTCGCTTCCTCTCTCGTTCTCTCCATCGAAGGTTTCGCGATGACGTTTTTAATCTCGCGTTCTAATTTTTCGCGCAGGTCTCGTTTTTGCAACGCGGAGATATGGTTGCGCTTCTTTAAAGTTCGAGTCGAGGACGGATCCGCGAGTTTTGCGCTTCCGCGTGCCATCGCGTCCGTCATCTTGTGTGGAAATTTCTCCATTTTCCCCTACTAAACATTGAACACATAAACACATGCCACCTCTCCCGAACACCACCGCTAAGAAGAAAGACGGGAAGAAAAGCACTTCGAAACCGCGCAGAACCCCTCACGGCGAGCAATCTTTACTCTGTTACGTCCAATCGCTGGTAAACGTGCCCCTCGTGATTGTCGAATTGCGAGACGATTCCGTCGTTCGAGGGACCGTCGTCGAGTGCGACGATTGCATGCACGTGACGTTGAAACGGTGCGAACGGGTCACCATCGACCGAGAAATTCGAGAATACGAGCACTTATTCATAAAAAATAGAACGATACGAGGGATACACGTGCCGAAACGATACGAGACGTGCGAATTAATCGAGAAGAGAAGGGAGGAACAGTTTCAGGCGAGGACGTTTTACCAGAGGCAAGTGGTGCAAGGGACGAACGTCGGGAAAGGGAGGTTAGGGAAAGGAACGGATGGGGATGTCGAGCGGAGTAGTATAAACGAAAGTGAAGTATTAGATGAATAGATGAATCGATTTAGTAGGTTAGGTTTTTGTAGTTACATCATAGTTATACAGAGTAGTTGCGCGTCGTCATCCTTCTCGTCGTCATCTCGCAGCCGCTTGGGCGTTTCGAATGGATTCGACGGTTTCGATGACCTCTTCCAATCGCATGTATTCCGCAAAGTACGCCTCTTGTTTCGTGACTTTCTCGTCTTTGAGCTTTTGAATTTCAGCCAACTTTCCGTAGTCGTTCTCCGCGGCGACCATCTCCGCGTCGAGCTTTGAAATGTCTTCGTCGATCACCGCGATGGCTTTTTCGATTTTGGCGATGATTTTTGGCGCGTTTAACGCTTCTTTTTCCATCTCTCGAGTGAGGACTGGGCCGCACGGTTCCCCAGTTTCGGTGCTTGTGTTCACGCCATTATCGTCGATGGCGCAATTTTCGTCGTTGTTGATACCACCGTTTGCCTCTTGCTGTTGCGTCTCTCGTATGTACTCTCGCAGCTCCGTGTACGAGCCGCTCCAATCGGATATGCCGCCTTTACCGTCAAAGACGAAAATGTGGTCGGCAACCGTGTTCACGAACGCGCGGTCGTGACTAACGATTAACACGCACCCGTCGAAATCAACCAATAACTGTTCCAACACCTCAATCGTATCTAGATCTAAATCGTTCGTCGGTTCGTCCAAGATTAAAAAGTTTGGTCGTTTTGCCAAGACGGTTAACAACTGTAATCGACGCTGTTCGCCACCGGAAAGCATACCAATCGGCGTGGCTTGTTTAGAACCACCAAAGTTGAACTTTTCCAGCAACGCTCGCGCGCTTAAATTGGAATCTTGAAATCCACTGTATCCCATGGCTTTGACGTCGGCGTCGACTTCGGTGACGTAGTCGAACACGCGCTGCTCGTCGTCGGCAAACTCTGCGGTTTGGGAGTAGTACCCGAACCGTATGGTTTCGCCAACGTTCACGAATCCGTCGTCTAACGGGATTTCGCCTAATAAAGCCTTAATAAAAGTCGTTTTACCGGCACCGTTCGGTCCAACAATCCCGATTTTTTCCTTCTTTGAAAACGCGTAGGTGAATCCGTCTAAAATGACCTTCTCGTTGGAAAATTTCAACATCGCGTTGTCGAACTCAACGACAACGTCGCCCATTCGCGTCGATTTTACATCCGTACTAATATCTAACGTTTTTCCTTTCGTCCCTTTTTCCGAGGCGCGTTGACTCAAGGAATAAAACCTTTCAATTCTCGCTTTTTCTTTCGTCGATCGCGCTTTCGGCTGCCTTCGCATCCACTCGGCTTCTTTTCGTAAGGTGTTTTTCGCGCTCGCTAAATCTTTCGCCTCCGCTTGCCATCTCCTTTCTCGGCCTTCTAAATAAGAGGAATACCCGCCTGATCCGTGTTGATGACCACCACCGAACCCGTCCAACTCCAAAATGTTCGTGGACACGTTATCGATAAACTGTCTGTCGTGCGAGACGACGAGCGCGGCCATTTTTTTATTTTCCCTCACAGCAGTTTCCAAAAACTCGACGCCTTCTACGGACAAATGATTCGTCGGTTCATCTAAAATCAAAACATCCGGCGATTCAATCAACGCCGCGGCTAACGCCAACCGTTTCTTCTCGCCGATCGATAACTTCTCCGTGGTTTTCTGAAAAAACTCTTGTCCTAATCCGAATTTCTTCAGCGTTTCTTTCACTCGCCTCTCCGCGTCCCAGGCGTTCGCCGCGTCCATCTCTTCCAAGACTTTCGTTAATTCACCGCTGTGTACTTCCTCGTTACTTCCTTCGCTATTATTCGTAATCTCCTCGTATCTTTTCAACAAGTTCGTCAGGGGAGTATTCGCGGCGTATAACGCTTCCAACACCGTCATCGACCCTTGAAACTCCGGTTCTTGTTCGACCAACACGAACGTCGAGTTCTTCCTCCGCCACATCTCGCCTTGAAACTGTTCCTCTTTCCCTCCGATGACTTCTAACAAAGTCGACTTCCCCGATCCGTTCGGTCCGACCACGGCGAATTTTTGCCCTTCCGAGAGGCTAAAGTCCAAGCCATCGAATTGATATCTTTCCCCGTCGTGCGTCTTCTTCAACTGTCTCGCTTCCACGACGCAGTTTTTATTCTTCGCCGAGAATTCATCTTTCGCTTCGCTCTTGTTTTTCCACGTCTCCGAGCCTCGGCCGTTTCGGTGGTGACTGTTGTTGTTGTTCTTATTCCCGCCGCTCTCCCCACCATCGTTGGCGGCAAAAGTTCTCGTCGTCATCAGTCGTCCTCGTCCTCGTCTCAAAGTCCTCCTTCCTCTGGCACACAACGCATCATTTAAAAAAGGAGTCTTCGTTTTCGCGCTCATCCCCGCCTTCTTCAAAACCACAACGTTTCGAGAGGAGGAGGAGGAAGCGCAGGAAGAGCAGGATAAAAACGCGCGCATATATCTTTTCTCTCTCTCACGAGAGTCAAGAAAAGTCCCCCAAGCTTCGAGTGTCCTTTTTTCTTGTTTCTTCTCGTTTAGGGTTTAGTCTTTAATTTTAGGGTTGGCTGCCAGCAATTTTTTAATTGGTCGTCGTTTTTATCGCGAGGTCACATTACGTGAGAAAGAAAGAGACGCGGAAAAGAGCGCGCGCGCTCTCGTTGTTGTTCTCGCATCTTTAAAAGAATAAGGAAAAAGAAGAGGATTTGAGAAGGAACGCGACGACGACGAGAACATTTTCGCATTTATTTACTCATATAAGAGAGAGAGAGAGAAAGAGAGAGAGATTTACACAACACACGATGAGCAGCAGCAGACGAAAATCACGTCCCCCGAAGCGAGTGCATTTTGAACTCGCCGAAATCGCCGCGCAACACATCATCAGGGAAAGAGAACAGGAATTAAAAAGGAGGAGAGAGGAGCAGAAATCGTTGATGTCGGTGACATCGTTTAACGACGCCGTCGTCGCGGCTGTTGCTAAAGGGTGGGACGCCGCCGCCGAAGTCGAAACCGTCGAGGATGATTTGAGGAAAAAGGCAAAGGTGGGAAAGGTGAGGCTTTTGGAAGGAGGAGGAACCGCGAAGGGGGAGGAGGAGGAAGAAGAGAAGGAGGATTCTTCGGACCGATTTTGCGCGTTCGTGGAAGGAGGGAAGTGCACGACGGCGTTGCTCGAGAGAGCGGGGAAAGGAGGAGGGATGAAAGATGAGAACAAACGTTTGTGCAAGTTTCCGAAAGATTTTCTTCGATTGAGAGAGGAAGAGGACGAGGCGAACGAGGAGATAACGGAGGAAGAGAGACGGGTGTCAATGAAGGCGTACGCGAGGAAACGATGCTGCAAGAGCTGTTATAACGCGTTGTATCGGTCGATGCGGAAGGAGTTGCAAATGGGGAGTAATAAGGATGAGATGTTGTTGGACAATCCTAGCGATGAAATAGTAATAGCACAACAACAACAACGGAAGCCGAGCGTGAAGGATAAAGTGTTTGCGCCGACGAGGACGTATTTTTGCTCGCGGTGCAATTTGGAGTGCTCGAGCCGGTATCACTTGAGAACGCACGAACGAACGCACACGGGGGACCGACCGTACGGGTGCAACGTGTGCGGGAGGAGATTCAATCGACCGTACGAGTGGAAAGTGCACGTGTTGAAGCACGCGACGAACGGGCGTCACAAGGAAGTCGCGCGAGCGTTCGAACAGAACCTCGAGTTAGGCATGGAAAAAGTAAACGGAGATCCCGGGGTTCAATCGTTGAGACCCCCGCTCCCGCAACGATACTTCGACATCGATAAACCACCACCGAAAGATGACGCCAACAGACCGTTTCAGTGTGCGATCTGTTTCAAAGCCTTCGCGACTAATTTCATCCTAACCGCGCATTTAAAGACGCACTTGAACGCGCGACACGTTTGCGACATGTGCGACGTGTCGTACACGAGAAAGTTCAAGCTGCAAGCGCATCGCGAGAAAGTCCACGGCGTCTCCTCGCACGAAGAGAGTGATCGAAATACAGACGGAGAAAAAGAAAGTGAAAGTGATTCTCAATCGTAAAAGTTTCCAAGTATGCGTAGTCTTAGTCGCGCGTTTAATTCGAATCATATAATACCTCGTTTTGAACGTGACATTTTCCGCATCCAGAGAGAGGGGCATTCGTCGCCTTGCTTTTCCTCACAACAAAATGTCACCATCACCTCTCTCGTCGAACCTTCATCTTCTCCGCGTCGCTTCGTCCTCGCTCGCATCATCTTCTCGTCGTCGTCGTCGTAAAAGTCGTCTTACTTTCGACGGAAGTAAAGTAAAGAGCAGCAATAAAGAAGAAGACGACGTAAACGACGACATCCTCGACGCGTACAAAATCCCATCCACGACAGTCGTAACGCTTCCCGGGAACGACGAAATCGAGATACGCTTACTCGACCCGTACACCATCGCCATCACCCCGTACGAGAACAGAGAGGAAGGCTTATCTCGATTACTGATGTACACCGAAGGTGAGAACGAATCTAAGGAGCGTTACCCGCCGACGCAACCGCTGACGATGCGATACGCGTTGGATTCGGATGGAGAGATTTTAGGCAAGACGATGGAACTGTACCTCGGGCCTCGCGTGAACCCGGAAACCAACCCGGCGGCGAAAACGACCGAGAACACAAAAACAATCTCTGCGAAAGTTGCCGGTGGTGAGTTAATCGCGGTGATGCCTTTAGTCGGGATGGCAACGGAAGATGCGGTGCGAAGATGTCGAGATATCATCGCCGAGGAAGTCGAAAAGACGAAAGCGTTCGAGCTCGACGGCGCCGGGTTTCGAGTGAGCACGTTCGGACCGATGTATTCCTTGAGACCGAGAGATAACGAAGTGAGCGTGAAAGTCACGCCGAAGACAAAGGAGTCGTCGAAATAGCGAGAACGTATATTTAATGCTCGTTTAATACTAAAAAGCGCCTAGTGGTAGAGTAGATGTCTCGTTTGCGCTCTCGTTTCTCTTTCTCTTTGCTCTCGTCGTAAGAGTCTCAAACGTGTCCAAAATTGCCTCACATTTCCCCAAACGAATTAAGAAATACCACGCTGATACTGCATCAAAACAGACTCAAAGACACGCGCTCTCGCGAGAAGAACGCCAGTTAAAGCTCTCGCTTTCCTTTTTCTCGAGTTGAAGCGCTGCAGAGAGTAAGAGAGATTACGCAGAAAAAGAACCAATTCAGGCCGCCAAATTGGAAACGAACGCAAAGACTAAACATGTTACTCTGCGCACTCTCCGGCTCTGAAATCACGAAACCGTGCGTCTCCCCATCAGGACACATCTTTGAACGCACTTTAATCGAAAAATACGTCAAAGAAACCGGAGAGAATCCAATCACCAAGCAACCTTTATCCGTGGAGGATTTGATTCCGATCGAGACTGATTTTGCCTCAAACGGCAGCGCAATCGCAATCAAACCGAGAGCGACGGCGCACGCGAGCATTCCGGGTTTACTGCAAACATTTCACGACGAATACGACGCGTTGATGTTAGAGTTGTTTGAAACCAGGAAACGGTTAGGGGAGTCGGAACGGGAGCTAGCGTCGATGGCGTATCAAGTGGACGCGGCGAATAGGACGGTGGCGAGGTTGGTGAAGGAGAGAGACGAGGCGAGGGCGATGATTGGTGGTGGTGGTGGGGCGAACGGGACGACGACGGTTCAGACGACGACGACGGGAAAGAAGAGAGAAGGAGGCGGCGACGCGGACGCGTTTGCGAAAAAAGCGAAGAATGCCATTCCGCGATCGATTTTGGACGCGATCGAGTCGACCAATAAAGAGTTGATGGCGGAGAGGAAAAAGAAGAAAACGCACGAGTCGTTGAAAGCCAAAGAAGAGATTGGGAAGTTTAAGTTGCAAGACCCGGTGCCGGGGCATAAAGTGAATACGGCGATACATAACGTAGACGTGCTTCACGAGAAAAGCCTAATCGTGACGGCTGGCGCAGACGGAACGGCGGCTTTCTTCGACGCGGGCTTACAAAAATCGAGTTCGATAGCGACGGGTCACAAGAAGTGTTTAGACGCGAAGTTTTTGGTAGGAGCGGACAAAAGTGGTGGCATAGTTGCCACTTGTGGTGCTGATAACACCGTGAAAGTGTGGAAGGCAGGAAAGAACATCTCCACGTACGATGAACACACGCAAGATGTCGTTTCCGTCGCCTCGCACGTCGCCGGCGCCTTCTTCGTCTCCGCCTCCGCCGACGCCAGTTGGCACTTCCACGACGTCGAATCCGCCTCGACTGTATACCAAGCCACCAACGACGATCCGAAAGACAAATACACTTCCATTAACATTCACCCGGACGGCATGTTTCTCGCCGCTTTGACGCAATCCGGCGCGGTACAACTCTGGGACGCCAGATCGTGCGCTTTACAACAAACCTTTTCCAACGGCGGTAAAAACGCTGCCAAATCGTGCTCGTTTAGCGAGAACGGCTACTTCTTCGCCGTCTCTGGCGACGAAGGGTGTAAGATATGGGATTTGCGTAAGAACACGGTCGCGCACGATTTCGGGAAAGAAAAATGTGAAGGCGTCGCGTTCGACAAGAGCGGCAAATACGTCGCCTATTGCGCCGGGAAAACCGCCAAAGTGTACAACGTCAAAGGCGAGTGGGACATCGTCCAAACCTTCGAGAGTAAGAGTAAAAAAGGAAATCTTTGCGTGCAGTTTTTGAAAGACGCCGGTGGTGTCGTTGTCGGTGGTGGTGATCACAATCTTCGCGTCTTTCAATAATACTATTATTATTCGCAAAAATCTCAGAGAGAAAAAAGCAGTTCAATCAAAATCACATCTGTCTACTAGAAAAGTAATTTATAAGTATGTTATTATACAAACATTCACCGTGTTACAACATTTCTGACTAAAACGCGTTTAAACACGGTTCGTGGTGACTATCGCTTTTTGTTAATCGTTCTGTTTTTCTAGAGTAGTTCTATCATCATCTCTGCGTCGTCTCTCTTTCATCAATCTTTTTCCCTCCTTTGTTCTTAGTATTATTCGTATTCTCATCAGCATTTTCCAATTTTGTGTTTTTCCCGTAATTGGACACGTAATACTCCGCCCCGTACATTCCACACGCCATCACCACCATCACTGCGGTGAACTTGTCGTACTTACGCAAGAAGCTTTGCGCCTGAGGCGTTCGGCTCGGAGGTGGTGGCATCGTTTTGTTGTTCTTGTCGTTGTTTGAATTCTTTTTTTTTTTTGTGGAGTTATTCATTGACTCCTCCTCCTCTTCCTCGATTGGGCTCGAGCCACTGCGGAGACTCCGTATTGTTGTCGAGCATTAAGCGCTGCCTTTTTGGGTCCCCCCCGCTGTATTGCAAATTGTTCGGTTGTTGCTGCATCATCGTCATCATCTGTGACGCTGGACGAGGACCATTATTCGTATTCGACGCCGGCGTCGCTTTGAACTCGTACGGGTCCCCGCTGTTGAGGTTGTTTCCTTGCGTCTCCTGTTGCCGTTGCGTTTGCGTGTACGGGTTCTCCTCGTTGTTGTGGAAGTGAAAAACCGCCTGTTCGATTTTTGAGACTAAATCGTATGCAAACTTATTGAGCATGTTTTTGTTCGCGAGATCGGCGACTTCGGCTTCGCGGAACTCGTTCATTTCATCGATGGTCGTCGGTCGGCTGCCGGCGAGTTTGCGGAGCAAGGCGTTTTTGATGATACCTTGCGGATTTTTGCGGGTGCCCTGTCTGTTGGCGATGTCGGTGGCTTGGATATCTCTCCACACCGTGAGCGCCTGGAAGACGCACTCGTACAATCTTTCTTCCTCGTCTTCCTCGTCGTCGTCTTCGATCGACTCGTCGATTTCGTACTGGACGTTGTCGTCGTTGTTCACTATTTCCTCCTCATCGTCTTCGACGACGATGCCTTCCCGTTCTTCTTTTTGTTTCCTCATCAAAATTGCAAAGGCGTTGTCGAGTTGACCGTCGATCTCTTGCGTGCCGTTCGGTTGTTGGCTCGGCAGCGTGAGATCCACGTTGTCGTGTTGTTGTTGTTGTTGTTGTTGTTGAGTAGCTTTTGGCGTTCTTGTCTTCGTCGACGTCTTCTTCTTTCTCGCAGTAGTAGCAGCGGCGGTTCCCGAAGCTTTCGCGGCGGTTGTTTTCTTCTTCGGCGGCGCTCTCGTCTTCGGCGCCGTAGTCGGTGCCGTTTTCTTCTTTCCTTTGCTCGTATCTTTCGGAAGGTTCTCAAACTCTAACTCCACTTTGTGTTGTTTCTGTTTCAACGCTTGAATCTTACCGGGTTCTCCCGGACGAATGCACGTGGAAACCATGGCGTATTGCCTTTTCTCGTCTGGCGGGAGGCGTGTCGTCTCTTCACACAAATAACCCTGGTTCACCAAGTATCTCGCCAGTCGATCGGATTCGGATTTTGTCAGCTGATTACCAGTGTTAAACCCAGGCAAACGATCGTAGTATCTCTGCGTGACTGTTTTCGCTCTGGAGCCGCGAAAGACATCGATCAATAAGCCCATGGGTATGCCTTGTTCGGAGGTATCTTTACAGATGGAGATCAAACTGAGCGCGTGCTTAGACATGTCTCGCTTTATGAAGCAGTTCCAACCGTAGTTCTTCCTTAACTGACAGCAATCGCACATGCCTTTACATCTGCTGCGATCGAAGTTTTCGTTAAAATGCCGCAAAAGTTGCGTCCTTCGGCAATCCGCGGTATTTTCGCAATACGTGCACATCGTCACCAACGATTCAAGCTTGTTCATTTTCACTTCGTGCGGCGCGTTGTCTTTCTCAGCGGAGTCGATGAGCATCGATCGCGCTTTTGTGACGTCCCCCCACGAATAGAAGAGCACACAAAGCGCTTTCTCGCCGTCTCTCCCCGCTCGCCCAGATTCCTGGTGATACGCCTCGAGCGATTTTGGCATCGAGTGATGGAAGACGTATCGGACATCTGGTTTATTAATCCCCATGCCGAACGCAATGGTCGCGCAGATAATGTTGCACGTATCATTCGTCCACGCTTCCTGGTGCGCTTTACGTACTTTGTCGTCTAAACCGGCGTGATACGGCAAAGCTTTAATCCCATGACGAAACCTCGAGTCTTGGTTATTTTTCAAGCACAAAGCGTTTGCCATCTTCTCACAATCGTTCTTCGAAAAGCAATACACGATGCCGCACTCGACGCGACCACGCCGGTCAACAAATCCGCGATCGTGAATTAAACTTAATATCTCTTCCACGTTTTGCTTTTCCTTCTTTTTCGGAATCACTTCGTACGTGATGTTGGTTCGATTAAACGTCGTGAAGAAACGCACGCAATTCGCCAAACCGAGTTGGCGCACGATGTCGTCTTGCACGCGAACGGTCGCCGTCGCGGTGAGCGCCATGACGGGAATATCCGGGAACTGATGCTTCAGCACTCGCAACTCTTTATAATCTTTTCGAAAATCGTGGCCCCAACTCGAGATGCAATGCGCTTCATCAATGACGAATCTTTGTAATCTACCTTTTCTGTGCAACGATTTCATCAAATTGATTAACTTGTTACTCATTGAGAGTTTCTCGGGAGTCACGTAAAGCAATTTAATTTTAGGTTCCGGACCGTATAAATCGTTGTACACTTCTGCATCGTTCTTCGCATTGTACGCGCCAAGCAAACACGCCTTAATATCCAATTGCTCCAGATTCGACAGCTGATCTTGGATGAGCGAAATCAAAGGACAGACTACTATGGTTACGCCGTCGCGCACAATCGCCGGGAGCTGATAACACAAACTTTTACCGCCCCCAGTTGGCATTAAAACCAGAGTATCTTTACCAGCCATGGTCGCATTAATGGCTTGAAGCTGCAGTCCTCGGTAATCTTGCGCGCCGAAGTTGTTTCGCAACGCGTAATAGCAATCTTTCGTCCACGAAAAGTTCTTCTGATTCCACTTGCCGCCGTCCGCCTCGGTCATTTGACACTGCACCGCCGGGATAACTTCATGACCGCCGTTCGCGCCGAGACCAAGTTTCGGTAAATTTTCCATATCGACGATATCATCGCCGTTATCGTCGTCCCATTCCGCTTGAAAGTCACCGCCGTTGTTGTTGTTGTTGTTGTTTTGATAATAAAACTCATCGTTGTTGAAATTGTTGTTATTGCCGTTCATTTGAAAGTCGTTGTTGAAGTTGTTGCTTTGCATGTTGTTATGCTGAAAGTTATTGATGTTGTTATGAATGTCAAAACTCGTGTTCTGTTGAAAGGAGTTGTTGTTGTTGTTGTTGTTGTCCATGATGTTATTATTATTATTCATCGGCGCGATACTCGGCGCGGCGTTCGGTACGCCGCTACCAATACTGCCGTTATTCAAAAACGCTTGTATCGTTTCCGCTTCTTTCCGTTTCTTTTCTAAGTTTTTCCTTTCGATATTTTTCATCATGTACTCGTCGTCGTCCAGTCTTTGGATGATTGAGCTCAAAATCGGCTGAAGCGCGCGGAAATGAAGTGAGATCTTATCGCATTCGCGCAACGCGCAACCGTGTTCGCACACCCACTCTAAACCACTTCCGTCCAAGGCTATGGGCAAACAATATGCGTCTTTCATGTTGTCAGCCCTCGGTGGGACGACGGGAAAACTTTCGATGTGTTGCGGATGCTGCGGTCGTTGCGGTTGAGCTGGAGCAACCACATGTTTCCTCGTCTCCAAAGCCTCGATATCCACGAGCTGGAACATCTCGTCGTCCTCGTCGTCGTCGTCGTCGAACCCAATAATGGTATTATTCCCGGGGTTGTTGTTGATGTTCGTCGCGGCGTGATTTTGCTGCTGCTGTTGCTGCTGCCGTTGCTCCTGCTCGTGTTGTTGTTCTTGTTGCGCTCTCATCACCATCTCCTCCTTCTCTTTCCGCGCTCTCGCCTTGTCCTCTTTTTCTCTCTGTTCTCTCTGTTGCTTAATCGACACCAACCCATTACCAGCTTCGCAAAAGCTGCCGCTGCGTGTGTGCGACATCTCCTTCTCTCTCGACATTTCCCGCGACTTTAACAGCGCAAACCCCGCGCTGAATTTAGACGTCGTCGTTTTCGAGCCTCCTCTCCCGGCGTTTGGAACGAACGAGAATAATTCGAAATTAGTTCCACCAGGAGGGGTCGCATCGACATCATTTTCATCTTTGTTCTTCTTCTTCGTCGTCGTACCAAAAGCCGCGAGTTCGTTTTGATGCGGCTCGGAATACACGAAACAACTCTTCTCCTCTGTCGCTTCGCCTCTTCTCGTCTCCCAAACTCTCGTTTTTGTTTTCGTCGTAAAAGCTGGTCTTCTCGGTACGGGTGCCATTTTTATGCTAAAGAGAATCTCTCTCTGCCGCTCGTCTTTATAAAGTTGTGTTTTTTAAAAAGTTAAGGGTGCCCAGAAAAGAGAAAGAAGAGAAAAAAGAAAAAAAACGGACATTTTTTCAGAAAAGAAAAAAAAATATCTCTCACTTTTCCCAATCACATTGCTCTCTCTCTCTCTCTTTCTCTGATTAAAATAAGACTTCGTTGAAAAGAAGAGCTCTCGCGGGAACGCCAGGAGAGGGGAAGAAGAACGAATAAGAAGTCTTTTTCCTCGAGTAAAATGGAAGAAGCGGAGGCGCGCCGGGCGGTGAGGAAAGCCTTGAGCGAGGCGCGCGCGAATTCGCTTTTTTCTTCTGTGTCTTCTTCGAGTGTTCGAGGGTGTCAAAAAAAAAGTGAACAAACACTCGCGTTCGCGAAGCTCACGGACACGCTCGGCGAGTGTCTCGAAAAGATGAAAGAAAAAGACGTGTTATCGCTACCGATTTTGGATTTGGAGAAGAAAACGACCAAGGATTCGTTCCACGGGTTCGTCGCGGTGGAGAGTTGTTTGAGGGTGTTTTTGGAAAACATGGCGGTGTTTCTCGTGGGACGGAAACAGGAACCTTTTTGTGTCTCCCAGCAAGAAAGCGCGGGAGCGAATCCGAGAGTTATGCCTCCGATGATTGAAGAGTTGGGATTGCAACCAGGAGACGTGTCGAGATTCGGGTGTCAATACAGCGGGGACGTTCCGGCGAAAAAAACGAGAGAGGACGAGGAAGATCCCATCGCGAGCACGTTTCACGCGACGGTGCAAAGCGTGCTCGATCGCCTGACGGCGAATCCGAGATCGAGAATCGTGGTGAGAGATTCGGAAACCCTTTTATCGATTTTGAAGGAAAAGATCGCGAAGATTCCAAGAGCGCACAGGTGTCTCGTCGAGCGTTTAGATGGGACGAGTCACGCGAAACACGACGTGTTGAGTTGCACGGATATTGTGAAATATCTAAACGAGAACGTTGAAGTTCAAGCCGCTTTGGCCAACGTTTGTTTGGCCGATGTGCCGTACTTGTTTAGGAAAGGTTTCACGGTGTTGAAAAGCGGAGAGAAGATCTACAGAGACGAGACGTTGTTCGTGACAAATAACGATGCGCTTCGACAGCAATCTGCTCTCGATTTCTTCCCGGATATCGTCGGCGAAAAAGTCTCGGTGTGTTTCGTCACCACGGTACCGTCGAGTTTCGTCACGCCTCGTCCGAGAGATTTCACGGTACACGTGCGAGGTGATATAACCTCCTCTGATCTCAGAGGAATGAACATTGAGAACCTATCGATGTTGAAATCGGATCCACTTTCGTTTGCGGCGACCATGCGAAGACGCCATCATCGCGATCAAACGAAAGCGGATATCGGTGTTTTCCAAAGCGTAGATCCAAAAAACACGTCTTTAAAAGACGTCATGGTACTTTTCGCCAACGGGTGTCGAAGAGTGTACGTCGTCAACGGCGATTTAACTGGATCGTCTGGAGTTCTCGACGCGAGAAACTTTCTCGTCGGTTTGACCTTACAAGACGAGGACATCGAGTGCGTCGTCAGCGAAGGCTCGCAATAATGAATACTCTCTTTTCCTCTTCCTCAGACGCGCGCGCGGGTGGTGTTTTACTAAAAATATATATACTCTTCTCGAATCATTTACAAAACAATTTATTACTGTTGCTAAAATATTAAGGGGTGACACTTACGCACGTTTTTCCAACGAACGTCTTCGTTATTACGCGCTCGCCATTTGCTCGCTCGCCGTATCAAACATTTTCTCCAACTCGTCCATTTTCTCCACCGCGCCGGGTTTGGGCATTAACGTCTTCAACTGATTAAAAAAACGAGTCGACGGTTTCCCCAAGTGCAACGCGCACACCGCCAAGTTATGCAACGTGTCCGGGTCTTTACTATCTTTCTGTAACGCCTCCAACAACTCCTTCTCGGCATCTTCGAACCTTCCCATGGCCATGGCGCACGTCGCCGCGCCGTTGAACAACTTCACCGTCCACGTGTACTTATCGCCCAACTCTTGATACACGTACATCGCGTCTTGAACCTTCGACCCACCGAGTGCGACATTCACCCACGCCGTCGCCAACTGCGTCAAAGTCGCGTCGTCGTCGTTCGCCACCATCTTCGCCAAAGTCTTCTCCGCCGCGTCCACTCTGTCCATCGATATCAACAGGTTCACCATAAACGCCGACAACTCTAAACTCAACGACGTCGCGCAACATCGCATGGCTTCCACCATTTCGCCTTCCTTCGCGAAAAGAGTCGCCGCCATGAGTTGTACCGTCGCGTTCTGCGCGATCGCTGGATCTTCTAACATCTCCTTCATCTTTTGTGAGATTGTTTCCCGATCGAGAGGATCCGCGAGGTATCTGGCGAGTTCTTTCACCGCTTGCAATTGCGACGGGGAATCGTCCGGGATTTCGTCCAGAACCAACTGTTATTTTATGTTATAGTATACATATGAATCGTCAAAGACGCGCACAAAGCAAAGGCATTGTTTCGTCGTCGTTTGAGTCACCGAGAGAGAGAGTGAGAGCGTGAGAGAAGTTACTAACGCGAGACAAAACCGAGGGAGATCTCTTCCCGCACTCGTCCAATTCTTTCAAACACCGCGCGCGAATGAATGCGCGTCTAAAGTCGTCGTCAAACCGTCGCAACCGCTTTTCGCGAGAACACGAACGAGACGAGACGTGCGCTCTTTCGCATCATCTCTCTTATGTTCGAAAGACGCGCATCACGAAGAGACACAAAGAAACAAAGAGAGCATCTTCAAACGTACCTGGTAGGACCCCAAGGCGATGTACGATCGATAGACGTAACAATCCTTCTCGATCGCGTCCGAGGAGGATAAAGAGGTGGTTCCGGTGGAATCTAAGTCCGCGGCTTCGTTTATCGCGACTTGGTACGCGCCCAAGTGAAAGGCGTTTTGAATTGGGAAGAGGGAACCCATTCGTGAGGTATTATTATGTTTGCGCGTGTGTTTTGCGAGTGGAAATTCTGAAGGAAACTCCATTACAAATCGAGTCGCGAGTGATGCGTTGCTCGCGGGTTTTTGGTCGGCGTAAAGCCAAACGCGAGGACTGGAAACTGTAGAGAAGGCATCAGATGAGCGCGTGACGATGTCTTCTCGACAAAATCACGTTCGCGAGGAGGAAGAAGATGCGGAGAAGAAACATCACGCGACGAAGAAAACCAAACTCGAGTACACGATCGCACATTGCCGCGAAAACCCACGGAGATATTCCCCGTACGTGCGCGAGTTTTTGCGTTCGAACGCGTGCAAAGAGATGCGAGAAAATGCGTTGTTCGATTCCTGGATGAGAAAATCTTCACTGGTGAAGGAAATCGAGGAAGCGACGGCGTGTTTGAAACAGATCGAACGAGTTTTGATGAAGAAGAAGAAGAAGAGAGGAGTATTAATTGAGGAAGAGGAGGCTTTGAGGAGTAACGGCGGCGAAGGGCTGACGTTCGTGGACCTGTGTTCCGGGAAAGGTTTTTTGTCCATCGCGTTATCGTTCGCGTTCCCGAACGCGAGAGTGGAGATGATGGACCGAGACGAAAGCGCGAACGTGGAGCACGTGGAGGCGATGAAAAACGTGACGTTTCGTCGCGTGGACGTGACGTCGGAGGAGTGCGAGAAGATTGTGGAGGACGCGGCGAATACGTCAAAGTTTGTGTTTATTTGCGGGGTACACTTGTGCGGGGATTTGTCTCGAGTGGCTATTCGTTTGTGGAGAAACGTGAGACGAAGGATGGACGGTCGAGCGGCGATTGTGTTATCGCCGTGTTGTTTGCCGCAGAGGAGAAGGCACGACGCGTTTGGATTTCACGTGAAAGATCAGGCCAGAGCACTTAAAGTAGATAACTACCGTTTGTGGTGCATATTTTTATCTTTAGAGATGCGGAGATGTTTGATGGAAGATGGAGGAGGAGGAGGCGGCGGCGGCGGCGTGCACATGGTGCAAGACGAGTTCATGTCCGGCGTCAAGAATACGTTTTTGACGTGTTGCTGCGCGGAATGTCCTCCTCTCCCTGCTGTTTGTTCCGGTGAATCCGAATCCAAGACGAACGGAAACAAGGCAGGGATATCCGCATCTATACTTCAAGCGTCTCGATGGAAGATATCGAGGACGTAGTAGTTTTAGAGCGAATATCACAGCAGATAGATGTCAAATAGAGCAGAATATAATTTGAATAATCGCTAATACTGGGTAGTTTATTTATCTTGTGGTGTATGTTTTGTTTTATTCAAACGAGTTGCGTTATGGTTAAACTACTCTGCTAATGGGATGGATGCACGGACAAGAAGAAACAGAAGATTTCTCGTCTTTTCTTCCCGCCAACGCCGACTCCCGGGTGCGGTCAAACCTCTGATTTTGTGTCTTTACTTAACTTTTTTCTGTGATTACTGATTTTACATTATATCCTCCTCTTTCTTCCTCTCCTTCTCTCTCTCTCTCTCTCTCTCTCTCTCTCTCTCTCTCTTTCTCTTTCCTCTCTTCGATACCTTTATTATTATAATAATATATAATTTGTTACATATCAGGCGACTTTCGCGGCGCTGAAAATTTTTTCCTACGGTTCGGGACGATTGGAATCGTCGGCGTGACGATACTCGGCGTCTCGGCGGCTCTTCTGAAGGACGCGTTGTTCAGCTTTCTTCCAACAGACGCGACGGTTGCTGGAGCTGCTATCACAGTACCGACCCCGTTCGTCGGTCCTACCGATGCCGCCCGACTGCTCGGAGTCGCATCTGGAGTAACACCCAAGGAGCTATTCGCCGGCGTCGCGTAGGACGAGTGGTTTCCGTTCACCATCTCTCTCTTCACCGGAACTTTCTTCGCTCTCTTCACCGGGACTTTCTTTGCCTTCTTCACCGGTTTCCCTTGTTGCGACGGAAGAGCTGCCAGACCACCGTTCAACATCATCATCAACTCCTGCTCTTTTTTCGCTTTCGTTTGGTACACTCTCTTCTTTCCGTTCTTCCCGACGCTCCCGCCGCTGGACGCCGGACCGCCGCCTCCCTTGTACGTCCCGTCACCCCCGCTCGTGTTCGTATCGTTCGTATTGCTATTGTTGTTATTCGTGCTGTTGGTGGTGGTGGTGGTGGTGGTGTTCGTATCCTTATCCTTAGTAGACTTATAACTATTCCTCGGCACCGCGACGTGTTGGTTCATCACCGACTCCTCCAACAACCGCAACGACTCCGCGTTTGGCGTCATTTCGCCCCCGCCTCGGATTTTACACGCGATGGAGCAAAAGCTCACGCTATCTGCCTGTAAAGTCCTCAAGCAGTGCTTGCATGCCCCACCATTTGCGGCTACTAAGGCCGAAGTCCGCTTGCTCTCGCCGTTCTTACCTCTCGGATGCGGGCGTTCGTTGAGAAACACCACTCTCGCCGAGTTGATGATGTACGTCTGAATACCCGCGACGTTGACTGCTTTCGCGACGTCTTGGACCCGGACGACGTTGTGGTAGGAAGATCGACGAATCTGTTTGTCAAGAGTAGTTATTATTGTGTTTCAGTCAGTGTCCGTGGTCGTTCGAAAAAAATTGTCCCAAGTCGTAAAAATATCATCTCACAGAGGTTGACCCAAGTCGTCCAAAATCCGCCCCTCGAAGACCGATTTTTCTCTCTCTCGTTGTTCTTCTCTCGTCGAATTTGAATCCGAAAAACGACGCTTAAACCGCGCGAATGATCGCGGTTGCGACCAAAAACGAGACCAAAGAACCATTTGGTAGGTTTCGACGATATTTTTGCCGAACGATTTGGTGTTTTTCAAAGCACAAAACGACTTCTCAGAAGCGCGGTAACGCGTAACGCGCGCGTAAAATCGAGTCCAAATTTGCAACGAAAATAAGAGAGACGACGACTTCTCGCGAGAGAGACTTTAAGTGTTTTTTAACGATAATTCGGAAACGAGATTTGGTCGAAATCGCGCGCGGTGAGCGCACATCCGACCTTAAAAAACGAACAACGACTCCATACCTGAATAGCGTCGTTAATTTTCTTCTCAGCGCAGCAACACGGGCACCACGCTCGCAATGCGTCCACGGAAAATAGGTTCAAAAGCTCCCCCTGAGAAGAATGAGATTTTTAAGTTCTTCGTGTTCGATGGAAGGGACACATTTATTGTTCAATTCGTACCTTCCCACTGGTTGAATGCAACTGGCACGGCGTAAAGAACTGCGTCTCGCACATGCTCGAGATCCATTTTAAATGTTTCGGCAAGTTATTCTGCGAAAGAAGGGTCGCGTGAGTACGAGTAAAGGTGAGATGCGTAAGCGCTGAATGCAAAAATGGGACGACCAAACCGAAAGCACGATGCGAAGAAAAGAGAAGATCGAATTTTCAGAAGATGCGAAATGCGAGCGCACGGAGACGCACGAGTCGTACCTCCAGAGACATGATCGCTCGATTTACAAACTACGCTATTCGTCGGATCGTAAGTCGCCTGCTTTTTTAGAAGTTTTTCTTCGCGTCCTGCACAGGCGAAGCGCTCGAAATGAGGCAAAGTCGCGTTTCTAAAAACGCGAAAGGAGGAAAAGGGAGAAAAAATACAAGGGAAAAACAGTGGTTTAAGGCCTTCGAGGGAGTTGACGAGAGCGACGCCGAGCGTGGTCACGAGCGACGTGAACAGTCGTAAAGCGCGTAAAAAAGGACACGGAACGACCAACGAGTGGTACCGCGATCGCTTTCGTGCGTTTTCCGGTCGTTTCCTCTCCCGCGCGTGATGTCACGCGCCGTGGAAATATTTATTTTCTCAAAAGTGACCACAGCCACAGAAGAGGTGCCCTCCGACCCTCTCTAAAAAACGCGCACCTCGCGCGTTCCCACGCCACTCCTTACTCTTCCGTAATACCTCGCAGACGCGGTCGAAACTTGATATATACAGATACAATACATATGCGAACATTTTTGTCGAGCGTCGCTGTCGTGGGATGTTGGTAACCGTGGTGTGCATGCGCGTGTGTTTGAGCACACCGTTTTGCCTTTTTTATGGGCCTTTAAAATGCATTTTTTTCATCAAAATTTGTGTGACATTTTTTTGGTTCATCATTTTTTATATTAGTATTTTAAAGGGATACTCGTATAAAAAATTTCTCTCTATATACACGCCTCGCAAAAGTTTTAATATGTGTCACTTAGTGTTGTTATCTATTCTTCTTTTTACGTCGTCGCATTTGCGTCGTCGTCGTCTGAATCGTCCTCCGTATTCGTAGCGTCGTCTTTCTTCTTCGTCGTCGTCTTCTTCTCGGCATCATCATCCGCGTGGTTCGACGACTCGACCTCTTTTTGAGCCGCCGGAGGATTGAACACAAACGGCTTCGCGTCAGCTTTGAGAGCGACTTTGGGCGACGAAGAGTTCGGTACAAACGCCGAAACGTTCGCGGAAAGCTTTTTAGACGGCTTCGGCGTCGTGACAACGTTCGGTAACGGTGGTATTTTATTCGGTTTGGGCATACTTCCACCCAACATCGGGGCCGGCGGCAACGGCGGCGAAACCGGCTTGCCTCTCGAACTCGAGGCGTTGTTGCCGTTACCGCTATTGGGAGAAGAGGTGTTCCACGTCTTGCCGTTGTTTGGAACGATCGCTGCTGGAACAGTAGTTTCAGCAGAAGGAGAGGCTCCGTTGTTGTTCTTCGTGGCACCGGTGATGCCACCGCCAGCCATTTTGCTCTCGATATCCTTCTCGTTCACTCCAGATTCTTTCAACGCCAACACGTACGTCTCTTTGGCGTCTGGACCGCACGTCGGGAACTGGTTCCAAATTTCCAAGAACTCTAAAGCCCTCAGCCAAGACTTTAACCTCTCACTCGTATCTTTTAAGGCGACGCAAAAGTCTTTCGGAACGGCCACGGGAGGTACACCCCTTACTTGTGCTTGGTTTTGTATTTTGTACAAAATAGTAAACTCTTCGCAAATGGCGAAAACGTCCGGCGTATCTTTGGCTCTATTCGCAGCCGCGCATAACGCGGCATACGTCGCAAATCCAGGAGTCAAGCGTTTCACTTTCATCTGTTTCAGACGATCGTTCGCTTCTTCTCGTTTGTCACGATTTGCGTAGGATGCAATCAACGCGCCGCGAATCATCGGATCGGGTTCTCTGTTAGATTTCTCGCGAAGGTGAACGATGTTTTCGATCAAGTCAGAATCACCCCATTTCGCCGCAGCTGCCGCGGCTGCTTTACAGATGCTCGTTTCTGGTGGAAACACAAAGTCAACTTCGGCAATGTTGGCGTCTTGGTCCGTCAGAGGGTCTTTTGGCGCAGCGATTTTAGCGTACTTCCACAACGCTCTCACAGAGTTCTTCGCGGTTTTCTGCTCGAACCAATTCTCGTTGCTACTGGTCGTTTCGCCGACGTGCACTTGGTCTGCACCTAAATCTACTATTTTTTCCGCCGCCGCCGCTGCCGCTTTGCTGCTATTTTCTAACGTATCCCCATCGCCGCGTTCGCTTTGCGCGCATCGAAATGCGGTGACCCACAATTCGCACAAATCCACCGTTGGTTTGTTCATGTTCATCCCGCTCGTCAATACTTGGCGTTGTTTTTCAAACAACTCGTTCGCTTGAGTAAACTTCCCAGCTCTCGTACACGCACCAATCAACAACATGTACGCCTTGTTTGGCAACCCTGACGATGGTAACTTTGGAATTAATTCAAGATTTTTCTTCCACATGTTGCTTCGTTCACAGGCCAAGATGACCCACCCAAGTCCAACCGGCGTGACGGACATTTGCTTGTTCGTCTTCCTGGCGTCTTCGTACAACGCCAACGCCTCTAAACCGCGACCACTCTTCGCGCACGCTAACAACACTTCGTTTTGACAATTTGTGTACGGTTGTACTACTTCTTTCTTCGTCTTTAAAGATTTATACACTTCGATGGCTTTTTGCCACATGCCTTTCTTTCCGCACACCGCGATTAAGCTCTGGTAGATATTTTTATCCACGACGTGTTTGTGTTTCACCATTTCCCCGTGTAATTCGAAGCACTTATCGACTCTTCCGCCTTTTTCGCAGCATGTCATTAAAAACTGGTAGCACTGTTGGTTCGGATCCACTCCGGATTTTTTCATATCCGCAAAAACTCTTAGCGCTTTCTCCGTGCACTCGCCGGTGCCGGTTTCGCCCTTCTCGCACGCCGCTAACATCGCCGCGTACGTGATCGAATCAATCTGAATCCCGGATTCTTTCAGCTCGTCGTACACTTGATACACTCTGTCTTGTTCTCTGCTCTTTTGGAACGCGGTGATCAACGCCGTATACGTAAAAATATTGCATTCGATGTTCTTCTCCTTCATCATCTCGTACACCTCCCAGGCCTCCTGACCCATTCGGTGCCTCCCGAGCGCGTTCAACAACGCCGAGCACGTGTACGTGTTCGGTTCTACTCCGTGCACGCTCCCCATGCACTCGAACACCTCCAGTGCTTTCGAACAGTTCCCAGACTTGCCAACCCATTTGATCAACGTCGTATACGCCGGCGCGAGCGGTTTAAAAATAGACTCCTTCAGCGCTCGTTTCACTTCCCCGGTCCCCGGTTCGGCTAAATCCACGCACGCAATCAACGTGTCCAGATCTTTCGCTCGCGTCGATTTCGACACCTTCAACTTTTGCAACTGTCTTCTCCGAACTTCCACGTCGTTGTGTAACCCTCGCTCGTCTTCGTGTAAATCCGCTTGGTTGTAATTCGAACTCGGATCGGATCCTCTTTTCCCGCCTTTATTGCCTTTCCCTCCTCCTTGTTTCGAAGACCCTTGTTGTTGTTGTTGTTGTTGTTGCTTCTTCCCGGACTCTTTCTTCCTTCTG
>JACLAB010013552.1_pt1 | contig 38643 bp, 53 predicted proteins | sample 8027921 | NCBI WGS metagenome assembly JACLAB01 (sample SAMN15725117, study PRJNA655200) | protist metagenome | isolation source: fluorescence activated cell sorting (FACS) single amplified genomes of... | place: USA: West Boothbay Harbor, Gulf of Maine | collected 2000-07-19 | reverse complement strand
CATTCTGACGGTAGCCAAAGATCATCTGTCGCTAGAAGAGTGGCAAGTTTTAAGGTTAAGATTCTGGGAAGATCATACACTACAGGAAGTGGCTGACACGCTTGAGGTCAACAAGATGTGGGTATCTAGGAAAGAACGTGATGCCCTTAACAAGATCTGTAACAATTTGTGATGTTACAACTTAAGAAAAATATCCCTATTAGTAATTGTCCCTTTACTGAAAGTCTAACTTAAGTTAAGACATAAGTATCAACAATAGGAGTTAATATGATAGCTAGTAAATTAGATAAGTTAGACTTAAGTGGTAGTCAGCCAGTGATTACAGACCCATCTTGGGAAGATTGCGTCGATGGATTTAAGCAATCTGATGTAGATATGGGTAGTGCGTGGAACCGTAAGCTAGAGTGGATGGATAGGGCCGCTGATATTTACCTAAAAGAAAATCCAACAATGTATGGGTTTCTTCCTAAATTTGCAGATCATTGTGGAATTTCTTACGACTATGCCAGACAAATAAATCGTTCAAGAACCTCCAAACAAACTGTGGGTCACGACCCACAATGTTTTAGCTCTAATGCAGCAAAAATATTTATGTCACTACCGAAAGAATTACGTGAAGACATTGCGTCGTCAGATAAACCTATGACTGCACCAGAAGTACAGGAGGCTAAGAAAGGTTACAAGGCTGTACAGGAAGACGAATCTAATGCTGACTTGAAAGAGAAAGTAGAGAGTAAAGAGATTAAACCTGTCGATGCAGCTAAGATAGCTAATAAACGTGCAGAAGATGCAGTTCTTGAATTTAATAGTCTTAGCAATGAACAAAAGATAGCGCACTTAGGTATTCCTAAGATCGTTGACCAGAAGAAATTAGATGAAACTTTAGAGGAGGACTTTAACCCTATAAATGCGGCAACTGGTATTCTAATCTCATTAAACCGACTTCGTATATTTGGTGGTAGGAAAGAGATAGAGCGTAACATTCTAGGGGTGTTGAATAATACCGTAAGAATGCAATCCTATGAGGCAGAGGCTCTTATCTTATTAGCGGATATTGTAAATGAAAACCGTGAAGAGATTAAGTCCATGTATGAAACTAAACGAAACCTTAAAACAATTAACTAAAGGAAACTCGACATGCCAAATGAAACACAAAACTACATCCAAACCACTCTTGAATTTGCTCAAGCTGACCTTAGACCCTATGGGATTAGCTTGGGGTTAAAAGGGCCAGAATTTAATTCTATTCGTGTAGTAGATCTTGGTGTTAAGTCTATTAAAACATCCGCTATAAATTCACGTAGACAGCATCAAAAGGCTACAGGTGTTCCTGTCGGACAACAAGAATACCTTTACCCGCTAAAAGATGCTGAGGGAAACCCTGTAGTAGATGCTCAAGGTAAGAAGGTTAGTGTTCTACTACAGTACGCAGTTATAAAGCAAGTAGATCCACAACACGCTGAGGGTTTACGCCTTAAGATTGCAAATCAAGCTGAAGGTGCATTTAAGACTGCCCGTCAGATGGAAGAAGTCTAAATAAAGGAGAGAGCCGCATGACTGAGACAGCGCACCAGCCTTGTCCATATGTGTCGTGTGGCTCTTCCGATGCCTTTAGCTACAATAGCAATGGGTACGGAAGATGCCATGCATGTGAAAAAGGTTACCCATCAAAGAGCCAGATGTTTGATTGGGCTAAAGACAAATACCCAGTAGTGGAAAGAGACAGTAGTATGAGTACAGTTATAGATTATACGCCCAAACGAATAGAAGACCCCGCCAGTGGAAATTATGTGGGTATGCGAGGTATCACAGCTAAGACTATGGAAGACTTTGGTGTACAGACTTACTCTGATCGTCAGGAATATGTGTACCCCAGCGGGGGAATTAAAGTACGCAAACTAGACGAGAAGGTATTCTACACTAAGGATGGCTTTAAGGGTGATGAGCTATTCGGTATGAACCTGTTTACTGCTGGTAGCTCTAAGATGGTAACAGTTACTGAGGGTGAATTAGACGCTCTCTCAGTAGCCCAAATGCTTAAGAGCCAGTACACTAACCCTGTAGTATCTCTACCCTCTGCTACGCCCTCTAAGAAGCTCTGGGAGAAGTGTACAGAGTGGCTCAATAGTTTCGATAAGATTATCCTATCTGTAGATAACGACGAAGCTGGGAATGCTGTAGCTGATCGTATGGCTAAACTGTTTCCTAACAAGGTTTACCGTGTACCACATGACAAGTTCAAGGACGCTAATGAGTTCCTGACCAACAATGCAGCAGCAGAGTTCAAGAGTGCATGGTGGAATGCTAAGAAGTATACACCTGAGAATGTTCTTAACAGTACTGATGACTTTATTAGCCTGTACACTGACACACCTGAGCATCAGTATGTGCCAACTGGCATTATAGCTTTAGACGATAAGATCTTGGGTTTGATGCAAGGTCACTTCACGGTCATTAAAGCGCCTACAGGTATTGGTAAGACTGAGATCATGCGTTACCTAGAATACAATATGTTACAACATAACATACCTTTTGCTGCATGGCACTTAGAAGAGACTAAGCTAAGATCTTTACTTGGTCTTGTGTCGTATCAGCTAAACGATAACCTGACCCGCAGAGATCTCATAGAGGAGAAGCAAGCAGAGGATGATGTCATACGTGCCATCAAAGAGCTAACTAAGGATGAGCTATTCTACCAGTTCTATCTAAGTGATGGTCAAGGTGCTGATGAGCTATGCGACCAGATTAGATACTTTAGTCAAGCATGTGGCTGTAAGTTTGTTTTCTTTGAGCCTATCCAAGATGTAGTATCTGGTCAGTCAGAAGAGAGTAAAGAGCAGATGTTAGCTGACTTATCGGTCAGGTTATCTAAATTATCAGCGGAGCTAAACGTAGGTATCGTAACTATTGCTCACACTAACGACAATGGTGACCCTAAGTACTGTAAGATGATTGGACAACGGGCATCAGTAATCCTAGACCTCTCCCGTGACAAAGAGGCAGAAGACTTACAGGAACGCAACACAACGCACATAACAGTACAGAAGAACCGTCCATGCTCAGAAGAAGGTAGGGCTGGTATGATGCGGTTTAACTCAGAAACATTTACACTACGAGAGGTAATATAGTTGCCAGTATTTGATATAGAAACAGATGGACTAGATAGCACTAAGATCCATGTAATCTCTTGGATGGATGACCAAGGGAATGTGCAACACACGCATGACTATGTAGCTATGCGTATCTTCCTTGAGGAAGCACCAATTCTTATAGGACATAACATTGTAAGGTTCGACATCCCCGCAGTGGAAAAGGTGCTAGGTGTTAAGATAGGTGCAAAGCTAGTGGATACGTTAGCTCTGTCTTGGTATCTAAACCATAGCCGTGTCAAACATGGTCTTGAGGGCTACGGAGAGGACTACGGAGTGCCTAAGCCTAAGATTACTGATTGGTCTAGCCTAACACCAGAAGAGTATGCTCACAGGTGTAATGAAGACGTTAAGATCAACGCTAGACTATGGCGTGACTTGGACATCAAACTTAAGAAGCTATACCCTGATGAAGATGAGAAGTGGCGTTTCATTGACTACCTTACTTTCAAGATGCAGTGTGCAGCGGAGCAAGAGGCCCTACAGTGGAAATTAGATGTAACTAAAGCTAAGGGGCATCTAGCGGAATGGGAAGCTATGAAGGCTGAGAAGATTGAGCAATTAGCTGATGCTATGCCTAAGCGTGTTCTAACTAAGGTACAACAACGTCCTAAAGTAATGTACAAGAAGGACGGTGAGCTATCTTCACATGGCGAAAGGTTTGAGGCTCTACGCAAAGAGTATAAGCAGCCAGAAGGTGTACAGTCCTTTGTCGTTAAGACAGGTGAAGAACGTGCTAATCCTAATTCCTCAGAGCAGGTTAAGGATTGGCTATACTCTATGCTCTGGAAGCCAACTACATTTAAGTTTGTAAGGGACAGTGAAGGTAATGAAAAACAGATCCCCCAGATACGAAAAGATGGAGAGCTATGCTACTCAGTCAAACGGTTGGCCTCTGAGTACCCTGCTGTGGTCATCCTTGATGGGCTTTCTGTTCTCAGCCATCGTATTTCTGTTCTTAAAGGCATGGTTGATTCAGAGCGTGATGGATACGTGCAAGCAACAATCGCAGGATTTACCAACACAATGCGCTTCCGTCATGCAAAACCTTTAGTCAATCTACCCTCAGTGGAAAAGCCCTATGGCGCTGAGATACGTGGGTGTCTGACTGCACCTGATGGCTACACTTTATGTGGGGCTGACATGACTAGCTTAGAGGACACAACCAAGCGTCACTACATGAAACCACTAGATCCTGATTATGTAGCTGAGATGAGTAAAGAGGGATTTGACCCGCACTTAGACTTAGCTAAACATGCTGGTGTTATCACACAAGATGACATTGATAAGCATAACTCAGGGGAACGTAGCTTGAAGTCACTGCGTAAGAACTACAAGGTAGTGAACTACAGTGCTACATATGGCGTAGGAGCGCCCAAGCTGGCCCGTGAGACAGGTATGAGTGTCAAAGAGGCTAAGACCCTTCTGGAAGCATTCTGGTCACGTAACTGGTCAGTAACTAAGGTAGCTGATAGCTTACGCACCAGAGAGTTATTTGGCAGCATGTGGGTACAGAATCCAGTATCTAGGTTCTGGTACAGCCTACGAAGTGAGAAAGACCGCTTCAGTACCTTGAACCAAAGTACGGGTGTCTACTGCTTTGATAACTGGGTCAAGGGGTGTCGTGAGAAGGGTATCAAGACTGTTGGTCAGTTCCACGACGAGATTATAGCGTTAGTAAAGGAAGGTGACGAAATGGAGACAAAAATAAATATGGAGTACTCTATACAAGATTTAAACAAACAACTGAATCTAAACATAGACTTAGGGATCGACGCTCAATTCGGGAGTACATATGCCGATATACATTAGTGAAAAATATTTATACTTTCGTGTTACAAATCGTAAAATGTATCCCTATTAATAATTACCAGCCCTTACGAAAGGAACTCGACAATGGCTAAATACACAATGGATATGGTCTTAGAATATGCTAAGATCTTCCCCGAAAACGCAGATATGGGATCACCAGATGGACCACGAGCAGCACAAGCAATCCATCAAAAAGGTGGGCAGTATATCGTTAATGCTTACTTTATTGACGAAGACCAAATTGAAAAGCTAGTAGCTGATGGGTTAGACCTGACGCCCATGAACTCACAGCGTGTCCTACAGGGGAATGCTGAATTTGGTATCGGTAAGTACATGAAGGTTAAGCGTATGGTATCTGACGTTAAGACCTTCTCCGATAAGAAGACAGGAGAACCTGTGAACGTAGATTATGGTGGCGCACCTACAGTAGTAGACCTCACCCAAGGGAAAGAGAACAAGCGTCTGTGGAGCTTCTCAGAAGATGGCGCTATCGGTAACGGCACTAAGGCTAAGGTGCAGTTTGAGACTTATGCTAGTGGGGCAGGAGTTCGTCTAATGAACGTGGGAATTACTGAGCATGTAGCTTATGAGACTAACTCAGCCCCGACAGAAGATGACGAACTGTTTATGGTGGGATGATACAATGAAAGTTACAATCACCTTTGAGAATGATAGTGAAGAAGATGGGTTTGATGGTAAGACAAGTGTTGAGCGGTATAATGTAGATGACCTTTACTCTTTGGCTTATGTGTTTGGTGAGGCCACTAGATCAGCAGGATTTACATATGTCGAAGCTGTAGCATTTGAGAAGGATGATGGTAAGATGGTGTTTGGAGACGTCTGATGAAATATGGCAAAGTGCTAATTGATGGTGACATTGTAGCTTATCGGTCAGCCTTTGCTACTCAGGACTTGTTTCCAAAGGATGCTGAAGCTAAAGCTGATGAGCTTGTTGACTTTATACTTGAGCAAACTGTGTTGTTCCCTGAGCCAGATGACTACATAGTCTACCTAACTGGTAAGGGGAACTTCCGACACGAAATAGCCAAGTCACATGAGTACAAGGGCAATCGTAAATCAGCAGAAAAGCCAGTACACCTTTACCATATTCGTGATCATCTAACTACGAAATACAATGCTATAACTAGCGAAGGAGAAGAAGCTGATGACCTTATAGCAATAGAAGCAACAAGACTTGGACCTGATACTGTCGTTGCCTCAATAGACAAAGACATGTTGCAGATACCTTGTCGCCACTTTAACTTTGGTAAGAACGAGTGGAAAACAGTAGATGAGTGGTCAGGACTACAGTTCTTCTACAACCAGATCTTAACAGGTGATAGGGCAGATAACATAGTTGGTTTATATCGTGTAGGCCCAGTTAAAGCTACTAAGATGTTAAGTGAGGCGAAGACTGAACAAGACCTATGGGAAGCCTGTGTTAAAGCCTATGATGGTGATGTAGATAGGGTAATAGAGAATGCTAGGCTTCTATGGCTTAGACGTACAGAGGGCGAGATATGGCAACCACCAGTGAGCGTAGAAGACACGCAATAAAGAATGGCTACAGATCTGGTTTAGAGGATGACATAGCTAAGCATCTTAAGGACAGAGGCGTAAACTTTGAGTATGAGAAGCTAAAGGTACAATGGCAACTTCTTGAGAACAAGACTTACACTCCTGACTTTAAACTGCCTAATGGTATCATCATAGAATCTAAAGGTAGGTTTGTCCAAGCTGATCGTAAGAAGCACTTAATTATACAAGATCAGCATCCCTTTCTCGACATAAGGTTTGTCTTTTCTAACTCTAGGTCTAAGTTATATAAAGGTGCAAAGAGTACATATGGGGATTGGTGCAATAAGCATGGGTTCTTGTACGCAGATAAAAGGATACCCGACGAGTGGCTAACACAATCCTGATTAAAGTCCATCGTGTTCTTGATGGCCCCTATGAAGACGAAGATGGTAATTACTGGTTAAACTGTAGAGTAGAAGATCCCCAAGAAAGAAACCCAAGTAAAGTTATGTTTGATGAAGAGATCCCGTTTGTCTCCTTTGATGCAGCCTATGAGTTTCAGAATCACTTCTACAGATCAATCGAACCCATACTAATAGAATTTGAAATGGATACCCGATATGACAGCTAAGACAGCAGTAGTATTCTCATGCGCTCACTCAGATCCCTCAACAGGGAATGAGCGTTTCGACTGGCTAGGGGAATTAATCTATGAAGTAAACCCTACCTACATAATTGACTTAGGTGATGGTGCTGATATGCGCTCTCTAAACACTTTTGACACACGTTATCCAGAGGCTATCGTAAGTCAGAACTACGAACAGGACATCAACTGCTACAATGAAGCAATGGATCGTCTACGGAAGAAACCTAGTGATAGAAAGTATAAGCGACCATATTGGATTGGCTTTGAGGGGAACCATGAGAATAGAATCAAAAAGGCTATTGCACACGACCCAAGACTACAGGGAGACAAGTACGGGATTTCCTTCAGCCATCTTCAAACAGACCACTGGTTCGACGAATACCACGAATACTTTAATAGCGCCCCCGCTATCGCTGACTATGATGGCGTTTCTTACGCTCACTTCTTTAGTAGTGGTAATTATGGTACAGCTATGTCTGGTTTACATCACGCTAATAGCTTACTCGCCAATCGTAATCACAGTTCTACTTGTGGGCATAGCCATAAACGTGATCTTAAGTTTAAAGATGGCGCACACCCTAACGGGATTATCGGTTTGGTTGCGGGTTGCTACAAAGGCTCAGAAGAAACGTGGGCTGGACAAGCAAATAGAGACTGGTGGAAAGGTTGTGTAATCAAGCGTGAGATTAGCAACGGTATCTATGAACCTGAGTTTGTATCACTTAAGAGGTTAAAGGAAATGTATGGGTAAGCGTAGTGACTTTGAGAGAATACCAAGAGACTATTATCCTACACCAATAGAAGCTGTCGAACCCCTTATAGCCCATCTACCCTATGAGAAGTTTGATTTTGTAGAGCCTTGTGCTGGTGACGGTAGGTTGATAGGTCACATACACAAACTAACAGATGGTCTAGGGGAATGTTTATACGCTTGTGACATAGAACCTAGACACCCAGACATTAAGCAGATGGATGCTTTAGAGATAAGTTTTGGTAGCCAGTATAAAGTTATTGATCTCTGTATTACTAACCCACCGTGGGAAAGAAAGTTCTTACACGCTTTCATAGATCACTGGACGGAGATATGCCCAACTTGGTTGTTGTTTGATGCTGATTGGGCGCACACTAAACAGTCTGCTGCACTTATGACTTACTGTACAAAGATCGTAAGTATAGGCAGAGTTAAATGGATTGAAGGTAGCAAGATGACAGGTAAAGACAACTGCGCTTGGTACTTGTTCGATAAAGACGATAGAAACGCACACACAGAATTTTATGGAAGGTTGATGTAATGCTTACAGCGAAAGATATGAAAGATATGATTGATATGTACTCACAGTTTGTAGAGGACAAGATGATTACTAAAGGTCGGGAACGTCTTATTGAGAATGCTCTAGGATTAACTGGTGAAGCTGGTGAGGTATCTGAGAAGATTAAGAAACTATTTCGTGACAACAGGATTGATGATGACGCAGTGTTAAAAGAGTTAGGTGACGTATTGTTCTACACTGTAGCTCTGTCTAACATCTTTGGTGGCAGCTTAGTTAAGATCATTGAGTTGAACATGGAGAAGTTAAACGAGCGTGTTAAGAACGGTACACTACAAGGATCAGGTGACAATCGATGAGTAAGAAGAGGACAGGCATGTCGTGGTTCTGGAGATATATGAACTACCTTGCGACATGGAGAACCCACAGAATAGCAATCAAGCAGCTTAATCAACTGACAGATAAAGAGCTACTAGACATTGGTATAGCTAGATCAGATATTGACCGTATGGTCTGGCTAAAAGAAGATAAGACTATGAGAGCGAGAGGAAAAGCTGACGATGAATAATTACCTACCAACTGACTACCAGACTTTTATTGCTAAGTCTCGCTACGCTAAGTATATCGACGGTGAGGGCCGTGAGGATTGGGGCGACACAGTAGAACGCTACATGGATAATGTGGTACGCCCTAAAGCTGGTAATGATTCCTATGTAAACCAACTACGGGATGCCATCTTAAACCTAGAGGTTATGCCCTCTATGCGAGCTATGATGACTGCTGGTCCAGCACTAGCCCGTGACAATACTGCTGGGTATAACTGTAGCTACTTGGCTGTAGATGACCCTAAAGCATTTGATGAGGCCATGTTTATTTTGTTATGTGGCACAGGTGTAGGCTTCTCAGTAGAGCGACAGTTCATCCAGAAGCTACCAGAGGTTCCTGAGCTATTTGAGAGCGACACAGTGGTTGTAGTTAAAGATAGTAAGGAAGGGTGGGCTAAAGCCTTTAGGCAAGTTCTTGCGCTTCTCTGGGCTGGTGAGATACCTAAATGGGATGTGACTGCTGTACGTCCTGCTGGTGCTAGACTTAAAACTTTTGGTGGTAGGGCATCTGGACCTGCACCTTTAGTTGAACTGTTTAACTTTGCAGTTACTACATTCAAGGCTGCACAGAATCGTAAGTTGTCCTCTATTGAGTGCCATGATCTTATGTGCTTCATTGGTCAGATTGTTGTAGTTGGTGGTGTTCGTCGTAGTGCTATGATTAGCTTGTCTAACCTATCTGATGACCGTATGCGTCATGCTAAGTCAGGACAATGGTGGGAAACAGCAGCCCATCGTGCATTGGCTAACAACAGCGTGAGCTACACAGAGAAGCCTGACATGGAGACATTCATGCGGGAGTGGCAAGCCCTAGTGGAAAGTAAGTCAGGTGAACGTGGTGTCTTTAATCGTCAGGCTAGTAAGGTACAAGCAGCTAAGAATGGACGCAGAGATCCTAATTATGAGTTCGGAACTAACCCTTGCAGCGAAATAATTTTGCGCCCAAATCAGTTCTGTAACCTGACAGAGGTTGTAGTACGTGCTACAGATACTATTGATGACTTAGAGCGTAAGGTACGCCTAGCTACAATACTAGGTACTATCCAATCGTCTATGACTAAGTTCCCTTACTTGCGTAAGATCTGGAACAAGAACACAGAAGAGGAGAGACTACTAGGTGTGTCTTTAACAGGCATTATGGATAATAGATTAACTACCAGTCAGAATGCTGGTCTTGAGAAAACATTAGAAAGGTTAAAAGATGTTGCAATATCTACGAATGCTGAGTGGGCTGAACGCCTTAACATCCCTGCTTCTGCTGCTATCAGTTGCGTTAAACCAAGTGGTACTGTCTCCCAACTTGTTGATTCTGCTAGTGGTATTCATGCTCGTCACAGCCCTTATTATGTTCGTACTGTGCGTGGAGATAACAAGGACCCGCTGACGAAGTTTATGATTGATAAGGGTGTACCTAACGAACCTTGTGTGATGAAGGGCGACACAACTACAGTCTTTAGCTTCCCTATCAAGTCACCAGAAGGGGCAGTCACTAGAAACGATATGACAGCCGTAGAGCAGCTAGAGATGTGGTTGACGTATCAACGATCATGGTGTGAACATAAGCCAAGCGTGACTATCTCAGTACGGGATGAGGAGTGGATGGAAGTAGGTGCGTTTGTCTACAAACACTTTGATGAGATGTCAGGGGTGTCGTTCTTACCTCATTCAGACCATACTTATCAGCAAGCACCTTATCAGGACTGTACTAAAGAAGACTACCAAGAATTGTTAGCTATTATGCCAAAGGCTATTGACTGGTCTGAACTTTCAGAGTATGAGAATGAAGATAACACTGCTGGTAGTCAGACAATGGCTTGCAGTGGTGATACTTGTGAACTTGTAGACTTAACATAAGGAGAGAACAATGACTGGACTTGAAACACTTGCCGTATTCATGTTATTAGTTGGCATCTTAAAATCAGTATCATAAACGGAGAAATAGTAATGGCTAAGTGGGACTTAAGTAAGATGGAATCTGATAATGTAAACAGTCCACCACATTACGGACAAGGCACTATTGAGTGTATCAAATACATTGAGGACTTCTTAAGTAAGGATGAGTTTGTAGGATACCTACGAGGGAATATAGCTAAGTACCTTCATAGGTGGCGCTACAAGAATGGCTTAGAGGATCTTAAGAAGGCTGAATGGTACTTATCTAAGCTCATACAGGTAGAGAGTAAGAAATGATAAGCCTAGATCAGTCAGTAGACTTAGTACACTTAGGTATTACACTCTACTTGGTCTGGAAGGTACATAAACTACAACAAGAAGTAGACTATGCTTACTTTACACTGAGTAACCTACTAAAGTCTTTAACCAGCACGTTTAGAGCAATGACACAATAGAAAAAGCCCCTGCGTCCAACTAAGGATACAGGGGCTTAAGTTTGTCTGGGGTAGTCTTTTTGTTGTTATTACTTACCGAAGAATTTAGATACTGACCTAATTCCTATGGATGCTGATACGATCCCACCAAGGGAATACTGATACCATGTTGGCATAGTCTCAAGTGCTGCAAAACCAGCCTGTACTATAGCATTGCCCCAGTCTCCGCAAAACGCTAGTATCAGGGGAATACTGAAGAGTAGAGTTATCCACTCGTCTTTCCATGAGTTTTGTGTAGCTTGGATTGCAGCTAGATCCCAGTCTATCTCACCTGTAAGCTGCTTCTTCTTTATCTCAGCCTCAGTTAGTTTGATCTGTGTCTTACTGTCGATTACACTCGTAGCTAGACCAACTACACTACCTATTATTTGTCCTATCATTTCTTCTCACTCCCTAGCCATACAGCTATCGTACCAGTCATAGCACCACTAACAACACTAATCATGGCACTCTGTTGAGTACTTAAGTCATCCAAGCTAATACCCCATTCTATTACACGTATGTACATAAGGGTCATCACTACCATCATAAGTCTGGGTAAGATCTTCCACTCTAGGAATCTTTCCATAGTCACAGTCATATTAAACCTCTACGTCTAGTATTCTACCCACTTCTATAGGTGCTACAATCCTACCATTGGGGCTGTAGGCTAACTCAGCCATGCTTCTCTGTCTGTTTAAGAGTTCTTCAGCCTTCTCTTGCCAATACTTATCTAGCCTTATGGTAATCTCACTACGAGTAGCTGGCTCTACAACCTTTGGCTTATCAGCACTAACTTTAGCTGGGGGAGTAGGTGCTGTAGTCACAGTCGTAGCTGTAAACTCAGGGATCTGGTACATCTGAAACGGAAAAGTGCCTTTAGCTTCCAAACCCATTATAGCATTCCCTTTGATGACATTATCAGAAGTACAGCTATGCCTGTTATAATAGACAGTACTATTAGAGTACCTCCGATAACAACTACCTTCTCCACTACCTCTTGTTTACGGAGCTTCTCAGCAGCTTCTTTCTCTTTACGTTCTCTACGTGTTCTAACTCTTATTTCTTGTAGCTCACCCCAAGCGGAGTAACCTCTGGTAGCTATCACAATGGCCCTGAGTTCTTCTTCAGCATCCTTAGCCTTCTGTAGCTTCACGAAAGTCTCCATACTGTTCTCATCATCACCTGAGAAGAGACTATTCTTTTTCTTATTGTGGTTGTTCCTTAGTTCATCGACACCATCAAAGAACTCACCAATTTGTTTAGTGACTGAGACAAGCTCTTTACCTGCACTGACAGCAGTCTTGACCGCCGCCAAAGCTGTGAATGGGTCTACCATAACAATCCTTACTTATCATTAGCCATCTTTTCTACTGATTGTCGGATTGCTTTAATATTCTCGTCTATACGGGCCATAGATATTGCTTGTCTTTGTGTAGCATCTTCTACACTAGCTAGTCTGGACTGCATACGCATGATTTCTTCAGAGTTACGTTCAATGTCTGACATCATCATAGAGACAGTCCAAACTATAGCTGCTGCTTGAGCTATAAGACCAAAGATAAGGGTTATAGGTACACTCCTAGAGAGGTGCCAATTATCTTCATCCTTGGTCATGCTGGGTACTTCTTACGATCAAGTTCAAAGTGAGGGGCATCATAGAAGCTCTTCCAGTCACCACCCCATACGATGGAAATGTCAAGCTCTTCTGCTGCATCCTTCATGGCTTCAGCCATAGTTTCAAACCTATCTAAGTCTTCCCAATCTACAGGCCAAGGGACCATGTCTACAGCATGACCTGTTATGTGTCTTGAGTTAAGGGTAGTTGACTTACCCTCTTTGAGTAACTGTCTCTGACGATCAATATGACGTATACCTTCGATAACTGTGAAGTCTACCTCAGTGATCTCTATTGCTTTCTTAACTACAGCTTGCATATCAGGGTGAACGCCTGACAAGTTCTGTAAGCTACGTGTTCCTAGTTTGTAAGTCATATTATTTCCTTTTAATGTCCAAATGCCATGTATTGAAATACAAAAGGACCATCGTAGTCGTTTTCCCTGTTAAACACAAAACCAGTGCGACTTACGCTTACAGTTCTCCCCTCACCCGCTACATTAACTACGAAACACCCAGTACTAAAGGCAGAACTCCCAGTTCCACTAAATGTAAACGACTGGTCACTATCGGATGTAGATGAGATATTACCCCACCTTAATTGAAAACCATTACTAAATTCAGCCGTTTTTGAACTTGAGCTGTAACTTCCATTTGGAGCTATAGATTGTATGGCAGATTTAACCTTAGCTGGTGAGACAAGGCTTTCAATAGTTCCTGTCCCAGAGTTCCATGTAGATGTAGCTTGATCACCAAGTAATCCAGTTTGTGTACCAGATGTATTAACAACAGGTGTGTTATCTATTATTTTCCAAGTACTGCCATCTAAGTAAGCTGCTGTAATCCAGCCTGTGTTAGCCTCATTCCTTATCCTTAAAAGATTAGCCCCTGTGTCGTACCACCACTGACTAGCATAGGTCGTACTAGGCGCTGAACCACCTGAGTTATTAGTTGCAATCGCATTTAACGCATTGTTAATGTCGGTTCTAGCGTTAGGCGCTGTTTGGTTAGCTATGTTATAGTCATGTTGTGCCATATTAATACTCTACTATTCCTTCTAAGACGCTCACGCTTGGTGATACACCATCAGTTGAGCTTTCAAACTCTATTTTAAACTTAACTGCTCTGGCTGTTATTTCACCAGCAGCTATCTGCCAAGCACCCCAAGTGGGTGTTCCAGATGGGTTATCATTCGTTGCTGCAACGTAAACTGCTACATTGTAATCCCCATATGGCTGATTTTCATCTGACCAGTCATCCCAATTATTAGGCCAAGTATCCCAGTTGTTAGGTATGTCATCCCAGTTTACTAACCCTCCAGAAGCATTAGAGTCAAACCTTGTCACAGCTACATTAGTAGAAACCCTCATAGTTCTAACAGCACCAGTATCAAGATAACCTGTAAACTCATAAGTACCTGTGGAAGGTGCAGTAGCAAAACTAGACAACCTTAATTCGTCAGGGTTTGGTCCAGTCGCTATAGCTACGTTAGTCTTCGTACCAGCGAAACTTGGGTTCTCCGTGTCAGTCTGTGATGTACCTAATTCAGGTAGTTCAGAAGGTTGGATAACCAGAGAAGCTGTAGTACCAGCATTACCTGACTTATCATAGGGTTCGATAAAGAAGGTTCCTGAGATAGCTGGGTAAGTAACTGATGTAGCTGGTCTAGCAACCTTCTGAATTATAGGGACTTCTCCTACATCCTCAAACACTGCTGTAGTGGAAGAGTTGTGCAATATCTTATAGTACGACAAATCAAGATCTGTAGAAGCTGTCCAGTTAAGGAATAAAGTACCGCCAGATAGCTGATACTCAAATGATGCTGGTGCAGATGGGCCAACAGTATCAGCCTCTACCTCTACTTGTACTGTAGTAAAATCACCCTTTACCCCAAATGAGTTGATAGCTCTTGCTCGTATATCGTAAAATATGGCTGTAGTGTCTGTAGCTAAGGGAGTTTCAATATCCAGTATCTCAAACCTACCTAAGTCACCTGTCCCTAATATAGCATAAGTTGCGTCTGTAGACTTCTTATATTCTATTTCTACATAATCTACACGTTCAGGAGAACCTGAGTCAACATCAATAACAAGCACGTTAGTTACATGTTCATTGATAATACGGTAATCTTGTGTGGTGTTTATAGATACTGCTGGGACATCAAAGGCTGAAGGTAATGTTGTATTATCACTCTCATATATTGCACCATCAGAAAAGTCATCAAACACAGACTCACTGATCTCTCTCAGTGTCATATTGACCAGTAGGTCATAGTCAGGTTGTACGCCAAAGTCCCAAGTTACAACCTCAAACTCCTTATCAATCCAACCAAACCTAGTGTTGTTAAGCCTTACAATATCGCCTACTTGAACTTGAAAAGCCCTAAGACCAAATGTAGCCTGTACTGTCAATTGTTGCCTATTACGTTCTAGGGTAATGAGAGCTAGTCTTCTGGACTCAGTAACATTGTCTGTAAAAGGTAACTGTATGTCTATCACACTCTCTTGACCACCATCAGCAGCTAAGAATGTGTTATAGGTAGGTGAATTAAGAATAGGCACTTGAGGGAAGTCAGATGGCTGGTAGTCACTCTCTGGACCCCTAAATGTACCTTTGACTACGTTAAAGTTGTCTCTTCGTGAGTGCCTTGTGTTTACAGATATACCTGACCTTAAGTCATCTTCATTAAGATCTAGTACTGGACTTGTGTAGTAAGCTGGCTTCATTCTCCACTTACCTTGAGCATACCAAAGTAAACCACCCATAGCTGTAGACAAGTTCTGTATAGCGTCATAGGGAGTAGTGTTAGTCGTAAAGGCCCCGTTTGTTGAGAACCTAGTTCCCCCTGACAGAGTAGGGTAATTTAAATGGTCACAAACATTAGCAGCAGTACTTACAAGTGTGTCATCTACATTCTCAATATCTTCACTAATACCGTAGTTGTAAATCGTTGTATTGCTATTACCTTTGCCTGACGTAATGTAGTCCCTTAAGCATAGTGCAGGGTTATCAGACCAAGCTGTGGTACTTGTACGGGGATCATAAACTTTCTTACCCTTAACTATAGCTGTAATTTCAGGTACGCCATTGGGAAATGCATCGGCGTCATATTCTAACATAACATATAGGTAAGCTGTAGCTAAAAGTTTACAATCCGTTGTCCACTGTGAGGGTGGATCTACACCTAAATCTGAAGATGTAACAGCAGTTTGTGTAGTAGTTCCTAGCTTCTTAACAACCTTAACTTTACCAGCATACTTAGCTGGAGATGTAACATTGTTTCCACTTAGAGTTAAAACCTCATCATTAAAATAGATAGTCTCAAACTCTTCTATCTCATGCCCAGCAAAAGCTAGTACAGTGTGTAGATATTTATTATCCTGAGTTGTGCCTTGGAAGACTATACCACCAGCTATTCTAGTTTTACCATAGATAATCTGGTGAGGCATAGTTGAGCCTCTTTGAGTTATTTGATAACCTTGGTCACCACCTCTAAGTTCTGGTTGAGGCATCAAGGCTTTAGTTAAAGTAGATGTAGCAAGTGTTGTCCCATAGCCAAAAAGAAAAGCCTGACCCATAGACAAACCAAGGGCGGGGTTTAATATACTGGCCCCAACAAAAACAACCCCTGCAATAGCAGCGCCAAGTTGAGAGTTTTTATCTAAGAAATCAAGATCACGAAGGTCAATATCTAAAGCCATTAGCTTCCAGAACTCCTACCCCAAGCTAGTTTCTGATCTTGCATTGTAGCTACAAAATCAAATCCCGCATCTGTACTTGCGCCAGTTATATCTCTAGACCTCTGATACTCAGCAGTATACCTAGAAACCCTAGCTCTCTCTAAGTCAATCAATTTATTCTCAACCTTAACTTGGATAGTACCTGTGTCAGCACCTTCAGCAATATTCATCTCATCCATATAACCACAGAATATCTCAGTCATAGATGTGGAAGAAACACCAAAATATATTTTACAGGTTCTACCTTGATAGGGGGTACTGAGAGCTAGAGATAGTACTTCAGAGGGTATACCTGTAATAGTAATATCAGCCCCTCTAGCAGCAGTCTCTGTAGTCTCTTCAATAGCTGATATACCTAAGAGTGTACCAGCACCAGTCCAGTCATGTCCACCGAATGTAAGAATACCCACACCAGTCCACAGGCGTAATACATCTGTGTCATCAAAGTCTAACTCTACAGCAAAGAAGGGATTAACGACATCATCGTCTAAGGCATTAGTTATTACTGAGGGTAGGGAACGGGACATTACTGTAGAGCCTCTATAGCGTCAAAGGAAATACCGTAGAAACTTGCATTATCTATCGACCAAGCTGTAGTACTCTGACCAAGCCTAAAAACACCTTTTGGATTATTATAGATAACAGTTTCACCTGAGTATGTACTTCTTAGTTTAGGCCAGATCTCTAGGTCAACATCAGTGCCAGCAGTCCTATTGACTAAAACTTGATGTAGTCTAGCAGCAGAGCCTGAACCCAACTGAATATAGTCTCCAGCTAATAGGGTTCCCGTAAGGGTGATAGATACTGTGTCATTACCAGCAGACCCTGATAAAGTAGGACTACCACTTATAGTCCCTCTAGGTGTAGCATAGTCGGGGTCACCCAGTAGAAATGTGCCTACAGACCCCTTAAGAGCTATCAGCATAGCTTTCCAGTCAGCAGCTAGATCCCTACGCACTGAGGGAATACTGACTGAGGCACTCCAGATTTGACCCTGATGTGCTATTACTTGTTGCTTATATGTAAACGGAGACTGAGAGACAGCTACAGCATTCATAGCACGTAGCTCAATACTCTCTATTCCTATAGTAGTGGGGGTATTAAGAGGGTAAGTTATAGCCATAGTTTATCCAAATGCTGATTTCATTGAGCCACCTCTACGTCTTTGGTTCATAACTGCACCTACGGACTGATTGATGATAGCTGGTGAGGCTTGTGCTATTGTCTGAGTAATAAGTCTCTTAGTATCGTCTGAGGTATTGGCTGAGATATTGAATACTTGGTTTACTACTGTACCGCCAGCACCCTGACCTTTAGTGTGGTCTACGACAGTCTCTCTAGGATGTAGCATAGCCATAAAGCCACCCTTACCATCTAAGCCACCTGATCTTGGTCCTGAGCCTGTGTATCCACCACCTTCGTAACGATTAAATACTCCTGTTGGCCTTCTAGGTGGAGCTACAGAACCCCCCGTACCAGCAGCAGAGGCGGGAGCAAAACCACCTGTAATGGCACCAGCAATGGATTGTACTAGCTGTTCAACAACAAGTATTCTGTATAGCTGTTGTATGATGTCAGCAGCCATAGATCTAAAGGCATCTTTAGCTGATGTAGTACCATCTACTAGACCCATAAAGAAGTCACCAAAGGCTCCAGAGACACTATCAGCTATAGCTACTTGTTGTTTCTGTGCTTCTGTTAGTTCTCTGGTGAGGTCTATAGTCTCTTTTATTGCTTTATTACTTGCTTTAGAGTATATAGATTTACCCTCTCTAGAACCAGTACCGAATACAGGATCTTTATCAGAAACTGTACCCCTACCAGCATACTTTCTTAACCTACTGGCAAGTTCCTGTGTAGGAGCAAAGTTAAGGGTAGTTTGAGCTAAAGCTGCTATCTCAATCATCTCTTGCTTTAAGCCTAATGCAACTGATTTTTGCTCTACAAGACTAGCTATCATCTTCTCATTCAAGCCTTGTCTGCGTAATTCAACCTCATAGTTATCTAGCGCAATGTCGTTTTGTAACCTTTGTATAACAAAAGACTCTGAGCCAAACTGTTTACGCATAGCTTCTAAAGCAATCTGATCCCCTAAAATACGAGACTGTTCTTCGAAGATAGCCTTTATTTTATCTGCTTCATCTTTGAGTTTCTTGGAAGCTGCCATCTGAGCTTGAAAAGCCGCCCATCTTCCCCTATTTAATTTAGCTTCATTACTCCCTTGATCCTCAAGTTCAGTAGACCTTGCTTTTGCAGAACTTACTAACTGCTTAGATAAGTCCTCAGAGATTCTAATTGCCGTAGTTATATCACTATATCTAGTGGCGGCTTCTTCTGCTAAACTTAACTCTTCCTGTAATCCAGCTATTGTTATTTTAGCAGACCTTTCACGTTCTGCGGTTCTGTTTCTTTCCAATCCCTCTTGAATACGGGCAATTCTACTTCTTATTCTTAGTATCTCTTTATTATTCTCAAGAGCTTCTTTATCCTCAAGCCCAGCCTTTAACATCTCAAGCTGAACAGCCTTCTGTTCAACCAAGCTGTAGAAGTCTTGAGCTTTCTCTTTAGCTTTTATGAAAGGAGCAATAAAAGCTGTGGTGATTGCTAAACCAGCGCCAGCAAGCGCACCAGCAGGGCCAAAGAAACCTAATAGTTGGGAACCTTGTTGTCCCAGAGCTACGGCAGCGTTAGTGCCTCCTTGAAGCTGAATTGCAAGGTCACCTATTTGATAACCAGCTTGTTGAGAGATTACTTCAATCCTACGCATCCCTTTTCTACTGGTATTCTCAAAGGTCTTTTGAGCAGCCGTAGCCCTATTAGTGGCCTTCTCTACTTTATTAAGCTCTCTCTCAAACACAGAAGCGCTCTGCGCCGCACTTTTAGTCTCTCTGTCTACCTTAAGTAAAGAGTTATAGTACCTTTGAGAGGCAACTGCTGACTGTTTTAGTCTTCTCTCTACTTTATTATACTCCCTCTCAAAGATTGAAGCAGACGCTTTAGCATCTTTGGATACGCCAACAAGCTCTCTTCGCATAAGTTGAAGGTCTGTAAAATCAGCAACAATCTTAATATCATCAGCCATTCATCGTACCCATAAAGACTACATCAACACGTTTTATTGCTTCTATCTCCCAAGAAGACAATGGTGTATCTGTAAGCTCCTTCCATGTTTTAATTTCTTGATAACTTAGTGGGTTGGGTCCTGAGAACCCCATAGTCCTGCTACTATTTAATACAATAAAGGCAGACCAAACATGAGACATAAGCAATGGGAAGTCGGGGCCATTTAATGCTTTTGGTCTGTGTCCAGTCTGCCTTTCTACTTGTTCTAAGTGTTCACGTTCTGATGTGCCTGACTTGTCTGGTCTACTTATAGAGAACTCATGTTCTGCATAGTCAACCAGTTCTTCAATCAGGCTTTCGTAAAATCCAGAGAGTTAGCTACTGCTTCCTCAATCTGATCTCTTATCCAGAATACTTCAGCGTAAATCTCTTTGGCCTTAGCGACAGAGAACTTAGGTTTAGAGCCACCATAAGTAATCTTCCAGCCTTTAGTAGTTTTAGCAAGTAAGTCTAAAGTAGCGTCCTCTAGGTCTTCTGCTGTAATCTCTACCTTCTTTTTATTCTGTGCTTGCTTCAGACGTTTATTGGTTTGCTCATGCATAGCAGCCTTATACTCTTTGGAGTGTGGTGCATATACAGTGATAACCATTGGTGTATCGTCATCATTATTCAAGACATCAAAGTTAGTAGGATGTACAATAGTGACATCTACAGTGTCGCTAGTCGGGGTTAAATTCTTTAAGTCCATGTCGGGTTTCCTTATTGTCGGGGTTAAAAGTTGTCGGGTTAGTTTGTTAAAAGGGGAAGCATCAGACCCGACACCAATGCCTCCCCACCCTAGCTAGGGAACTTATGCAGAGCGAGTAATAACTAAGTTGCTTGCATCTGCTGTGTTGTAAAGTGCTACAAATGACATAGAGATAACACGGCTAGTTGGGCCATCTACACCTACGTCTGCACTGTTAATCTTGGCTCGTGGGAATGCGAACTTCATGGTGTTGCTACCATCACCCACAGTTACCTCAAGCTCAGTTTCAGTCTCATTCAAGAAGCGGTTAATTAAAGCTGCATCCTCAAAGTAAGCTGAGATAGTACCTTCGATCTCTGCACGACCAACTTCCAACTGCGGCGCACTATCACTACCAATTACAAAGGTAGGTGCGAATGAGTTAGTTAGAGTAAAGTCCATACCAGTTACGATAGCTGCTGTAGCTGGTGTACCATCAGTGTTACCAATCTCTAATGTACCTGAGTAGGCATCAAATGGGGCAGCGCCTGATGCAGCGTCCTGTGTCTTCTCAGTAGCACTAATAGTCATATCCTTACCAACCATACCGTAGGTAGCTGTTACCATCTGGTTAGGGGCAAGAGAGACACCCATAGTAGAAACTGTCATACCTGTGAACAAACGAGCTTGGTCGATGTCAGCAGCGTAGTCTTCAATAGAGAAGAACTTAGGTGTAGTACCAACCTTAAGGACGTTAGTTGACCAAGTAGACAACATAGCTGATTCTAGGAATGCGTCATAGTCAGCATCACGTAAGTCAGCTACAATATCACCAGCAGCTTGACGATTACCATGACGGTCAACACGAGGCATACGGTCAGCTTGAATGTCAGTACCAGCTACACGATCCTTGGTTAAGTTCAAAGAGTGTGTGCTAAAGGGTAAGTTTGTAAAGTTACCAGCGGGAGTCGTACCAAATGTGCTTTCCACAATGAACGATAGACTGGAACGAGAACCTTGTGCGAAGGCCATGTTGTATTCTCCTAATTGTTATAGACGTACCATCCGATATTAATCGGAACATAGTACCAAGGCGCATCTAAGAAACCTTGCTGTCTTTCAGCGTAGTCAATAGATACAGTTATTGTTTCATCCCCAGAGTAGGAGATTTTAGTGGTTGCTTCAAAAGCCTCTAAGATAGTGTTAGCTAAGGCATCAGCAGCGGCGGGGCCATTACCTTCTGGGGTGTAGGCAGTTACAACAAACACACCATCGTATCTCTGTTGTGGGTTTAAACCTCTTACAGCGGGTCTACGGAGTGTCGGGAGAAAATTAGTCTGTAGGTAACTTGTACCTGTCGTTGGGCTAAATGAGACATTCTCATAAGCTATCCCACTAGGTAAATTAGCAGTGTTAGCTAACTTGTTCTCAAGTGCTGCACGTATGTCATTATAGATACTAGCCACGGTTATACTTTCTCTTTAGTTGGGTAAACACAAAGTAGCCATTAGTTCTGGGCCAACCTTCTCCACGTTCAACATCACGGGCATGAGGACTATTGTTACGAAGTTCTATACGTGTAGTATCTAGTAACGAAGGTATTCTTTCTATATCTTGAATAAGATTACTTAGACCCTCATTCATCTTAGCTACAGCGTTTTGTTTTCTAGGCTTACCTTTTGAACTTTTACCTCTGGGTCTACCAGCACCTACATTAAATGAGAAAGATGTTACATATGCACCAGTATCTACAGGAACTCTTATTGTACCTAAACCGACAGCATCAACTGCCATGTCTGTTAGTTTACGCTCTACTTGTTGTTCAGCTAAAGCCTTAAGACCATCTATCTTTCTTTGTAGGGAAGGCATGACCTTTAACTGAGTTCTCATTACTCTCTCACATCACACAAGAAACAAAGTTTGACACCATTAGAAAATATAGTAACAACAGAAATAACATTAACTGTGTCACCGTTACCAATAATCTGATCTTCGTCATCGGGTTCTACTTCTAATCCTAAAGCTGGTACTACACATTTACGGGTGCCTCTACGGATCTCATCTACATTAGCTATAATACCTTGATCGTAGTTGTAGAAGTATCCAGTAAAGCTGTAGTCGGTTGTAGCGGAACCTGTCACTGTCCCTGTAGTAGGATCGTAGGTTCCTGCTGTAGTCTTCTTCTTTAAAGTAAGGGGTTCCCCAAACTCATCAACCATCTTAAGCAGGTTATAACCTCTTGAGAATGCCATCACCTACCCCTTAACTATAATCGTAGTCATCACCACTGTAACTTGGTGGGTTCTTAAATCTATCTCTACGGAAGGATGGTGGAACACGATCTGTGTTTTGTCTTACATTATCCACCGTGGAAATACTGATGCCACCAGCTACTACACCAATACTAGCTCCAGCCTTCTTACCGTTAAGCTCAAGGTCTAATGCAAGCTGAGAGTACCGGTTGGCTAGGTCACTGTAGTTAGCACTAAGAGCGCCTGAGAGGTTCTGTGTGACCCTACGAGAGTATTGTGCAGCTATTGTTCTAGCAGTCCAAGCACCCGCTTGATATACGTTGTCACTGGTCTGAGCTAGTGCAAAGATTATCTCTTCATTCTGCACTTGTTGGTCGTTAGTATCGGTGTCTCCTACAAGAAGACGTACAGAGTTTAAACGTCCAGAGACTGTTCCTGTACCTAAATCAGTTGCATCATACGACCAAGCCATTATTTAAGTCTCCATGTGACCATAGTTTCTACGCCAGCTACGAATAAGCCCACGTTGTTTATCAGCTATCTTAGACTTCTTACACTTCTTCTTTTGGAACTCAGCTTCAGAACTTGTCTTAGATTTTACTTTCTCGTTGATACCGTTTACTAGGTTGTGTAGCCCATCTACATCAAGTACCTCTAGTCCGTCACCTACTTTGGTTTCAGCTTCAAGAGTGGCACTGTGTCTTAGCCTACCTTCTCTGTAGAGTATCTTTACTAATTCTTTATCTAGACCTATCTCTTTCCACTTAAGCTCATCACCAGCATTAAATGTGCGGCCTTGTGCTTTCATAGTCAGGGTAACAAAGAGGGGTCTGTCGTATTGCATCGGCTCATTAAGGAACATCGGGTAATCCTTTGATTAGGGGGAAGTGAGGGCCACTACAGCCCCCACCAGAGTAAATACTTACTGTACGATGCCGTTTACGAAGGCACCCAAGTCAGCACCTACGACTTGCATATCGTAAGACATTTTAACTTGGATCATCTCAGCAATCTGTTGACGCTTAAGAGCATCGTCTGAGAATGACTCAACAGTAATACCTAAGTTGTTTACACCTTCAAGGTTATTCCAAGCAAAGGTCAAACCAGCGGCTGGTGACATAAGACCAGCATTTGATGGTGTGTAGCACAACATAGCATGTTTACCACCGATAAACGCATTGCTTTCTGCAACACCTTCAACAGATGAGTTCTTGACAGCTTCCATGACGTAGAAGTTCTCTACCTCAAAGATCTCAGCCAGTTTAGCATCAGTTACCAAAGCTGTGTTGGTTACAGTTGCGCCGCCGTTCAAGCGAGCCAAGATGTCTGCGTTGTTTACCAGAGCATCACGTACTTCTTTACCAACAACCATTGTGTTTGGCTTGAAGCCACCTGACTTAAGCTGCATTACACGGCGTAGGTCAGTTACGTTTTGGATTGGTTTAGCAGCAGCATCATCCCAATACAGGAAGTTAGTTCCTGATGTTGAAGACGCACCGTCATAGTTGGTTCCCCAGATGTTGTCTGAGAAGAAGTTTGTAGCAAACTGCTCTTCACGATGGATCATCAGACGCATCGCCAGAGTTTCAGCACCAGCAGAACGGATCTCTAATGCAGCATCTTCGTTAGCCAAAGTTTGCTCATCAAAGTCCATACCAAGACCATAAACGTCAGCAAAGTAGCTGCTGTTTGAGATGGTCATACCGATACGGTTGACTTCTGTACGTGGAGCCAGTTTCTCTACGTCACCAGTACGGTTCATGTTCGCACGGTCATAGATGTAGTATTTGTCAGATTGTTTCTGAACGCCTACTGTTGGGAATACCTTATCAGCGATAAAGTTTTCTTGTGATTGTGCATAAGCCAGCGTGAGGTTAGTCAGCGGCTGATCTACATGCACTGCGGATGGAGTCAGCAAGGGCATTATTTATTCCTTTCTATGCTGGATTATGATTGGTCAGAGGTGTTGCCACCTTGGATCAATTCAATAGCCATGATTTGACCATCTACTGCTGCTTCAAGGGCGTAACCCATAGTAACAGCGGTAGCTGAAGATGAAGCTGTAAGTGTAACTGCTTCGCCAGCAGTGTTGGTTACAACCTCTGCACCAGCGGCAATAACTCCACCAGCTTCTACCATTACTTTACCTGAGATTGCTACAGTAGCAGCTTCACCAGAAGCTGGGGCATTCAACAACACACCAATACAGTTTTCTGCATCTGCATCTGCTAAATCTACAGTACCATCATTTTCTAAGGTAACAAAGTGAAATTGTGCTGCGGCGAGACTCTCACCAGCAACAAAAGACCGTGTATCACGGGACTGCATTACAGCCATGTTTATTCTCCTTTATAGGATTTGTTGATAAGAGCTTTACCTTCATCGGTCTTAGCAACTGCGGCATAAGCTACAGCATATTGGCTCTTCTTGATTTTGTTCTCGTCCATATAAGACTTAACGAGGGCATCTAGCTTGTCTTGTGCAGTAGCGAAGTTGCCATCAGCATCGGACTTACCAAATTCTTCCATAGATTCCGCAAAGACTGCATCTGCACCCTTCAAGGCTTCCATGACACTTTCATCTTCATCAAACTTAGCAATAAGTGATTTAGCTACGTCGATGTTGAAGTTAGGTAGAGCTTCTTCTGCACGTTTAGTCAGTTCAGCATCTGCCTTAGCAACTTCTGCTGCTTCCAGAGCCTTAAGGATAGGCGCAGGGATGTCAGCTTTGTTGATTTGCTCACCTTCATACTCTACATACTCAGGCTCGACTTTCTTTTCGATTACATCAGCTTTGATGACATAACCATTGTCGATAAGGGATTTACGAAGACGTTCGTTCTCTTCTTTCAAAGAGGCTTCAACGGCTTTAAGGGTTTCGATCTCTAGCTCTTCAGCGGTTGCCTCATCAGCTTTCTTCATGTCCATGTTATACATCTTCATGGCCTCTTCCTCAGACATACCTTTATCCATGTATGGCTTCAGTTTAGCTTTAAGATCGTCAGACATTTTTTCTACTTCATGTTCCATAGGTTCTCCACTGGAATTGTCACGCTTGTACAAGGAAACCATTGCCTGTGCGTTTGCTGGACGATCCACCAAAGACAATTCCTCCAGTTCAAGCTGTTTTAAAAGGTTAGGCACTATAGTCCTCCTTGATTGCACGACCCCCAATAGAGAAGGCCGCAAGTTCACCAGACTTAACCTTTGCCCAGACATTATCGTCATAGACTTTGAAAGCCACTATCCAGCCTTCACGGTCACTCTGTATGCCAAGGGATTCACCTATTTCTTTGGTTATAGGCATGGAGTGGATAACCGCCCCAATCTGATCCCCTGTATGCATCTGTTTACCGACACGAATATGCTCCATAAAGCCATTGACAGCTTTAACGAGTGTGTCAGGTTCGATTACGTCACCTTGACGGTCAACCACTGGCTCACCCTTCTCAGTAACGACTGAGGCCCACCCATAGACTAGACGCTGTTCGTCATCTGCCTTAAGAATTTGACCTTCAACACTTTTAGTAAGTTCGGACACTGATGTTCCACCTTCCCACATACGACAAGACCAGTAACCTGCTGTAGTCTTATCTTTCTTGGTATCGCAAGAATGACGGGAGCGAAAATTAGCTCTGGCTTTAGGGTCATCTCGACGGATCTCCATGTTAGGATCTCCAAAGGTAACTCTCTTCACCTTGCCACCATCTTGCACGAATACTTCAAACTTTTTGTTGCCACCTTGAATACGACGAGGCTTGTTTAAAGTTACTTTCTCGCCTTGGTATTCAGCCTTGGCAAACTCTTCTTTCATTACTTCCTGTACGATAGCTCTGAGAGCGTCTAAGCGGCTCACTGACTCCTCTGCTACCTCATCAGGTGAGTAGTATGCTAAATACTCTTCATGGCTACCACAGGGCATGTATACAGCCTGTCCTGTACCATCTTCATGTACGTGGATCTTACCCTGACAACCCATGTCCATACTTCTAGCCCTAGCTTCCATCTCAGTGGAAAATACATCATTAGCTAGTTTAGCTTTGGATACTGACTTCTTAGAGCTTGAGGGATGGGCTGAAGGTAACAGATCCTTATCGTGATTAGCTTTCTTGGAACCACTGACAATTTTAAGGAAGCTATTGACACGAGCCATTGCCCATTGCTCAGGGCCAGTTACATTAGGACGTACTGAAGATGGGTTTGTACGGTAGGCACCTACACCTCTGTCGTAAACCTTTTCAAGCATACCAATAGTAACTTTATACTTAGACTTCTTGTTATGCTCTGTGACTTTGTTTTTGAGGGCTGTCTTAGGCATTAGCAATCCAGTTCATTGTTTAATAGGACACCTTGGAAAGAGGCTCCTACAGCATTGTTAGTTGTATTAGAAAAAGCTCTACACTCTATGTCTGTCTTCTCAGTGAACTTCTGAGGGTACTCAAACTTAGTTATTAACTGGTTACTCTGAATGACGTTGATGAAACGCTTTCTAAATACGTTAGATCCAAACTCTCTTGCGGCTAAGCTTACTTGAACGTACTTGCTTGCTTGAGAGACAGCGGCGGTAAAATTTATGTCATCAAGGTATAAGGTATAGCCAGAGGGTACAGTATAAGCAGCTATCTGTGTTTGATTACCAAGGCCCAAGTTAGCGTACACTGCACTTCCATCTACGTTCTGAACATAAATTGTTCCAGCAGATGTACCACCTGTACCAGCTAGTGTAACAAAAGCCCTAAATACCCGTATCCAAGTGCCTGAGATAGCAACTGGTGTAGTGCCGTTCAATGTTACAGAGGCTGACTTTTGGTTATAGTCTGCGTCTAAGCCCTCAACTTGAATTGTGTTAGCTCCTGTACCACCGTTTGTATCTGCTGCATCATCACTAACGACATAGGCTGTAAAAGCTGCGTCAGGCCAAGGATAATTACCGCCATGTGCCCATATAGTTTCTTCATTACCGTTAATATCAGGGTTAAAACCAAACTTAAATAAAGTATCATGTCCAGCTACGTCACCTTTAGCTATCGCTAGTTCATCATGTTCGTAGAGTTTCCTAGTCCACGTTGGCATTAGTTAAGCTCTCTAACGACAGAGATTGTCAAGTTCTGGTTATTAGGGAATGTCTCAATAGTGTTATCTAAGTAAGTAACCTCAAACTCTGCTGAATAAGATCCTACAGTATCTGTATCCCCAGTTTGCCAATCATATTGAACTACACCGTTTAAGTTATCTGTTACAGTCATAGCAGCATCTACCTTAACTGTACCATCAAGGGCTTTCATATGAAACCTAACACTAGCTCCCGTTAGTGCAATAACCGTACCAGAAGCATCCTTAAGAGTAGCTTGCAAAGAAGGAGATGTATCATTTTGCTTGATGTTAAATGCCATTCTTAAGCTGCCTTGTTTTTGTTGTTCGATACAGTTGCTATGTTACAGAGGCTGTCTATAGTTGCTACGTTGTAGTTATATGCCAGAGTAACTGTGTTGTCTGAGTTAGAGGTTATGGAGACAACTCTTCTTGCGGAGGGGCTAATATAAAATGAAGGTACTATAGGTGCGCCTGTCGTAATACTGTCAGGCTGTATAATATAATCTTGAACAAATACTGGGATACCTAAGACAGGGCTACCAGTAGAAATACTGTCTGCTGCGAAGGTTTCATCTTCTGACATTGCTACAGAAGAAACTACTGGATTCCCTGTAACTATGTCGTTAGCAGCTATAACGTGGTCTTGACTTATTGCTGCTGCACCTACAACAGGAAAACCTGTAACAATACTAGATGCGTTTAGATTATGACCTTGAGTAAAGGCTACACTGTTTACTACAGGGGCCTCAGTAGAAATACTGCTAGGCAGTAGAGCATGTTCTTGGTCTAGCTCTGGGTGACCTAACTGTGGCTCACCAGCTACGAGGTCTGCTGTAGTGAATGTCTCACGTTCAGCCATGTTACACTGGTTGACAATCGGATTGCCTGTAACAATGTTAGAAGCTGTTAGCTGATGCTCTTGGTCTATCTCAGGTGAACCAAGATCAGGAGATCCTGTAACTATATCACTAGCTATTAGAGTAGCTGTAAGGTCAAGTACTACAGAACCTAAAACAGGACTTGCTGTAGTTATTGCTGTAGCTGTAAGAGAGTGTTCTTGAGTAATGCTTGTAGCATTTACTACAGGGTTTCCTGTAGTTATTGCTGTAGCTGTTAGATCGTTATTCTCAGTAAGTGCTGGGGAGTTTACTACTGGCGCACCAGTGGAAATTGAGTTGGCTACTAAAGAGTACTCTACTGTTGCAACAGCCCCTGTGTCGGCTAATGGGGCAGACGCTAGTGGGCTGAAACCTAGCATGTGTTACTCCTTAATGGGCCAAGTGACGCTGAAGGGGAAGCCAGATTGGCTTGGGATGTCACGCAGCGCTTGTCGATATGCTGTAATAGTATCAGACATGGTAACATCAGACAAAGCCATCCAGTCAGTCTCTTGCAGCAATCCATCACGCTTTGATCTGACATTAGCTTCTGCCACAGATTGCTCCATGTTTTGCACAGTGTGTTCTACTTCCCACTCGCTGCCATATAGAGGTTGTCCTACCTGATCTGCATCAACTTCACCTGTATCAGGGTCAGTACAGTCTGCCTCAGTCTTTAACCGTATGACTTCCCGTGTAGGCGTACCTACGACAAGAGTTTGCACCAGCGGATCATAGCTTGGCTTCTCAAGCTCAGTGACCTCATAGACGCCGTAGCGGCGCAGGATCGTGTCAGGGATCTGCTTTGGAAAGCTGGTCTGTGGATTATCACGGCGAAATTGCCCAACGCTGTATGGGAATTGGTCGGGCTGACCGTTTGTAAGTTTAACGTACATGGTTTCTCCTTAATAAGGTGTGACTTTAGCTATAAAAGTCATATAGGCGCTGGTTCCAGTTAAAGTAAATGCGCTGGGACTTTCAGTGGCGTTGCTTGCAACTTTATATGCCATCTGAACGTTGCCATTAGATGTATCAGGCACTTCAGTGTAATCGGTTCCAGAGTATTCTGGAAATTTCTGAGTATCCGTAATGCACCCAATAACAACCATGTCACGACCAATTATAAATCCAGACATGCTTGGCGTTGCGGCGGTTGTCGTTCCACTGCCATCTGACGTTGTTATAGACGGCGCTGCGGATGTTTTTGCGCCGCTAAAAGCCAACACCACATATTTGCTGCTACTTGTAGCTAATGTACCGCTTGATGTGTTACTGCCATAGCTTACACCACCCTCAAAGGCGCCGCTTGTATCAGATGCAATGCGTGTTAAATTAGATGGAGCCGAACCACCAGTGTTAGGTGTTTGCCAAGCCATCAGCAAAAGGTCTGTAGAGCTTGTCCCAGAAATTGACCAGCTTGTGACATTTCTAGCTGCGTTTGATGCTACAAACACAGGAGGCGACACATTCCCAGCCGCACCCATTTGCATTAATCGTGATATGCTCATGCCATTGCATTCCCTGCCTGAAACCCCTGATAAGACGTACCGTTATCATCTGTCAGAAACACAAGCACATCTGTCTCACCGATAGCTGGGCCATCTGGGGCTGTGCCTGAAGGCCACTCTACTGATGAGGGGTAGCTGAATGTGGCTGTTGCTACAGAGTCTGTGGTGTATTGACGAAGCCTACGATTGTTAAAACCAATCACATACATCTTTGTTCCATCAGATTTAAAAAACAAACCCTGACAGCCAGACATTTGCCCAGACACAGAAAAAGAAACACTATCATAACTGGCGGTTGAAATATCAAAGCCAGAAGTAAGACTGTACTGATAAATATTATCACCACCGTTACCAGAAATAATCATTCTGGTTCCATCAGGCGTAAAGAATATGCCTGTTGGATTTGTGTCTTGAGAAGTTACGCTAAAACTTTGCGTAAACGAAGCAGAGCTAACATCCCAAGCACTACTCAAACCATATTGGTTTATAGCGTCAGTGTCCTGCCCAGACACATACATTTTTGTACCTGTGGGATCAAAGCAAAAACCTCTGGCTGAAGTTTCTTGACTGGAAAAATCAAAACTTACGCTGTTGTAACTTGCACTTGAGCTATCCCAAGCGGTGCTTAAATCGTACTCAAACACCTTATTATTAGTAAAGCCTAGAACAAACATCTTAGTTCCATCGGACTTAAAAAACACTTCTGCAGTAGCTGTATCTTGGGCGCTTATGTTTTTGGTTGTGCCTTCTGATGCTGTAGTTATATCCCATGCAGTTGTTAAAGAATATTGCCGTATTACATCAGAAGTAGCGTCAGAAATATAAAACTTTGTTCCATCAGGTTTAAAGAATACGCCATTCGGACCATTGCCAGATGCCTTCGTTAGAAAATCAACACTATCATAAGAAGCATTAGCTATGTCATACACCGTAGCGATATTTGCCCCAGTAACCGCCAAAGCAAAGCCAGCCGCCGTGCCAGATGCTGGTGCATTGCTAAAGGTAAACGTGGTGTTGGCTGATGGGGTGTAGTTAAAGTATGTGCCGCTGGAGATGTCTACGGTAGAGCCGGTGATTGCCCCAACCCCCTGCGCTTGATTAGCCTCAAACGCACCTGAGCTATAATCTATTAAAACGCTCATGAATATGCATTCCCTGCGTGGAAACCGTAGTAACTAGTGCCGCCATCTATGCTGTAAAAAGTAAACGCATCAGTCTCACCACTTGCAGGTGCTGATGGTGCTGTACCGCCAGCCCACTTTACAGACGAAGGCCAAGCGATTGTGGACGGGGTAGCTGCGACTGTGCTGTATTGATAGACATTATCTCCAGCGTTATCAAGGATATACATTTTAGAGCCGTTTGACTTAAACTCAACGCCTATAGAAGTACTTGATTGTGAAGAGGCTGAAAAACTTACATTATCATAAGACGTAGTAGAAATATCCCATGCTGTTGTAAGGCTGTACTGATAAACAGTGTCGCCACTACCAACAATCCAAACTTTGTAGCCATCTGGCGCAAAAAACAAACCTTGCGGGGTAGCTTCTTGAGATGAAACACTAAAGTTAGTAGTATAAGATGCCGTTGATACGTCCCATCCAGTGCTTAGTGCGTATTCACTAATTGCATCACTACCATTACCAATAATAAACATTTTACTTCCATCAGATTTAAAAACTAAACCTCTTGGATTAGCCTCTTGCGAGGCGACACTAAAACTAACACTATCATACGATGCGGTGGAAACATCCCAATATGTACTCATGCTGTATTGGTACACTGTATCAGTAGAAAAACCACAGATATAAAACTTTGACCCGTCAGGTTTAAAGAAAGTATCACTTATACTACCTTCTTGCGAGGCAACACTAAAACTTTTACTTTCATACGATGCGGTAGAAATATCCCATGCTGTTGAAAGTGAATATTGGAAAACACTATTATTTGTGTTGCCAGAAATGTACATTTTTGTACCATCGCTCTTAAACGTAAGGTCTTGAGGTGCTCCATCTTGAGAGGCAACACTAAAGCTAACACTATCATAAGAAGCATTAGCTAAGTCATAAGCACCTGCACCTGTAACCTTCAGTGTGAAATCAATAGCTGTTCCACTAGCTGGTGGGTTGCTGAATGCATAAGCCACATTAGCAGACGGGGCGTGAACAAACGTGTTGCCAGACGATAGGTTTAATGTAGGGCCGGTGTTACTGAATGCGGCTGTGGGTGCGGTGAAGTTGGAGGTGTAACGGGCTAGACCGTTCGTAAATCTAAAGTCATCAATAAACCCCGCAAAATGAGTATTAGATCCTATTAAACTACTACCGCCTATGTATCCTGTGCGAGAAGAAACACTTGTAGAAAATGTCTGACTTCCTTGGGATACACCGTCGATATACATGCTAACAGTAGACCCCGACCTGACTATTGCGAGATGATACCATTGACCTGTTGAGCTTGTACTAGATGCAACAATAAAATTAGACCCAACTCTACAGCTAAACTTGTCTACATAAGTTGATGTGTCGTAAGACAGCGCCACCCGATTAGCAACCGTAGCATCAGACACCGGCGCAAAGCATATGGGAAATGCTTGCACTTGGCTTTCTGGATAAATCCACGCTTCAAATGTAAAATCACCACTTAATGCAGGGGCTGTATATGTTAATTCATCCCCCGTGCCATCAAATTGTATAGATCCAGTGCCAAACTTTTTAACAGCCGTATCAATTTGTGTATTGCCGGTAACAGTCATAGATACTGAGTTAGAACTACTGTCAGTAATCGTAGTGCTGCCGCTTGCTCCATCACCGTGCAAAAGCAAACTTACATCAGCAAAGTTAGCATCACCTATTGTAGATGGGTCTGTACCTACGCTGCCACCAGTTGGCTTTGCAGCAAATACACCGCCGGTATAATCTAAGACTAAACTCATGACACTGCATCCCCCACCTGATTTCCGTAATAGGTAGACCCGCCATCAGTCGTGAAGAACGTATATACGTCAGTCTCACCAGACGCAGGGGCTGCGGGTGCTGTGCCTGAAGGCCACTCTACTGAAGCTGGCCAAGCAATTGTCACCGTGGCAGATGGCGTGACTTTCAGCGTGAAGTCGTATGAGGTGCCAGAGGTTGGTGGGTTGCTAAAAACGAAGGTGGCGTTAGCACTAGGCGCATGACTAAACACATTACCAGAGGTTAGATCTAGCGTTGCATTGCCAGTAATACTGCCAACGACCTCACCCGTAGGTGTGGCCTCGAAGAACCCAGTTGAATAGTCAATTACAAGGCTCATTACTTATCCTTATGCGGCTGAAGAGCCAGTCATATCGTCTTGTGCCATCACCCAGTTATAGCATTTGTCTAAGAAGCTATCGCCTGATGCTGCCTCAATGTCAGTCAGATTTGCGTTGTAGCGTTTAAAGTCTACCTCACGGGTATCATCGTTAGGTGTTGCTGTGGCGTATGCTGACAGATCAATCATCACGGAGAACTTTGGATCAGTTCCACGCTGACGGCTGACAGCCGCTGTAACGATGCGATAGTAAGCGTTGTTAAATGCGATGCCATACTGAGAGGTACCTTCTGCGATATTATTTTGAATAGCCATTTGGTATCTCCTTCTAGGCGTAAGTTACTTCAGTGGTTCTAATATTAGCCACCCAACGTATGTTATGGCTCGCTTCACCAGTACAAGTGATAGCCAATGCGTTGTTCGTATTATCGGCTGAGAGAGCCATGCCCCAGCCATCTGCATTTGAGATTACTGTAGTTGCACTATTGGCGAGCGTGGTTGTGCCACCATCATTCACCAGCAAGCCTTCAATCTTCCATGAGGCATAGGCTTGTGCGCCGTTTTGCATCGCAGTAATTGTTCCGTCGAAGGTAATGCAGGTATCAGATGCAGCTACGATTTGGTTAGTGCTTCCAGCGGTGCTGTTAGTTGTGGTTAGTGCTTCAGCAGTTGCATCAGTGGTGTCTGCGTACAGAATATACATACCACCTTGCGCTGACCCCGCAGAAAACCAACCCTTAGAACCAAAGATAAATGCGTTTTGAACAGCCGCTTTAGCATACGGCCCAAATGTCATTGCATAGGTTTGAGTTGCGGTTGAGCCATAGCCTCCAATAGATGCACTATACGAGCCGCTGACTGTGTGGCTTTCGCCTAGTGCAAATCCTGTGCTTCCAGTAACATTGTTTGTATTACCTAACGCAAATGCACTTCCATTAGCTACGATATTGTTATCACCTATAGCAAAACTGTCAGCACCACTAGCTTTAGATAAACGCCCCATCGCAATACTATTAGCACCAGTAGCGCCATAAGATGAAGTATTATTATCTATAACTGCTGCTAACGCAGCCGTACCAGAAGCATAAGACCTCATAATCGCTGTGGACTTCAGTCCAGTAGCTTGAGCGTTATAACCTACAGCAAGGCTAGAGTTTCCTGTTGCGTCTGTTCCAGCGCCTAAAGCTGTAGCCCAATAATCTGCAACCGCATCTGTGCCAATAGCTAATGCATTTGCGCTACCATGAGTAGTTGTATTGGATGCATTAGAGCCGATGGCTATTCCGTTATTGCCAGATGCAGTTGGGTCAGTAGCACTTACAGGATTAGCAGCATAAAGCGCAGGAATATCTTCAGCAGTAGCCCCGATAAATACAGTAGCTGAACCGCTAAGGTTAATAGCTGCGTCTGAGTTGCTGCTTTCGCTTACCGTGCGTGACAGGGTGGTGCCAGTGGCTGTATAAGTACCTGTGCCTATTTCCCAGTTATTACCGTCCTCAATAACGTAACGGACTACATCTGCATTGGCTACACCAGCATCAGCAAAGGTCTGATAGCCATCCTCAGCACTGCCAAGCGTAATGGTTCCAGTACCTGTTGTACTGGTGGACATCTTTGCCCTATTTTTGAGAACAGCCATTGTTTAGCCTTTATGCAGGATCTGGAATACCGATAGTGAATGAGGCTAGAGTAAAGGTGTTGCCACTCGTAACTGACTGAGAGGCGCTGAGAGTGCTAGTAGCAAGCAAACGGGAGTTTACTGTGTCTACAATAGCATAATGTGTTGCTGTGCCTGTACCTGTAATTGAGCCATCTGTGATAGCTGCTACAGTTACTTCACGACCACCACCAGAACGATCAGCAGGTGCGCCAATAGAAAGTGATGTTGAGTTACCTAAAGCATATGTTGCATTAGCTTCTGTGTATGTTGTAGCTTCCTGAGAGGTCACTACGATCTTATTGGCTTCCGTGTCTAGGACGCTTAAGCCAGAGTCAAGGACTCGATCATTTAAGGTTGCCATTATTCAGTTTCCTGTTCTTTTGGTTGTTGCGTTGACTCTGGGTCATACTTCAGTTCAGCAATATCCATAAGGTCTTGAATAACTTCTGGATGATCACTTACGTTAATGTCGGCCCCATTCAAGTTGCGTAGGAATGCTGCAATCTCACGTAAGTCGTGTGGAGCTACATCGCCAGCTACAATAGTCGGCATCAGGTCATAGTTCAGACCGTTCAACTCCCAGAGGCGCTCGACAAGCTGTTTGTTAAGGACATCAACAATAGCTTGGATATAACTCTCTAATGCACGAAGGAACAGGTCTGTCTTAGACTTGGAGAGGGCGTAAGAGCCAGTGTTACCACCACCAAGCATAAGAAACTCAGAAAGAACACTACGAGCAATATCATGCTGGTAACGTCTTACAATAGGGTCAATGTCTATATTACGACTACCACTAGAAGACATAAGCTCAACATCTACCAGTTTCTGGTTGGTAGGCGCTCCGTCTTTATCGGGATAGGTGTCGGAAGGCAGAATAATGTATCCTTGCTCATTGAACTTGACATCCCTGAGAATAGATTGCAGGTTATTGACAAATCCAGATTGCGAGGCTGTTGCATCCCCTGACAAGTACTCAGCAGGAATACGAGCAACAGGAATACCAGCAAGTTCCCTCTCAACTGCTATAGCCTCAATAGACTGTAGGTTATTGACATATTCATAAGAAGTATAAGCATTGCGAAGTATAGAGCGCCCAGCAGGGTCACCATTAATCGTTGTCGTGCGGTAGTACAGACTTTTACGAGTAGGTATATAATTAGAGTTGTTATAGCCCGACCCATCCTGATAAATACCTTTAACATCACCAGTCTGTTGATCTACATCAAACCTAGAGATTGTCCAAGGCGCACGAATAGCAATCTTCCGTACACCCATACGGCCATCAGAGTACTTAGAACGCCTCTTATCACTTCTTTCAGTAGGGCCATTACGTCTTTTATAGATGACTTCAAACCAAGCAAAGCCATACGACAAATTCGATAAGGACTCAGCAATATGGTCATCAAGGGTATGGTCCATATCATCAAGTACAGACTCAACGAACTCAGCTTCTTTCTTAGCTTCTGCACTATCATTAGCTGGCATCACCTTTAAATCGACATCACGAAGGACTTGTTCAGTAGCATACATGACAGCACCAATAGTACTGTCGTTATCTCTCATCTCACGGTACTTGCGTATAGCTTTCTTGCCACGCAACTCAGGTAGAAACTCATCAGCCCGTATCTGACCATTGTAGGTGTTATCACCCGCTACACCTAATATCTTCTTGGCCTCTGTCTCTGAGAGCTTCTTAACCATTATCTTAGTCCCTTGGCGCTACTATACGCTAGTTTAAGCGTAGGTTTTGCGTAGCCATTGAGTGATAGGTCCGTTATAGCCCAAACTAAAGCATCAAGACGGTCTGGTGAGCCTATGGACCCTAGAGGTTCCCACTGTACCATCTGATCTTCTAAGTCATTAAGTCCTCTTACGTGTCTAACCTTATCTTGCTCATATAATGCAGAGACAGGTTCAGCCCGTGCCATCTTCCCTCTGGATGCATGTACGAGCTTTACTGGGACTGTTTCATCTTCTGTGTGTAATGTGTGACGAACCATATCGCCACCTTGGTTTCTTTCAGCTACAATCCTATCAGCCATGTGTTCTCTATAGAGTTCTACAGCTTTGGATGCCCACTGTTGAGGAGTATATCTGCCTGTGTGGTCTTCTATTACATAAGCTATGCCGTTGACATCTACACCAGCAACTACAATACCAGTCATGTCACTTTCTGCATTGGATGTGATAGCCGGATCAATAGAAACAACCACCCTATTAAGAGATGGTACGTCATCCTTGTCTATCTCACACTTCGCAAGTTGTTGTCTATTCCATAATGCGCCAGATGCTTCATCAAGTATTTCTGCATATAGTTCTTGTCTACCTAACCTTGTTCCCTCATACGTCTTCTTTACTGCGTCTAAGAAGGTATCTGCTAGATTGGCTGCATTATCATAGGTACTCCCTTTGCTAATGGTAGTCTTATCATCGTCTAGTATTGTGCGTATCAGTTTGGTTGTCTTAGGTGTCGTCGTTACAAATACTTGAGGACGCTTACCTAAACGTAAACCAAACTGTAGCATATCCCAAGTTTCTTGGGCATTTCTCCATGCACAGAGTTCATCCGTCCATGCTGAGTAGGCTTGTGGCCCACGTAATCTCTCTGGGTCTTCAGCGGAGAAGAATACTGCTTTAGATCCGTTTTCCCATGTGAGGGTGTTATTGGTGGGACTCCATACGGGATAACCGATATGTTTACCTCTGTAGGTCTTGTCACCCTTCCAACAAACATTCAGTAACCCTGAGTCACCCTCAACCATAACCCTGCGAACATCACCTTTAGTAGGCGCAACACAGTGGACAATCTTATCGCCCTTCTTGATCCTGTGTCTGACCCATTCGGCTCCTGCACGGGTTTTACCCCAGCCACGACCAGCAAGTGCAACCCAAACATTCCATATACCCTCTGGCTCTAACTGTTCAGGTCTAGCCCAAAATTCCCAGTTGTGTTGTAACTCTTCTGTCTTCTTGGGGCCTAGTTCTTGTAATAGTGCAGCTACATCAGAATCTGGTAAGTCTCTAAGTACTTGCGCTGTTATCATCTGTGCGGGTCTTACCTAATAAGGTCATCAGGGAATCAATAGCTGACTCATCTACATCGGGGTCTTCTACCTGATCTACTTCATTAACTGTAGATGTAGGTGACCAACCGCCCTTACTACGAAGAAAGAGTTCCTGAGACTTGAAGTCACCTTCTAATGCTTGCTGTACAACTACAGAACCTACAGCACCTACAATAGAAGCCTTCTCTTCAGCTATATCCTCACCATATAGTTTATAGAAGGTAGCTGTACTTGAGGGTGCATTCTGATACTTTTGGATAGACGACAAAATATCTTTAACAGATACTCCACTACGAATACCTTCTCTAACCTTCTTGGCTATCACTTCACTATAGGGGATCTTATCGTGGACGCTCATGTGGTACTACCTATACTTAAGTAT
>JACLAB010013786.1_pt1 | contig 38665 bp, 27 predicted proteins | sample 8027921 | NCBI WGS metagenome assembly JACLAB01 (sample SAMN15725117, study PRJNA655200) | protist metagenome | isolation source: fluorescence activated cell sorting (FACS) single amplified genomes of... | place: USA: West Boothbay Harbor, Gulf of Maine | collected 2000-07-19 | reverse complement strand
GCGCGCGCTCGAGGCGCACGCGAACGCGAGCAGCAACGCGAACGCACCTGTGCGCGCGGAACGCATCGTCGCGAACGATCACGATTCGTCGGTATTCGGCGTCGGTATGCCGCGTCGGTATTCCGCGTCGGGCGCTATAGGCGCGTCAAAAATACGGACACGCGCACGCCGCCCGGTGCGCGTCGTGCGCGTCGTGCGCGCGGCGACGGCGACGGCGACGTCGACGACCGGTCGGCCGCGCCACCGACCAAACGTCGCGCGGAGGACCGAGGCGCCACCATCGTACTCCACGAGGTATTCGACCCAAGACGTGTGCGATAAACTATTTTATCCCGATTTGGAAACCTACTGCATACTCGAGCCATTGTAAAGCGATGTACCCGCACCGTTCTGAAGATAGCGGTGCACGTGTTGACACCACCACAGACGTCGTCCGGCGGCCGAATGCCGCGCGCGCGGTCGTCACTCGCGACGCGGTGTCGCGCTCGATGCACGCGCGGCGACGGTGCGCGACGGCGCTGGCGCGCGCGTGGGCATGCGTGGCATCGCCCGCGGCGCGCCGCGGCGAAGGATGGGCGATGGCGCGGACGCGGACGCGCGACATGTCCGCGCATTCGTCGATGCGCGGCGCGGGCGATGCGCCCACGTTGAAGGCGAACATGACGGCGCTGGTGCGGCTGGTGCACCCGGATGTGCTCGCGGCGACGCATCCGGAGTTGTCGCGCGTGAATGCCGACGCGTTGGCGCACGTGCAAGGGACGCTGGATGGGGTGCAGAAGAGTAAGCAGCTGCCAGGGGCCAAGGTGCGGCGGTTGCGGTTTTACGTGCGGGACGCCGAAGGCGCGTCGGGCGTTCGCGAGGTGCCGTTTGTGCTGCGCACGACTGGGGGGGATTGTCGAAACGTCGTGGCGAGGGATTTGGGGTCGTTGTTTGCCGCGGTGGGGATCGAGCGGCGGTTTACGTGGGGTGAGATGGATTGGAGCACGACGCGCACGGATGAAGAGGTTGAAGAGGAGCGGCGTCGGCGGCGCGATCACGGAGAGACATCGCGGTCGAGCGCGAGCGTTGAAGACGAGGACGCCGTGCCTCACGCGTATCGTGATCCAATGCCGAGCAACCCATCGATGCGCAAGAAGCAAACGATGGATGTACATCAGGCATTGAACCAATTGGATAGCGCGTTTGAAGCCATCGCGGCGTGCGCGTGGTTAACCGAAGAAGACGCCGAACGTAAAAGAATTGTGCAGTTTGAAGTCATTCCTCATCTCGTCAGCCAAGGGTGGGTGCTGAAAGGTGATACCATTGAGGCCATTTGGCGCGGCGAACGAGACGAGACCACGCTCCTCGATGGGTTGGATGGCGGGAGTTCGCTCGCCGTGCTCGCCGTGTTGCGACACGCGAAGAATTTTGAGCGCATGTACGGAGCGCCGCCGACGTAATTAACATCAGTAGCACGCACACACACACACACACACACACACACACACACACACAACTTATAGCGCATGTAATTAGGTATCGGTTGATAGATTGATAAACATTGTTCATCGTCGTCATCGTCATCATCATATACATTTCAAAGTTACAGCAGCATCGGGTACCAGCGCGACGCCGATCGAAGAGAACAAATACAAATGCCGTCCGTCGTTAAGCGCGCTCACGCATTCGTCGCGTCGCATTCGTACGCCACCAAGTAGCATTCGCGCTCAAAAGGTTGCGACCGCGTCGACTCATTTGGCGGCGTTTTAGAATTCTGTGGCGCATCCATCGCGTCGTTCCTAGCGACGTAGGAACTCACGCGCTCGTCGTCGAACATCGACCATTGCGAATGATCGACGTCATCATCTCGCACGTGCGCGATAAAGTGTCCCGAAGACACCGCAGATCCCAAGTGTGAGACAACGCCTCGCAACCGCGCGCGAGGCGATCGCGCCACTTCGCGAACATCGCCGTGGTCTTCATCCGCGCCACCGACGCCGACGTACGCGTCCAACGTCAACGTCCCCGGCACGCGCACCGACGTCCGAATCTTCCCCACGCGAACGACGTCATCGCGCACAATCTCCGTCGTAAACCGCTTAAGATGCACGAGTAACACGCGGGGAAGCGTCTTGAGCGATCGCGCGCTCGTGCACGTCTCACCTTTACACGATTCGCGCTCGCACCGTCGACTCAATCCGCGCTCGGGTGTGAAATACCGCTCGGCGAGCTCGGCGATGGACACGTTATGCTCGTCCGGCACGCGCAACGCCAAACTCAACGCGCACTGCTCCTCATCGTGCGTCGACACGTCTCCACATGACTCGCACGTCAATCGATGCTCGCTTCGCCACGAAAAGTTTAATCGACTCGGACACGCGTGCGCGTTTTCGGCGCCCATTTCGCATTCGATGCGCGCGAGCGTCGCCGTGAGAAATTCCATGCAATCGTGCTGCTCGAATCCTTCGAATTCAGGATACCCCCCTAACGCAACCGCGCCCTTAATAGCCACCACACTCGGTGGATCATCTACGCTCGACGCGAAGAACGTATCCAACGCACGAACGAGTGGCCGATCGAATCGCGCCGCTCGACGAACATCCGCCGTAAACGTCGGCATCGATCGCAACAATTGCAACGCCGCCGCGACGTAACACGTATTCCCCACATTCGCCACCCCGGGCGCGCCAGACGCCGAAACATCAATCGCACTTCGACGACTCGCACAGGCTCGATCATCGACGCGTTCGAGCGCGCGTAAATTGAAATCCATCTGCGCGCCCGGGAGAAATCCGAGCGCCGAGGCGTCAAACGCCGCGCGTTTACGCCGCGCGTACGTCCGCAGCGCCGGCGTGCGCGGGAACGCGACGGCGTCTTCAGCGCGTGGCGGTGGTGCGAAAACGCGTCGCGCGCGATGGTACGTCGCGTCGAGGTCGATGCGGAACTCGTCGTCGGCGTCGTCGTTTGAAACGTCGTCGTCGGTCGCGCGCGCGCGCGTCCAATGATTCGACGCGCCACCCGAATCATCGCCGTCATCGAACCAATCGCTCAGCTCGACGCCGTCCAAGGACGCGGACGCCGAGGCGCGACATCGCCGTCGCGCGCGCGCGCCAGCGGCGGGGTCGTCGGCGTCGGCGTCGGCGTCGGTGCGCGTCGTCGGCGGCATCGATTGGTCTGGGGTGCTCAGATTCACCTTGACGCGCGCCGGGGACGTCGCGCGCGCGCGTGCGGCGCGCGCGCACGCGTCAGCGCGTCGCACCGCGTCGTCGTCGTCGCTATGCGCGCGCGCGCGGGCGTCGGTGCGCGACATGGAGGCGCCGGCGACGACGAGTGGCGTCGGCATTGGATGACGCGACGGGCAAAGCCATGGAGGTTGGCGTGACGCGGCGGCCGTACCGCGTGCTCTACGACCCGCGCGCGGGCGTGGACGACGGCGGCGACGACGACGCCGGCGACGCCGCGCGCGCGCGCGCATCGTCGACGGCGACGACGTCGGCGTTGGATGACAATTACACCGACCCTGAGCTGTTTCTCTCTCGCTTGCGCATCAACGCCAACGTGCGCCACCGTCGATGGCGCGCGAGCGCGCTGACGTCGATGACGATATCGCAGCAGTGTTGCGTGGTGGTGTTACACGCGTGCGCGCACGGGACGATGCGGACGGGGATGGTTGATGTGGACGCGTGGGCGCGTCGGGCGCGGGGCGCGTTGGTCGTCGGTTTGTGCGCGTGGGCGTGTATAGGCGACGACGTGCGCGAGGACGCGCGCGATGGCGATGGGACAGAGAGTGGTGATGGTCGTCGATCGCCGGTGGTGCGGTTTCTGTGGCGCGTCCTTCGTAGCGTGCGATTGGGCGCGCTGACGACGTGCGGGTTGGCGGCGCTCGCGCCGCTGTGTCAAACCATGACGGCGGCGATGTCGAGCGACACCGCGCACGTCTGCGCGTGTCTCGCGCTCGTGACGTACGCGATAACGTATGATTACGCGTTTATGAATCTGGAGACGAAGCAGCTGGCGAGCACGTTTTCGCTCGGGGCGTCCATGTTCGCGTCCATGCTGCTCGCGTCTCGATTCGACGACGCGCCAAGCGCCTACGTGGACGCGTTGCTCGCCGTGGAATCGTACGTGTTAAGCCCATACGTCTGGCGCGCCGTGCGCTCATTCTCCACGACATTGCATGTATGTATCATTATCGTCATGCACGTCGTCGCATTTTTCGCCGTGCGCGCGCATCACGCGGAATTAGCCATCGCGTACGCCGTCGGAGCCGCGTGTCTCGCGCTCGGCGCGCCGACGTTTCTCGTGCAAAGCGTCGCTCGAGGCAAGACGCAAATCGCCGGTCCGTGGGACGAAGCCCTGCCGAGCTTGGAATTATTTAGAAATATCGAACGCGCCGCGGGCGTGCCGCGGTATCGTCATTACGTCGCGAATAAACGCATCCAAAAGTCATTGTAACGCGACGTCGGAGCGCAGCGCGCTCAACTCCTATACCCTCGTCAATTGCAACCCCAGAGTGCGACGCACTTTCGCCATGTCCGTCCACGACCGATTCCCGCACTCGACCGCGGAACTATGCCGCGTCACCGCGGTGCAGTTCGGCGTGCTGAGCCCGGACGAAATCGTACGTCATCGTCGACGCGCCGTTCGATCGCGAGTCCCAAGGGGTGGCGCGCGCATTCTGGCGCATGATCTTTGGACGATCTTGCGCGAAGCGTGCGCGCGTGAGACGGGTGACGCGCGTCGGGGGGATTAATTGTGATAGAGACTGACTGTGCGCGTGTTTCCCCATTCGTGTGTTGTCGTACGCGCGTGCGCAGCGTAAGATGTCGGTGTGTGAGATTGAGACGAGCGAGACGTACGACAAGGGACGTCCCAAGCGCGGTGGGTTGAGCGATCCGCGTATGGGCACCATGGATCGTGGGTCGGTGTGCGAAACCGATGGATGTGATTCGGTGCAGACGCCTGGGTACTTTGGACACTTGGAGTTGGCGAAACCCGTGTTTCATCACGGGTTTATCAACGTCGTGTTGAAGTGCTTGCGGTGCGTCGGGTACTCGTCTTCGCAGTTGTTGTTGCACAAGGAGGAGGATGCAAAGTACGCGCAGTTGATGCGTATTAAGAATCCTAAGAACCGTTTGAAGAAGTTGGTTGATGCGTGCAAGTCGAAGAGTGTGTGTCCGTACACGGGAACCGCGCAGCCGCAGTACCGTTTGGAAGGGATGAAGATCACCGCCGAGTTCAAGCACAGAGACGAGGAGTTGTTGCCCGAAGGAGGTGAACGCAAGGTGATCATTACCGCTGAGCGCGCGTTGCAAATCTTGAAGGGAATCTCTGACGAGGATTGCCGTATTTTGGGTTTAAACCCCGAGCACGCGCGTCCGGATTGGTTCATCTTGCAAGTCATGCCCGTGCCGCCGCCGCCGGTGCGCCCGTCCGTCTCCTTCGACGCTTCCACGCGTTCTGAGGATGATTTGACAGTCAAGTTGATGGAAATCGTGAGAACGAACAAAAACTTGGAGCGCCAAGAGCAAAACGGTGCGCCTCAGCACGTCATCTTAGAATTTACAGAACTCCTCCAGTACCACATCATGACGTTTATGGACAACACGGTGGCGGGGATGCCTCGTGCTTTGACGCGAAGCGGACGCCCCATCAAGTCTATTTCTGAGCGTTTGAAGGGTAAGGCTGGGCGTATTCGAGGGAACTTGATGGGTAAGCGCGTCGATTTCTCGGCGCGTACTGTCATCACCCCCGACCCGAACTTAATGCTCGACGAACTCGGTGTGCCGTGGTCCATCGCGCTGAACATGACGTACCCGGAGACGGTAACGCCGTACAACATCGAACGCTTGCAGCGATTGGTGGAGAATGGCCCGCACCCGCCGCCTGGTGAAACGGGCGCTCGGTACATTATTCGTGAGGATGGTCAGCGTTTGGATTTGCGTTTCTTGAAAAAGTCTAGCGAGAAGCGCTTGGAGTACGGCTACAAGGTGGAGCGACACATGATCAATGGTGATGTTGTGTTGTTTAACCGGCAGCCGTCATTGCACAAGATGTCCATAATGGGTCATCGCGTGCGAATCATGCCTTACTCGACGTTTAGATTGAACTTGTCTGTGACGCCGCCGTACAACGCCGATTTCGATGGTGATGAAATGAACATGCACCTCCCGCAATCGTACGAAACGCGCGCCGAGGTCAAGGAGTTGATGATGGTCCCGAAGATGATTGTTTCGCCGCAGGCGAACAAACCAGTCATGGCTATTGTGCAAGACACGTTGCTCGGCTGCCGTTTGATCACCAAGCGCGACACGTTCATCAAGAAGGATGTCTTTATGAACATCATCATGTGGCTCGAAGATTGGGATGGCAAGATGCCCAAGCCTGCTATTCTCAAACCTGAGCCGTTGTGGACCGGTAAGCAAGTCTTTTCCATGATGCTTCCCAAGGTGAACTTGTTGCGCACGAGCGCTTGGGCGAGAGACGCCGACGACATGAACTTTAGCGTCGACGACACGGGCGTGCGCATCGAGCAAGGTGAATTATTGACGGGTACGTTGTGTAAGAAGACCATGGGTAGCGGTGGCGGTGGTTTGATCCACGTCACTTGGGAAGAATGGGGACCGAATGCCGCGCGAGGTCTCATCTCGCAAACGCAAACGCTCGTCAACTACTGGGTCTTGCACCACGGTTTCACCGTCGGTATCGCCGATACGATTGCCGACGACGAGACGATGTATTCCATTAACAACACGATCACCAAGGCGAAGCAGGATGTGAAGGAAGTTATCAAGCTCGCTCAAAACAACGAGCTTGAACTTCAGCCGGGTATGACGATGCAGCAATCGTTTGAACAGAAGGTGAACCAAATCTTGAACAAGGCGCGTGATAACGCGGGTAACTCCGCGCAAAACTCGCTGAAGGATACAAACAATGTCAAGATGATGGTAACCGCTGGTTCGAAGGGTTCTTTCTTGAACATTTCGCAGATGATTGCTTGCGTCGGTCAGCAAAACGTTGAAGGTAAGCGTATCCCTTACGGCTTCAAGGGTCGCACGTTGCCGCACTTTAGCAAGGATGACTTTGGTCCTGAATCCCGTGGTTTCGTTGAGAACTCGTACCTTCGTGGTTTGACCCCGCAAGAGTTCTTCTTCCACGCCATGGGTGGTCGTGAAGGTTTGATCGACACCGCGGTTAAGACTTCCGAAACGGGTTACATTCAACGTCGTCTCGTCAAGGCGATGGAGGATGTCGTCGTCAAGTATGACGGCACCGTCCGCAACAGCGTCGGCGACGTCATTCAGTTCTTGTATGGTGAGGATGGTATGGATGCTACGATGATTGAGTCTCAAAGTATTGATACGTTGCGTTTGAGTGTCAAGGACTTTGCGAACAAGTTCCACATCGACCCCGACGCGCCCAACTTTAGCAAGGGCTGGTTGAGCGACGAACAAGCGAGCGAGTTGTCTCACAGCGCCAAGGTTCGTGAGATCCTTGACCGTGAATGGGACCGTCTCCAAGCCGATCGCGTTGAATTACGTAAGATTTGTCCCACAGGTGATCCGAACGTCCATCTTCCGGTTGCGATGAAGCGCATCATTTGGAACGCGCAAAAGCAATACGGTTTGTATGCGCCGGGCAAGGGTGAGGAAGTGCAAGTGACGCACGTCATTGAATCCGTCGCTGCGTTGCTGCGAAAGCTTGTCGTCGTGCCTGGTAACGACGCGCTGTCCATTGAGGCTCAACGCAACGGTACGATGCTTTTCTTCGCGCACGTGCGCGCCAACTTGGCGGCCAAGCGTGTGCTGAAGGAACACAAGCTTACGCCGGCGGGCTTCGACTGGGTCATCGGAGAAATAGAATCACGCTTCAAGATGGCGCTCGCGCCGCCTGGTGATGGTATCGGCACAGTAGCTGCGCAATCCATTGGTGAGCCTGCGACGCAGATGACGCTCAACACGTTTCACTTTGCTGGTGTGTCCGCAAAGAACGTTACGCTCGGTGTCCCCCGTCTCAAAGAAATCATCAACATTGCCAAGCAGATCAAGACGCCGTCGCTGACCGTGGCGCTCAAACCCGAACTGGCTTCTGACAGAACCCAAGCGAAGAACGTGCAAGCGTCGCTCGAGTACACCACTTTACACTCCGTTGCGGCAGTCACCGAAGTGCATTACGATCCGGATCCTACGGATACTGTGATTGAAGAGGATCGCGAATTCGTTCGCGCGTACTACGAGATGCCCGATGAAGAAGTCGACCCGTCGCGCATGTCACCGTGGTTATTGCGCATCGAATTGAACCGTGAAATGATGGTTGATAAGAAACTTCTCATGGCTGACGTAGCCGAGCGCATTAATGAAGATTTCCAAGGCGACTTGTCGTGCATCTTCAACGACGATAACAGCGAAAAGTTGGTTCTTCGCATTCGCATCATGAATCCCGAAGGCACGAAGCAAGATGCCGACGCTGACACCGAAGACGAAGTATTTTTGAAGAGATTAGAGACGCAAATGCTTTCCAACTTGGCGCTTAGAGGTATCCCAGACATTAAGAAGGTTTTCATTCGCGAAGCAAAGACCAACGCCGTCAACGCCAAGACGGGTCTGTTTGAAAAGCAAACCGAGTGGATGTTGGACACCGAAGGCGTCAACTTGCTGCAAGTAATGGCGCATCCTGACGTTGACTTCACGCGTACGACGAGTAACCACTTGATTGAGGTGATTCAAGTGTTGGGTATTGAAGCCGTGCGTAACACGCTTCTCAAGGAACTTCGCGGTGTGATTGAATTCGACGGCTCGTATGTCAACTACAGACACTTGGCCATCCTTGTCGAAGTTATGACGTACAGAGGGCACTTGATGTCGATTACTCGTCACGGTATCAACCGTGTGGAAACCGGTCCGTTGATGCGATGCTCATTCGAGGAGACTGTGGATATTTTGTTGGAAGCCGCAGCGTTCTCCGAGCTCGACAACATGACTGGTCCGAGCGAAAACATCATGCTCGGTCAGTTCTGCCCAATCGGTACTGGCGAATTCGGCGTGCACTTGAACGAAGAGCTTCTCAAGGAGGCGATCGATTTAGATTTGTTTACGGACAGTGGTATGATGCGAACGCCTGGCCACGGCGGTTCCATGACGCCTGGTCGCGAAGGAAGCCAGACTCCAAGTTACGGTGGCCGCTCGCCGTCGTTCTTGTTGTCACCGCATGCGTCTCCTTTCGACACGCACATGGCGTTTTCCCCATACAGCGATGGCATGGCGTTCTCACCGGGAGGAGTTGGAGGGTTTTCTCCGGGTGGCGGTATGGCGTACTCCCCAACGAGTCCAGCGTACTCGCCCACGAGTCCGGCATACTCACCCACGAGTCCAGCGTACTCGCCCACGAGCCCGGCATACTCGCCCACGAGCCCAGCGTATTCGCCCACGAGTCCGGCATATTCGCCCACAAGTCCGGCGTACTCCCCAACGAGTCCAGCGTACTCGCCCACGAGTCCAGCGTACTCGCCCACGAATTATTCGCCAAAGGAAGAAGACGAAGACGACGAGTAAATCCGAGGCGCGCGGCGCTCGACTTTTTAGTAGTAAACCTGAAATTACATCACCACACGCACACCAAACGCTCACCCATTTCCACGCATCAATTATCGCACGCACCGGTATCGACTGCGACGGCGATGACGTACGTACGTCTTCGTGCGCAATCTGCCTCAGCGCTTGCACAAAAAATACCCATACTTTTCGACGACACACTCGCTTGTCTTGCAACAAGTGAGTGTGTGAAACTTGCGCACTGTCAAAAGAGGCATCATCAACTTTACTGCCACCATCAACTTTTTGAAGAAGTCTTTTAAATGCATTGTTTCATTACAATTTTGAGCGCGACACGTGCGTCATGTCCTCTGGGCGTACCCATTCGTCGAATTGCTCACCCGTGAGTAATCCGAGCGCGACGCCGGCTTCGCGTAGCGTGGTGCCCTCAGCGTGCGCCTTTTTAGAAATCTTAGCCGCGGCGTCATAGCCTATGCGAGGCACGAGACTGGTGACGAGCATTAAGCTACTCTTCATGAGCTCATCGATGCGCTTGAGGTTCGGTTCGATGCCGACGATACAGTTCGTGGTGAAGGACACCGCGCAGTCGGCGAGGAGGCCGATGGAGCACAGGTTGTTGTGCGCGATGAGCGGCTTGGCGACGTTGAGCTCAAATGTCGACCCCATCGCGGCGCCGATGGTGACGGCGTGATCGTTGCCGATGACTTGCGCGCACACTTGCATCATGCTCTCTGATTGCGTCGGATTAACTTTGCCTGGCATGATGGACGAACCGGGTTCGTTTTCAGGCAGTTGAAGCTCTCCCAATCCCGCGCGCGGGCCGCTTCCGAGCAATCGCACGTCATTTGCAATCTTAAGTAGCGAAAGCGCGATAGTTTTAAGTATCCCGCTCAATGCGGTTTGTGCGTCGTGCGCGGCGAGCGATTCAAACTTATTTGGTGCGCTCACCACGCGCAAGCCGGTGAGTTTGCGAATCTCCACAGCCATGTCTTCGGCGAAATTTGGCGGCGCGTTTAATCCAGTCCCCACCGCCGTGCCACCAATGGCGAGCTCGAGCAAGTGAATGAGCGCCCCTCGCGCACGCGCGAGAGAATTGCGCATTTGCTGCGCGTACCCGCCAAACTCTTGCCCGAGCGTCATGGGCACGGCGTCTTGAAGATGCGTTCGGCCGATTTTCACAATGTCCTTCCACTCGTCCGCCTTGCGTTGCAGCTCTGTTTTCAACATCGTCAGCGCGGGAATGAGGCGCTCTTGTACCTCGTACGCAGTCGCAATTGACATTGCGGTGGGGAACGTATCGTTACTCGACTGCGAAAGGTTCACGTGATCGTTCGGGTGTATGGGTGCCTTTGCCCCGAGCGCGCCGCCCAACACCACGGCGTTCGCGTAATTCGCAATCACCTCGTTCACATTCATATTTGTTTGCGTCCCAGACCCAGTTTGCCACACCGCGAGTGGGAATTCATCATCCAGTCGACCCTGAATCACCTCAAACGCGGCCCGTCGAATCGCCTCGGCGAGCTCAGGCTTTAAAATTCCGCTGTGCTCGTTCACCGTCGCCGCCGCAAACTTTACAATCGCCAGCGAACGCACAATCGCAATCGGAATCTTCTCACCACCAATCTTAAAATTCTCCAAGCTTCGCTGGGTCTGTGCGCCCCACAATCGATCGGCGGGTACGCGCACTTCGCCCATCGTATCCGACTCGAGACGCCACGCGCCCGAAGCGCCGACGCCCACGGCGGCCGCCGCCGTCGCGTCTCGACCAACCTTTTCACCCTCTCTCGTAAACCTCGGCTGCGCCAGCGACACCCCGTGCGCGACGAGACGACTTTCATCGTCCTCATCCGTCGTTTCCGGGCGCAACAACTCCACCAGGCGCCCCGTTAACGTCATGTCTACGTAAAGTACTTTGCGCTGACTGGACAATTAATCACCCGCGCGAAAACGTCCGCGTCGCGCGCGCGTCGCGCCGTCGATCGATCGCGCGATCGCGCGCGCGCGCGGTGACTATCACGCGCGTGTGCCTCGTTCGCACGCGTGCCCAATGCGCGCGTCTCGTCGCTCTACGCGCGCGAGTGAATGCCGTCGAGCGCCGTAACGAGACATCGCCACAATGGCACTCGCGCGCGTTCGGATCTTCGCCACCGCCGCCGCTCGTCGTTTCACCTCGCACGCCGTCACCCCACACCCCACTCGTTGTTTTCGCACCGTCACCATGGCGTCGGCGGCGTCAGATGCGTCGAAGCGCGCGAACACCACGCGCGTCATCGCCACCCACGACGGCGCGTTTCATTGCGATGAAGCGCTGGGGTGCTATTTGCTTCAACACACCGCGGCGTACGCGGGGGCGACGATTACGAGATCGCGCGATGCGGACGTGTGGGCGGCGGCCGACGTCGTCATCGATGTCGGCGCGACGTACGACGCGGAGAAGAAGTTGTTTGATCATCATCAACGCGAGTTTACCGAGACGTTTGGGCACGGGTTCGTCACCAAGCTCTCGAGCGCGGGGTTGGTGTACAAGCATTTCGGCGAGGAGCTCATTCGCGATGCGTTGCGGGCGACGAGCGCGAACGGGGCGGAGCCTGATGATGGCTTGGTGCGGAAGATTTACTTGAAGGTGTACGAGGAGTTCATCGAAGGCGTGGACGGCAACGATAACGGAGTCAACATGTACGACACGGATGCTCTGGCCAAGTATAAAGACACCACTGGGTTGCCGCATCGCGTGAAGCGTTTGAATCCCGATTGGGACGAGGCGTTTACGCCGGAGAGACAGATGGAGCAATTTCTTAAAGCCGTCGCGCTCACGGGGTCGGAATTCGACGACTGCGTCAAGTACTACACGGGCAAGTGGCTACCTGCGCGTCAGCACGTCGAACACGCGCTCAACTGCGCCAAGGAAGTGCACGAATCTGGGGAAATTTTACGTCTCGACACGTTTTGCCCGTGGAAGGAGCACTTGTACGAGCTCGAGGTCGAACGCGGAATCACCGACGCGAGCGAAAACCAGCCAAAATTCATGCTCTGGCAAGACAATAAAGGCTGGCGCGTGAGCACCATCCCCGTGTCGGCATCAAGTTTTGCGTTCCGCAAGGGACTACCCACGGCCTGGCGCGGCGTGCGCGACGCAGATTTGACTACACTTTCTGGCATTCCCGGTTGCGTCTTTATTCACGCCGCGGGTTTCATCGGCGGCAACGATACGTACGAAGGCGCGCTCGCCATGGCTGTCGCCGGCTTGAGCATGAGTTAAGTAGCACCGCGTCGTAGAAGAAATGTAGAATTGTCAAGCGTCTTGTGATTTTGTGTTTGTCACCAACTGTGTGTGTGTTTTAGAACATGAAACCAAAGAAAAGAAATCCAACGCTTCAGTCGTCGCCTCGCGTCGCATGCCGCCAAACATCCCGGGCGCGCGTACAGGCGTGCGCCCTCCTAAAGGCAGTCGTAAAGCACACGCTCGCGCTTATAAGTTTCCTTCAAAAGGCAAAAGTCGCGGGAACAACGCTGGTGGAGATGGCGGCTCTTCCGGGGTGGGTCTCTTGGCAGCTCTCGCGGCGGCGGTCGTCGCGGTCGTGACCATCACCCTACGCACGAATGCCGAATACAACGCGCGCAATAAAAGTATTCGCGATCGTCTCCGAAGCAAACCTCGCGCCGTGAGCGAGCATGCGGCGTGTAGAATGGACTGTAGGTTCATAACGTCGCGGGATGTCGAGCAAACACTCATAGATGGGACGTACGACGCGAAGCACAGCGCACCGAACGCGCGGCCGTGTCCGCGCGTGGCGTTAAATTCAGGACGCGTGCGTGCGATTTGGGCGGATTGTCGCGACGACACGCGATTGGTGACGACATATGACACGGAAACGAATCATCCGTGCGGCGCGTGTTGAGAGGTTGTTACAACTGTTTTGACTACGGCGAAGCGATTCACGAAGCGTATTTCTTCGTGGTCTTTGCGCGAGACTTCGATGGAGCTTTTGATTTCAAAGCCGTTGCAGGTTTCGCTCCATTGGTGGACTTCTTCGCGGACTTCTTCGCGAACTTTTTCTTCTTCTTTGGGCGCTTTCGGCCGTTGCGAATCCACCGCCGAAACGCGGCTTGAATTTCACGCGCAGCTCTAGCGCGGCGTAGAGTTAGCAACCGCGCCCGACCTGCTTGCAAGCGCTTTTCAAGCTCGTAGACTTCGACACGGTGGCGCAAAGTGTCGATTTCGCGCTGAATGTCGGCGTTTGAGGTTTCAATCTCGCGCAACGTCGTTCTTTCGCATTCGGCGCGTCCGGCCAGCTCTAGACATTTCTTTCGAGAAATTTCCACGTACTCAGCCGTGTGCTCGCGTATATCGCGCAACTTCGAAGAGTGTGTCTCCATATTGGTGTGCATGCGAACGTTGCACGCATTGAGCGCGCGTTGGAGCTCCTCAATCGCTCTCAACCGCCGCGCTCGATTGCACGCCGCGCTCGCTTCGCACTCCCCCAGCGCCATGGTCAGCTCAATGAGACGCGTTCGTTCGACTCTCGAACGGCGCGATTGGCATGACATCACCCATCGCTCCAACGCATGCCGTTGTGGCTCGTCACCGCGCCTACTTGGACCGTTACGCACGCGCATCGCGGGCGCGCTTAATATAGCAGCCACGCAAGCGGTCCCGCTCGCCAAAGAATCGAGTGTTCCCGTAGCGCTCACCCGCGCGAACGATGACAATACCCACGAACAATAGTCGAGCACTAATTCCACGCCACGTCGGTACGCGCTCGCTCGCCAAAATCGCCAACGCGCCGCACTTTCGCGTCACATGTGAACCGCCGCCGCGGTCAAAAGTCCTCAAAAAAACAGTTGACACCACACACACCACCGCACGCGCGCCTCGCGATGCGGTCGTGCGCCCGGCGGCACCGCGCGTCGTCGGCATCGATGCCGGCGAAAGTCGTGGCGTTCGCTTTGCTCTCTTCGCGCCTCTCGCGCGCCGTGGCGACGTCGAGCGCGGCGTGCGCGGCGTTGGGCTACCACGAAGGTTGCACTGCGGCAGATTGCGAGCTCCTGCGCGCGCGCACGTCAGACGATCGCATGGCGGACGAGTGCGCGTCGTGCTGCGCGGCGTCGGCGTCGGCATCGGCGTCCGCGACGGCGTATGCGTCGGCGCGCGTGCAGATGTGCAAGTGAAAATTGATTGGCTATCCGGAAATCCAAACCTTTCAGGACGACCGGATACCGAATTTACGCGCAAGCGGGTACGACATCGACATGGCGTTCAAACAAGGCGCGCCGCCCGTGTTACACATGTTTGCACTCGATGAGGACGAACCTGAGGTTGTTCGAATCGATAAATGGAGCGCGGAGATGCTCGAGGAGTTTTTGACGTCCAAGCTCACGAAGCTGGACGCCGGAGCGTTGGACGCCGCCGGTAAAGATGAACTCTAGAAAGCCGATGAAGATGACAAGTATGCGAAGATATGTGACTCACGACGCTTGAAATGCCATCGTGGCGCGTGCGCGTGATGATTCGCTCGTATACGTATTCTCGTCGGCGCCGCGAGCCGAAATAGCCAAACGCGCGGCGGTATTCATCGCGTGCGTGCGCGCCGCGTGGCGCATTTCGAGCGCCCCGGTCGAAATATGTTGAAATGTATATTATTTTATTTTATTATGCACGCCGCATCGCGCTCGAGACGATCGACAACGCGCGTCGTGTCGATAAAAGTGCGACGCCGAACACTGACAACCGCATTCAATCACACTCGAAAACCATACGACGCGCCTATACGGCGGCGGCTTTCGACGCGTAGCACACGGCGCGCTCGTACAATGTTTCGACACTCGTGTACGACGTTTATCGTCGTCATCCTCGCCCTCATCGCGTGCGTTGCGGGTGAAGATGACTACTATAAAATCTTAGGCGTCGATCGCCACGCCGACGAACGCACGCTCAAGAAAAACTACCGCATTCAGGCGCTGAAGCACCACCCCGATAAGGGTGGATCCCCTGAAGAGTTTGCGAAGATTTCCGAGGCGTACGACGCGTTGTCGGACCCGGAAAAGCGCAAGGTGTACGATCAGTACGGATCAGAAGGGTTGAAGCAACACGCCGCGGGCGGACATCCGGGCGCGCACCAGCACGGTGGTTTCGGTGGTTTCGGTGGCGGAGGCTTTGGCGGATTCGGTGGCGGTGGTTTCGGCGGTGGCCGCGGTGGTGGAGCGAGGTTTGAGTTCCACGGCGATCCATTTGCGGATTTCTTTGGCGGCGGCGACCCGTTTGGACGCGGCGGAGGACGCGGCGGAGGACGCGGCGGAGGTAGGCGACATCAGCAGCAAGAGCCGCCACGTCAAAAGGACAATTTGTACGGTAAGAACTCGCCGGTTACAAATTTAAAGCAAGGGCACTTCCCAGGGACGGATGCGAAGAATATTTGGTTTGTCGAGTTTTACGCGCCGTGGTGCGGGCATTGTCAAGAGTTAAAGCCGCACTTTGAGCGGTTGGCTAAGGAGCTCAAAGGTTTCGTTCGCGTCGGTGCGGTGAACTGCGAGACGCAAAAGGGGCTGTGTACGATGGAGAGCGTGGATTCATTCCCGACATTGAAGCTTAAGAAGGCTGGGGTGAGCACGCAGTACGACGGTAACCGAGAACTCCAACAAATGAAAAACTGGGTGCTCGAGCAACTTCCCATAGCGTTTGCAAACCTGCGTAAGAGCACGCAATTGCTTAAATTTATCGAAACAGATTGTAAACCAGGTGCAGGATGCGTTGTGTTTTTGAACAAGGCGTATGAGACACCGGCTTGGTTCAAAGTTGTGTCGTACGCGTATAGAGGCAAGTTGCCATTCGCCGAATCGCGGGCGAACAACGCGGAGATCGCGTTGCACTTTGACATCACCACTCAGCCGACGCTCGTGGTGGTGTGCGATGGTGATATCGATAAGACAATCACTTATCCTGGTGCGCTCGATCACGACAAACCGGGCGCGGATGTCGAGAAATGGTTGGCCGAATACGCCGCGGGCGGGCGCGGATGTAGCAAAGTGACAAAGTCAAAGAAACAAGGTCTCGCGCTCGACCCTTCGGCTGACTTTTCCAAGATGAAAGTCGGCCAAATCAAGGCGCTCATGCAAGCGCACGCAATTCCATGCGTGTCATGCTATGAGAAGAGCGATTTCGTGCGCGCGATTCAGTCGCACATGGCAAACAAGGCGGAACTTTAAGTCGCTCGTTGTATTTAGCACGCACCATAGCAGCGAACGAGTGGATTTTTGCGTTGACCAAGGCTCTGACAACTCTAGACAATGACAACGCGGTAACCCACATTTCTAATTTCTCTTCAACAAACAAACTACTTCATACACACGCGCGAGAGAGAGACAGAGACACGTCGTTAATCTACGTTTCCACCCCATGCGTCGCCAAACGACGGCGCCCCGGGCGCGCCTGGGTGTTGCCGCGGCGGTCCGCCGCCAAACGCGTGCTGTCCCGGCGGCGGCGCGCGCGGCGGCACCGGATACCCCATCGCGCGCAACGCAATTCTCGAAAACTCCCCATACAGATGCCCACCGCGATCTAGTAACTGTAACAACGACATGATGAAAAAATGTAACGCCTGCGTGTTCTCGTCGACGAGGAATGAAATTTTACCAAATAAATGCACGACGGAGGACAGCGAACGCATGAGCGCTTGCCAACCGGTGAGCGGCGGTCCGTCGGGCGGATACCCATCGGGGCCGAAGCCCATCGGGTCGAATCCCATGGGCGGTCGACCATACATGCCGCCACCGTATCCACCGTACCCACCGCCATACATGCCACCGCCGTATCCGCCATACATGCCGCCGCCGCCGCCGCCGTACATCGAACTCCCGTACATGGAATTTCCATACCCGCCGCCGCCGTACCCGCCTCCGTACATCGACCCCGCGCCGTATCCACCGCCGTACCCGCCACCGTACCCACCACCGTACGCGCCTCGATACCCCATAGACCCAGCGCCATAGCCTACGCCACCGTAGCCGCCGCCGTACGCCGACGTCGTCGAGCTCGCGTTCCCCCGGTACGTCGTCTCCCAGTTCCTCGCCGCGTTCTCGGGCGTCGATGTCGCCCCTGTGGGGTTATTCGCCGTCGCCACCGGTGCTGTGCGCGCAAAGAAACACATCATCGTCAGTCATCGCATCGACGGATTGACACGGCGCGCGATGTCGGACGCTCGACGTTTAACACTCGACGTTTAACGCGGGACGATTACGCGACGCGTCGACATCCAACGCACCTTGAGGCGTCGCACCCGCGCCTGGGCGATCCCACGGCTTGAGCGTGGATCCATCCGCGACCGGAGTGTCTTTAGACACCGTCGCACCCTCCGCGGTGGCGCGCGCCCATGGTTTCGGCGGTGGAGGCGTCGCCATCGATTGCGGCAATCAAACGAGGCAATCAATCAACGAACCCCGCACCCGTCGCGCGCGCGACGTCGCGACGCGCGCGCGACGTCGCGACGCGCGCGCGCGCGATGCACACGCGCGAAACGCGAAACGCGATGCGTGCGTCGCGCGCGTCGACGGGTTCCGGGACGGCGACGACGAACGCGGACGCGAACTCGAAGAGTCAGATTCTGCGGTCGCCACAGCTCCGCGCGCGGTCGCGCCTCTCGCGCGCCGCGGCGTCGACGCGTTCTCGCGATGCACGCGCGCGAGAACGTGTTCGATATCATCCGCGATCGCGAGCTCGGCGATGGCGCGCGCGTGTGCGGCGCGCGCGCGGTGCGCCGACGCCGGCGCGACCGCGAACCTGATGCGTATATAGAATCCTTGACGCGTGCGGACGCCACCGACGCCGCCGACGCGCGATGTCACGCGCCAGCGGGGGTGTCGATCGATGCGGTGATGCACGATGTCGCCGCGCGCACCGATGTCGAGCGCGCGGCGTCGACGTCGGCGTCGGGTGCGGCGAGATTGGATGACGCGAAGACGCGCGACCGCGTCGCGGCGTGGGTCGAGTCCGACGCCTTGCGTCGCGTCGCGGGCAAGTATTGTCCGTTCACGCCGCCACCGCGAAGTACGATTGCTGTGGCGTATTCTCCCGATGGTCAAACGCTGGCGAGTACGCACGGCGATCACACGGTGAAGCTCATTGACGTCGGAGGCGGGCGCGTTCGAGCGCTCGAAGGACACGGTCGAACGCCTTGGGTGGTGCGTTTTCACCCCACGAATTCGGACATACTAGCCAGTGGGAGTTTAGATAACACGGTGATTGTGTGGGATCGGCAAAGCGGTGCGGCGCTGGCGCGATGGGATTTTGGGAAATCCATCGCGAGTTTGGCGTTTTACCACGAGGGTGATATTTTGTGCGTCACCGCCGGGCACAAGTTGTACGCGTGGAAGTATAAAAAGTATCGCACGCCCGGGCAGTTGAATGCAGATGGGACGACGATAGATGTAACGAAGGCGGTGAAGGTGCTCTTGCGCACGCCGAGGTCGTTGCGAGCGGTGCACTTTCATCCGACGGGGAGGCCGACGGCGATGACGGCTGAGGTGCGAGACATGGATCCGGCGTCCATGGATCGTGCGTTGACGCGTGAAGTCAGACACGGGCTGCGTATGGCGAACGGACATTATGATCAAGAGGCGGGTGTGTACGTGGCGGCACGTGATGCGCCGGGAAGCCAAGCTGGGACGCGACACGGCGTGCCGCAGCGCGACGACGGAGCGGATCGATTTAGTTCAGGCTCTTCCTCAACCGAGGCTTTAGGACGTTTACGATCGGTGACGATGCGCGGTGATCAAACGCCGCGCGCGGCAGAAAATACCATTACGCTTGCGACGCCTCGTGCGCCGCAACGGGCGAATTTGGGTGTACTTAGCCGCGCGCCAATACTATCGGCGTTGGCTTCGCGCTACGAGGCTCGGGCACGCACTAATTTTCACACCGCGCCAGGGACAGAAGCGGCGGCTCAGATGCGCATCACGGGTCCACCTGCATTTGTGCCACCGGGCGGTGGCGTGGCGGCGGCGGCGGCGGCGGCGACGGCAACATCCAATGGTGACCAGGATCCTTGCATCGTGCGCTTGAAGCTGTGGAACTTTAAAACCGTCATCGACGAAGACGGCGAGCTCGAAATTTTACCCTTTGAGGAACCAAAGCTTGTGCTCGAGCACACGGTATTGTGCAGTGAGATGGGTGCGCATTTCTCGCCATGTGGAAGGTATCTCGCCACGTGCCAGGCGTGTAAGCCACCGCCGTCGCTCGCGATGAACAGCACTGGCGAAACGACGCGCTACATTTGCGAGCTTCGCACGTATTCCATCGACGCTTCAAACTTTGGTGAGGTGTTGAACGCACGAGCGGTCAAAGCGGCACATTGTTTGACGAGCATTCAGTTCAGCCCGACGAGCGAGCATGTATTATTGGCGTATGGACGTCGTCATCCATCGTTGTATCTTCTTATGGCGGATGCCGAATCGTTTTCCCAAGTGCACACAATTTTGGAAATTTTCAGCGCCAAGGACATGCACCTCGTGCGCATCATACCATCCGTTGAAGATGAAGTCAACGCAGCGTGCTTTCACCCGACTCCAGGACAAGGCATCGCGTACGGTACAAAGGAAGGTAAACTCCGAATGTTGACGCACGATCGATCACCAGAAAAAACCGACAAGAGCTCCGAAGCCGCCGACGCGGAAAACTCCCCACTCACCACCACGGTGTAAATTACCAGCACAGTGACAGACGTATGATTGAAGAACGATAAGTTTCACCAATCGTGCCATGTTTCGTGGTTCTTATCATCAGTATCGTCTTATATGAAGTGTATCATTTGTAAACGTATGAGAATCGTTCAGCACATCAACAACACGACGACGTCACAATTTCCCACGCGCGACGTCGAGGCCCGGACGTCATCGCACCGCACATAAATCGACATTTCGCCTATATCCCGTACCACCACACGCTCTCTCGCGCGCACTCCAACGGTAGACGACGCCGAAATGCAGAGCTATAGACGGGAGCTGCTCTCATTGGGCGAAGAGCTGATGTTCAACGCGACGGATGGCGTCGACGATCCGAGCGCGTCGCGTCCACAGCGCGCGCCGTACGCGTGGCCACTATTATGGGTCGTTCCCGGCGCGCTCTTTTTGACGTTTATCATGTTTCGCGATGGCGTGCTACGTCGGTGTTGTCGTCGACGGAGACACGGCCGAATGCGGGACGCAACCGGGACGACGCATCCGCGAGAATTCCTTGACACCTCGTCATCGTCTACGTCGTCCGTTGTCGACGCCGCAGAGGCGCGCGAGATTCTATCCGTGTTGCGTCGCGCTGAAGAAGGCTCAGCAATGGGTGACGACAACGCAACATTTGACGCGTGGCGACAGCTCTCGATTGAACGCGAAAGCGATTTTATGCGCAGACGCTCGAGAGATGATGACGAAGAGAGCGAACATCGCCGCGCAATCGTCACCTTGCCTGAAGGTGTGCTCGCAAGAGAAGCTTATCACCACGAAAGCTTTTGGGAGCAGCAACACAAGCGAATCCGGCCGGCGACCAGGCGCGTTGTTCAACTTTTGCCTCGCTGCGTCGTCGGTAGTCCTCGATGGTGGCAGTTTCTACGCGCCACGAACATGATCGAAACGCGGGTGGTGAACGACAAGGGCGAGAGAGAAACTATGCCCATCGAGCTCGAATGTCCGATATGCGTCGAGACGCTCGAGGCGGAAGAAATCGTCATCATCACGCGTTGCCAGCACGCGTTTCACCAACAGTGCTTGGTCGCCTGGCTTCGGCTTCACGCGTCATGCCCGACGTGTCGATCGGAGATCACCCGAATAACTCTCGTCGATCGCATGGCGGCATTTACGAAACATAAATCGTCTGTAACGAGTGCGGGATCGTCGGCGTCGGCAGATGTATCGAGCGCGTCGGCGTCGGCGTCGGCGACTTGGGCCGCGTAACCGATACCGCTTGGAGCCGACGCGTACATCTCGCACGCGTGTCCTCGATCGCCCCATCCAATGCGCGCACATGTAATGCAACGCAGTAGCTATGCGACGCGCGCGCCGTTGATGTCAACACTCGCGCATTCGGTGCGCGTCACGGGCTCGTGAGCCCCGAGCTCGTCGGCGGTTTGAACAGGTTTACTCAAAAGTGCTCCACAATCGTGTCCGCACACGCCGTCGCGCATCGCCGCGATCGCCACCACGCGCGAGGCGCGTAGAGAACGTACGCTCTGACCCGCACGAAGCGCGCGAATCGGGTTTCAAGGCGTCAGGCGCGCGTGGTTCGCTCGTAAAGTGTGTCTCGCGCGCGAGGCAATTCTTTTCGTGCGCGCGCCGACATGTCTTCCTCCGTGCGCTCGCCGAGCAAGGAACGCAAGGACGACGCATCGCCGGGATTACAAACTCCAAACGATGCGTCGCCCGAGCACTCCATCGCGACGCCCGGGCACGACGGTGGGCGGTCGAGCGGGACAAAGCGCTCGAGAGACGACGAGCTCGAAGGCGAGACGTCGACGGACCGCGCGACTCGTTCGCGGAGCGCGTCGACGGTGGAGCGCTTGCCTGGCTTACGTGTGCAAGTAAAATCGGTCTGTGGTGATTTATCGTCGGTGATTACTAAATTACGGGATAGCGGGTGCGTAGTGGGCGTGTGTTTCGTTGAAACGCCAGACGAGCGGCGCTTCGGGCGCCGTCGAAGACGGTTGACTGTACCAGTGATGACGCAGGGCTTTATTGATGCGAGTTTGTGCTGACACGCGTTTGTTTTAATATGTTTTAGGTTGAGCGCTGAAGAACGCGCGCGTTTAGATGATCAAGCAGACGCGTTGCGAGAAGAGCTTGCGCGTCTAGAAGGGTGCGTGAGGTTTAAACAACGTCGCTCAACGCCGTCGACTAAATGTGTTTATTTTTTCGCGTCTCGCAGTGAAGTTTACGACGTGTACGAACAAGATGACGAAATCGCAGATTATGTGTTGGAATTCATTAAATTTGCGCGCGCCAAAGCGCGTCCGGCAGCGAATTTCACAACTATGCCCAACGACGTCTTGCACTTGGTGTTGAGACACTTCAGAAAAGAAGCGAAGCAGTTAATCGCAATGTCAACGGTAAATAAACAGATGCGCGATGCGGTGCGAAACCCTATCGTGTGGCGATATGTTGATTTGCGGGCGTATAAGTCGTCAATTACGGATAAGATTCTGTACAGTATCGTTCAGGATGACGACGCGTTTTCATGCGTCAAAAGGCTAAACTTGCACGACTGTTCTCAATTGACCGATCGTTCCGTGCTCAAAGTGCTGCGCAAGTGCTACACGACCGTAGAGTACATCAATTTAGAAGGCTGCGAACGGTTGACGGAAGAAACGATGCGTTTCATCATGCATGAGTGCAAGCAGCTCACCGCGTTAAACGTCAGAGGATGTAGCGGCGTGTCGGCCAAGTATATTTTCGACAACTTTTTCGCCTTGCCAGATGATTTGGTACGGATCAAGGTTGACGACACGCGCGGTATTCACGGGCGCGTTGACCAAGACGACTTTTTAAAGCTCGCTGAATCGGTCGAGGAGTTCACAGCCAAGTACAAAGAGCGCATCGGAGACGCGGCGAAGGTTCAAGAGTGGGAGGCGCGGTTGAACAGCCAGAGCGACGTGTTACGCGTGGCCGAGTTTATCAAGGAGACTAGTCAACACGTCTCGCGCTGGAAACGCGGGGAATCTGCGGCGTGTGATCACGCACACACTATCCAACTCGTCGGCAGTCGACGCGCTGATCCCATTTTAACGCTCTTTCCAGAGTGCGGTCACGTGAGCTGCGTCGATTGCACGTTGAATGAGCGCCGGCACATGCGCCTCATCGATGGTGAGTACATCTACCCGTGTGGAATGTGCCACGAACCCATGCCCTCGCCTGGTGGATTCGAGGTTGTCGTGCGCGGTGCCGAACGTCGGACATAGGGAGTGAAAACTCTCTCGTCTCGCATCTCGACGGCGCCGCGAAACACCCGCCTCGCGAGTTTCGGTCGACGAGCGGTTGCGCCAAGCCCGCGCTAACGACGAGCATGTCATCATCACCACTTAGCTAGTGTACACGTAGTAGTTGTTTTTGTAACAAGCGATCAATTTACAGCGCAGGTGGGCATTGTGTGTAACGCGCGCGTCGCGACGCTCGAGCGCGTGACGTGTTTTCAACAAAGTGAGAATCAGTTATCGAATGTGATTATTGAATCGTAACGTGTGGATTTACTACAGCGTCGCGTAGTGGAAAAGAAATGGCTCCTTGCCATACGACTTAAGCGAAAACATTCACTGTGTTGTTGAGGGAAAAAAATTTCAGCTCGCCCCCCGTCGCCGACGCGGCGTCAGAGGATGACTGCGTCGCCTCGCGGCGGCGAAGAAAAATCTTTCTTCTTACTTGGCGCAAGCACCAATAGCCCCAAGGTCCTTGTAGGCGCCCAAGAGGCGATCGACGGTGGCTTGCTCGGAAGCACGCACCCACGCGCGGGGATCGTAGTACTTCTTGTTCGGCTTTTGCTCGCCCTCCGGGTTGCCGATTTGGCCCTGGAGGTAGGCGTGGTTCTTCGCCTCGTACGCGCGCGTGCCTTCCCAGAAGCTCCATTGCGTGTCGGTGTCGATGTTCATCTTGATGACACCATAGCTCACGGCTTCGGCGATTTCTTCCGGGGAAGAACCAGAGCCACCGTGGAAGACAAAGTAGATCGGCTTGTCGCTCGCGGAGCCCGTCTTGTCCTTGACGTACGCTTGCGCGTTCTTCAAGATCTTCGGGGTCAACTTGACGTTACCCGGAGAGTACACGCCGTGCACGTTCCCGAACGCCGCAGCGATGGAATAGAAGTCCGGCGCAATCGGTTGGAGCGCTTCGTACACTTGGTAGATTTCTTCCGGCTTGGAGTAAAGATCCTCCGGAGCGACGTCGCTGTTATCCACGCCATCCTCTTCGCCCCCGGTGATGCCGATTTCCATCTCCAAGAAGCAGTTGATCTTCTTCATGCGCGTCAAGTACTCCTTGCAAATTTCCAAGTTCTCCTCAATCGGCTCTTCAGACAAATCAAGCATGTGCGAAGAAAACAACGGTTCACCGTGTTCAGCGAAATACTTTTCATTCGCCTCGAGCAAGCCGTCAAACCACGGGAGCAAATTCTTCGCGCAGTGATCGGTGTGCAAAATCACCGGCACGCCGTACATGGCGGCCAACTCGCGCACCATCAACGCCCCAGCCACGCATCCACGCACCGCAACTTGTTGATCCTTATTATCGAGTCCTTTCCCCGCCATAAAGTGACCACCACCGTTGGAAAATTGCACAATCATCGGCGCGTTCGCCTTTTTCGCAGCCTCCAAGCACGCGTTGATCACCGGCGACATCGTGCAATTCACCGCGGGAATGGCGTAGCCGTGCTCGCGCGCGTGGTTCAACACGTCGATCATGTCTTGACCGGTCACCACGCCCGTCTTGAGCGTCGCCGGTGCCTTCGTCGTCGCCGCGCAGCGCGTCACGCAGCGCTTCGTCGACGACTTGGTCGTCGCGCGCATCGGGATCGATCCCGCGCGCGCGCGCACCGAGGCGCGCATCGTCACGCCGCTCGACGCCATGGTCGTCGTGAACGTAAAACTTGGGGTGTGCGCGGCGGATGTACGTACACACGAAGCGGTCGTGCGTAGACGAGCGTCGGGTGCGCGTCACAATGACGACGCCGACGACGACGACGACGACGCGACGACGACGCGTTCCGACGCGACCGCGGCGTGTGGATAGGGACGCGCGCGCTCGACGACGACGAACAAAAAACACACAAAACAAAAAAAAAAAAGAAGAAGGGCACGCGTGTGGATAAGATGACGTCATCATCGCGCGACGTCCGCGCGCGCTTCGAGTCCCCATGTGTTGACCGTTCACGACTCGAGGCGATCGGTCGTGGAATTGAGGACCGACACGTAAACCCGTCTGCGTGACCAATGAACACTCCGCGACTCCGCCACAGATGGGGTATCGTTGTGACATTTATCTAATGTACACCGGGACTGTTATTTTACGCGTATTGAAGATAGGTATTTGGTATGAAAGCGTGACGTTATATTATGTGACGAACTCGCGAGTGGGTCAGTTTGCGTTTTGTCTCTGGTCATGACTGGTCGACATAGTTCTGCATATTTCGGATATGTACCCGAAGCCGTATACTATCGACCATAGTATGTGTGTACGGGGTCTATGGTGTGTATGATGGTGTTTTCCGGGGGATTCTATGTATGGGGGATGCACGTCGTCGGCAGCGCGCGACGCGCCGGGCGATGCGATGCGCGGCGACGGCGACGACGGCGTCGATGGGCTCGATGCGCACCGGCGCGTGCTCGGGGTGACGCGCGAGGCGACGATCGGGGACGTGCGCCGGGCGTTTTTGGAGGTGGCGAAACGCGCCCATCCCGACGTGGCGTCGTCGTCCGCATCGATGGCGTCGGCGTCAACGCGCGGCGGTGGTGGCGTGACGTTTAGGGATGCGGTGGAGGCGCGCGAGGCGTTGGTTCGGTCGATGGTGCATGCGTCTCGCGGTGGGTTCGGTGGTGCGTCGTCGTCGGCGTCGTCGGCGTCGTCGGCGTTCGGGGCGGGAGCCGCGCGCACGGCGGGGACGCCGCAAACCAAGGCGTACGCGGCGGCGCTCGCCGCTCCGGCTTTTGTCGTCGCGGCGGTGGTGATGTTTGCGTTTCCGAGCACGAAAACGTATGGTTTAGATGGGGATGATCGTGAGTTTGCCATGGGGCGCGTGCATGGGGTGATGAATGTGCCGGTGAATCCGTGGTTGAAGCCCGAGGCGACGCGGCCGGCGAAGGCGAGCAACGAGGATAGAATGTGGCGGCGCGTCTTTGGCGGTGGCGAACCTTAGTGTAGCTGATTTATGTACTGTAATATACAACGCAGTGTACTATTTACATTCGTTGACGAGCGGCGAGCCTGTCGCCCACGCGTCGAGGTTGGCCGCCGTCGTGCTCGCGATTTGTTCGAGCGCCTCGTGCGTTAAAAACGCAATGTGAGGGGTGATGATGACTTGGGGCAAGTTATATAACGCCGCAAGATCTTGGTCCCACGTCATCATTTTCTCTTCCACGGATAACTTTGAAAAGTCTTGAAAGAAGAAGCGCGACTCGTCTTCGAGGACGTCGGCGCCGAGCGCGCCTATTTTCCCGCTGTACAAGCCATCGAGCAACGCTTTGGCGTCAATCAAGCCACCACGCGAAGTGTTGATGAGTATCACCCCTCGTTTCATCGTCGCGATCGATTTCGAGTCGATCAGGTGCTTGGTTTCGGGCGTTAAGGGCACGTGCAAGGAGACGACGTCGGATTCAGCCAACACGTCCTCGAGCGCGCGATACTCGCCAACAAAATCATCCTTCTCGTATTGATCATACCCGAGCACGCGCATGCCGAACCCTTTAGCACAAATATCCGCAACCCCGCGTCCAATTTTCCCCGTGCCGACGACACCGAGCGTGCGCCCGCGTAAACTATGCCCGACGAGCCCGTCCAACACAAAGTTGCCGCCTCGCACGCGATCGCGCGCCGAGCCCAAATGCCGGTTTAGCGAAAGCATCAGCCCCACGGCGTGTTCGGCAACGCTCAACGGATCGTACGCGGGCACGCGACACACTTTGATACCGAGCTCGGCGGCGCGCGCTAAGTCAATAGAATCCGTGCCGGCGCAACGCAACAGACATAACCGAACGCCGCGTTCGGCGAGAATATCGAGCACGCCCGGCGATTTCAGGTCATCGTTCACGAACGAGCACACGGCGTCGTGACCATCGGCTAACGCTGCGGTGTTCACGTCGAGTCGGGCGTCGATGAACGTCGTGGACGCTGGAAGGTGCGCGCGCAAGGTGGCGAGCTCGTACTTGCACGCGCTAAACACGCACACGCGAGGTTCGGTCGACGGCGCAGCCGCCGCGCGAACGACCGAGCGCTGGTGGCGACGGCGCGACGACGACGACGCTTTCGCCGACGGCGACACGCGTACCGAGCGAAGACACGCGCGAGACATGGTATGAGGAGGCGCGCGCGTACGGTGATCCTAAACTCCTCGAGGTCGATTATCACACAACATGCTAAAAAAATCAATGCTTGTTCGCGGCGGCACGCACGTGTCTGAGCGGTAACGCCAGAGACAAGCTCCCAGTCAACGAACTTCCACCGTTACGTAAGTCCCGATCGCGAGACTTGTTCCACGATCGCACGTCGTCGCCTCGCAACGTCACCGAACGCGCCTCCCCGCGTTCGTGCCTCTCTCTACGCGTCGCCTCGAGCTTGGCATCCGTATCCACAAACTTACGCATCAACCAGTGCATGACAATCGTCGGCGGATTACGAATATTAGCCACTAATCCACGCACGTTACGCACTGGAACCCACTCGCACAAACCGTTGCCCCACACCAACGTGTGCTCGTCCACGACGCCGTTCACCCAGCACTGACGAAGCGACCCCATGGGCGCCGGTCCGCGCACCTTACCCGTGCGATCGCGATAGAACCATACGTTATCCTTGGCCGCTGTGTATGCGCGCGCGTGCGACGGCGTCAGTACGGGCACGACGGCGAAACACGCGACCGAAACGACGCGCTTCAAAGGCGTGCGCAGCGATTCGTTACCCTACCATCAGTGGCGCGAAGATCGTTGCGCTTGTCGAACGCGTAGGCGTCGAGCGTGGTGTCCCATTGCTGGAGCTTCCGACGGCGGGTTTCCGTGGCGTCGGTCTTGGCGTCGTCGCCGTAGTAGGACATCGCGTGCGTCTCGCGTGCGCGCGCGACACAGTGAGGCGCGACACAGCAGGGTTTTGGGTTCACTCGACGGCGTCGGGACGGCGCTCGACGAATACTCGTCTCATAATGCGACGTGAAGGGAAACGCGATGCGCATGGGCGAGTGAATACAGGTATGGTATACATATATGTACAGTGTAGGTGGGTTTAGGGAGCTAGCGCCAATGGGAACGGGCGATGTTGAGGATGATTTGAGCGACGGCGTCGTAGACGACTCGGTCGTAGTGCACGCCGTCGACGCATCGCTCGGTCGGCGCCTTGGCGGTGATGGTCGTCAAGTCTACTAAAATGCCTGGACCTGCGGGGTGAATCATGCGGATGTTTGTCTGGTCGCGCTGTACGGCGTCGTATGCGCGCATGTTTTCGTCGGTGAAGCGTCGGATTTTGTCTTCGGCGACGAGTTTATCGCGGATGACGCTCGGCGCGTTGAGCCAGACAAAGATGACGCCCGGATGACGGTCGTGAATCGCACGCACGCGCGCAGAGAGCTTTTTCATACCTTCTACATACGTTCCAATGCCGCCTTGGTCGTTCAACGCGTGCCATAGTGACGAAGAAAGAACGATTAAATCCGGCGGCGACGCGTCCGCGGCTTCGTACGGCGCCAGCGCTTCGTACGCATCTTCAGCGTACGGCGCCCACGTGAACGTTCCTCGCGCATCACCAACTAGCACATGCGACCAATCGCGATGTTTTTCATCCGACTTTAACTCAACATCACTCCACACTTCGGATGTCGCCGCGATAAATCCACCGTACGCGAACCGAGCGCTCGAGTCCCCGACAAACGCGACCCGCCGCCCGCGCGCGAGCTTAATAACTTTTTCCCTCCGCTCTCGCGCATCCACCTTACTAAACCCGCACGTCTTCGCGACCGCACTTTCCATCTTCCACGCCACCGCATTCTGGCGCGATTTCGACGCACGAAACGAGAGAAATCCCGTCGAGCCGCACCCGTCGCTCGCGAGCGTCCACGCGCTCGGCGCGCACGCGTCGCCCTCATCGCCTTCGCTCCACGCCCCCAAGCTCGCGTGACGTGCGCACGAACCCGGATCGAGACGACCGCTCAGCGCGTCGCGCGCGAACGCTTCCACCGCGACCTCATCGCTCACGACGACGGCGTCGTCATTCGTTTTCGTCGTCACCAAAGTTGCGAGCGTGAGCACCAAAAACATCGCGGCGAGAAAACTCGCCGCGAGCGCGACGACGAGGGGCGTGCGCGCGACCGATCGCGCGGTCGCGCGCGCGAACATCGTGCGTCGGCGTCGTGGCGCCGGCGACGGCGCCGACGCGACGCGACGCGCGTCAAAAAGTGACGCCACCGTGCGGCGCTTTTCTCACATCACATCATGTCCGCGCCGGTCTCATCGACGACGCGCGTCGCCGTGCTCACGTACGTGCGCCTATGATTGGACCCGCAGCTTTTGCCATCGACTGACGACGCGTGCGTAGGGCGTATAGGGAATTATACTGGCTCGTGACGCGCAAACACGCGACGAATGCGCAGTTTGTCGATGCGCTCGAGCGCGCTCGGCGAACGATACGCGCGCGCGCGAGCGAGGCGTCGACGAGCGCGAGCGCGCAAGATGGGCTTCGTGAACTTGTGAGTACGGTGGGGTTCGTGCGAGCGTCGACGGGGCGGCGAGGGCGGCGGATGTTTGGTGAAGACGCTCGCGCGAAGACGTTGGAACGCGACGGCGGCGGCGGCGCGAGACGTTACGTCGTCCGGGACGGGGCGTTAGTCGAAGAGGGTGGCGTCGGTGCCGCAGCGAATAGGGTGGCGAGTGGGATATTGAGCCACGAGGATGCGTGGAAGTATCATAATAAATTGATAGATCGCCAGCACTACGGGAGGCGGTTGAAAAAGTTTAAGCCGGAACCGTTGTGACCGGGGAACGACGATAGCAAGCTCTGATTGCGTTTTGATTGAGTGTGACGTAGTGATGAATACGTGTATATTGCTATACGTACCGCTGGTGTGTTTTAGTGATGGAATACTAGATAAATATGAAGACAGTTTAGGCGTCCTCGGAGCCAAGCGACCGAGACGACTTGGCTTGGTCGAGCTCGTGACGGCGCTTACGCATATCCTTGGCGAGCTCGGCGGCGACTTCTGGATCGGACGCGAGCGCCCATGCCATTTCGTTACGACCCATGACAAGACACACGACGTCTTCTTGCGCAACGATATCGGCATTTCGCCGGCCACCGATCCACTTCTTGGCGTAAATACGCGCGGAGATCCACGACTTGAGCGTGACGGCGTCGTGTTTGCCCCGACGCGCGTGAACGGGCGGACCTTTTCTCAATACTGCCGCGACGCGATCATTATAGCTCAACCCACTTTTTGCACTCAACGACTTTGCGATGATCGTCGCACCGAGCGCCATTTCACCTATGAACTCACCTGGCTCGCGCGTGGCAACCTTGACGGCGTCGTCGCGCAATACGTTGCCTTCGGCATCAGTCGGACTAACAAAGACATCTACCTTGCCAGACTTGATGAGGAAAACCTCGTCCGTGGCGCGGGCACCTTGCCGAATGAGTAAATCACCCGCGGCATATCGCTTGAGCGGAAGCTTCATGCCCTTTGTAACGTCACGAAGCTTGGACTTGATGCGAAGCGGCGCCGGTCGCACCGTCTCAACCGTCTTCAACCAAGGATGGTTCAATGCCGACGCCGCTGACAAGCGATGCGTGGGCTTAAACGCCAAACAGCTCATGACAAATTCACGCCCGGACGTGCTCACTGAATCCCATTCAAAGCAGTCGAAACCGAAATCCTTCTCTGTGACGCGCCCGTATTTCAGTGCGCTCTTCCACAAGCTTCTCGGCATTGCCCCCGTGAGCAGGACGTACGCAATGACGCCGAGCGACCACATGTCGATGGCCGCACCATACGATCGTTGCTCGACAACCTCAGGCGCGGCAAACACCGGCGTACCCACCGGCGCGGTATCCACCCCGCGCGCGTGTGGCAACGTCCCCGCCCCTGTCGTATTCTCGCAGCGTCTCGCCAATCCAAAATCCGCAATCACGACACTCGCCAAATCGTCATTTGAACGCAGTAATAAATTCTCAAGCTTCAAGTCGCGGTGCAGCACGAAGTTCTTATGCATGTAGTCTATCCCGCGCAACGTGCGCTGAATCACGACTTTGGCTTCGGCTTCCGTGTACCGCTCATCCTTCATGCGCAAAATCGCCTCGAGCACCGCACCTCCACTCAACACCTCCGTCACCACGTACACGTGCGACGCGTAATGAAACACTTCATGCAACCGCAACACCGTCGGTGACTTGAGCACCCGAAGAATGTCAATTTCCGTGGCGATTTCGCTCGCGCTCATCTTCTCCTTGTTGCTCGCCGCCACCGCGTCGTCCGTCGCGCTCGGCGCATCGTCTTTGACGTCAATGATTTTCATCGCGTACGCCTCGCCCGTGGCGCGATGGCGCACGCGACGAACGACGCTGAACCCGCCCGTACCCAGCTGCTCGAGCGCATCGTACGACTCCTTGAGTGGGTCCACGGAACTGCGCGGGATTTTCGCCGCTGGCACGCTCGGGAGGGCGTCTCCGTGCGCACCAGCGTCGTCATTGCTTGGTGACTTTGACGCAGAACACCCCATCGCGCGTCGGCGGCGTCGCGACGGCGGCGCGGGACGCAAAGTGACGGCACCCGATGGATAGGGTTCCACAATAACACAAAAAAGTTCCGCGACCTGGAAAAGGAGGGCGTCTGTATCCAACCCTTTCGATCAATATTCTATGCGTGTGCTCGCAAAACAGCTAAAAAGCAAAAAAGAAAGGAGCACATTGGGCATTTTCACCCTTTTTTACAAACTAGGGCGACGTACGTGACAGCGATGTTGAGGGCGATGACCTTGCATTGGGAATTCGCGGCGCGGCGCGCGTGGCCGGAAATCGGGAGCGCCAATCCGCGGAGAACGTCTTCGCCAGTCCTAGGGGCTATGCCTTCGCCGAAACGTTTAGCCATTTTTAATGCACGTGGCTTGGACGCGTCTGCAACACTTTTCGCGTCCGTGTCGTGTTTTTCGAACACTAAGCCCTCGAATTCTGAGCACAACACGCCTTCAAACGCGTGGCGAATGAGCGAAAGTTTGGACACGGGCGCGAGAGCGTCCGGTACCTCTGCGAACGCACCACTGGCATCACCGAGCATGATATTGAGCACCATGACGCATGGCCCTATGGCCAGTGCGACTTCCGCATTCGGGCTGAGCGCGCTGATGGATAATCCAAGCGAAGCCGCCGCCGCAGATTGCAACGCCAGTGTGGACAAGAACATTTTGCGTCCCGCCTTATTCAAGCCGACCATCGGAGCCATGACACCGCCGAATACTACCGGGAACACCATATCGATCGGTGTCTCGATAAGAAGCTTAGACAGAAAGTACGGACCGGGCTTGTATCCACCGTTTTGTCGCGCCATTTCGCGCCGAACCGTGGCGCGCTCGCGTGGAAATCCGTTCAAGCTCTTCACGAGCGCGAGCATGCTGGTATTGATACACGCTTGCATGAGCACCGCGATCCGTCGCTTGACGCTTCGAGGTCCTAATCCTAATTTGAAGTTACAGCTCCCGAATGCGCCAGCGAGCACGACCGACGCAATCATGCGCACGCCATTGACCCACATTTCGCGCTTGGCTTGTCGCCACGCGCGACCGGCGAGCAAGCGAAACTGCCGAAACGGTCCGGGAGGTTTTTTAATCGCCACTTCGCGTGACTCTGGGCGTTTTGTTGGCGCGCCATGTGCTGGGATGATTTTATCATTCGCTCCTGCCGCGCGCTTCTCCCAACACTCGACGATGCGCTCTACTCTTTGCCTAGTCTTGGTTTCCGTATCCGTCCCGTCGGCTCCGTCTCCGACGTCGACGCTCACTAAATCAATCAAAAACTCTGCAGGGTTGAAATGTTCCGGGCACTCGTAACCGATGTCGCTAAAATACTTCACCACGGCATCACTAGGGCCATGATACGCTGTTCGTCCGCCGCTCGCGAGCAAGAGCACATCGTGTACTTTGGCAAAGGAAGCGCTCCTCGGTTGGTGCAGCGTGCACACCACACATGCATTTTCGCGCTCCGCGAGCTCGACGAGCTTATCCACCATTTTATCCGCTTGAAACGCATCGAGACCTGACGTGGGCTCATCAACAAGCACGACTAAACCGCTCGACTGCGCGTCGGAGCCGAGTCCGAGGGTCTCGCTCGCGATGGCCAACCGACGACGCTCGCCGCCTGATATCCCCGCTACCGCTTTCCCACCCGTGTCTCCGCCGACAATGGTATCTGCGCATGACATCAATGACATCTTTCGCAACGTCGCCTCCACGACATTGCGCGCGTCGGCGTCAGACTCTCCTCTCAAACGCGCGTCGAGCTCGAGCGTCTCGCGCACGGTCAAGTTGCTAAAGAACTTTGGCTCTTGCTCAACGTACGATAACGCCACGTCGCGCGAGTCGCGATTGAGTGTGGTACCATTGAATCGAATGTCCCCCACGAGCGTGTCCCCTCGCTTGACATCAAGGCGCGAGGAGAGTGCATTCAACAAAGTTGTCTTGCCGCAACCGCTTGGACCGAGAATAGCGAGCACGCGACCCGGCGAGGCGTACGCAGACGACCCACGAAGGATCTCTCGCGTACCGTTATGACTACCATCCGCGTTTTTCGTGCGCACGGTGTACTTGACATCGCGCCACGTGAGCGTGCCCATGGCAAGCGCGAGAGGCGCGAAGTGACTACGTCTGCGCTGAGACGACTCGCTCAAATATAGTTTTTTCAACATTTTTCATCTATCGCACTCGCGTGCGAGCTAACTTTGACTATCGCTACCGTAATCACCGAGTATGCCACCAAGCCCCGCGGCGGGCGGCGGTGACGCCGCTTTTGGTTTTACCTTGGCCTTGACGGCGACGGTTGGCCGTTTGACCACCACGCTCACCTTTGGCGCGTCCTCTACGCGCGGCTTTTTCGCTTTCGCCGCGTCGTCATCAGTTCCATTACCATCATCGCTTTCACTATCTAAACGTTTGACGAAATTCGCCCGTTGCTCGTTGAAAATCGCGCGAGCCGTCGCCGCATCGCGTTCAGTCGCCCTGCGTTTGGGACGAGGAAAATACGTCGGTTCGTCAGTCAACTGCGTAGTTCGAAATCACACACACACGCGAGGAGTACGACTGTCAAAATACGCGCACAAATCGTCACACCACACGCGATGGCGCACGTACAATTCATCTTCAGTCTTTGCCGCGCTCGATATCGCTCGTAACGCGTCGGCGTTGGACACGCCGGCGTGTCTCGCGTTCAGACTTCGCATCTCATCCAACGCCGCCATGATGTCCATTTCGCGCTTACTCTCCTCCGTGCGGTTCTCTAACGCGCGCATTTCATTTCCAGCTTCGTCCATGGCCTTGGCTTTCGCTTCGTCGTCCTCCGTGGTGTCTTTCCACATTTCATAGTTTCTCGACGCCCCGGCTTCGACGACGTAGTCTGAGTTCTTCGGGTCCGTCTTCATCGCCAACTCCGCGCTACATCGCGTGCATCGGAAATAAAATCGAAATATGCGTATACCCAAGTAATCCTCGCCCACGACGTCTTCCTTACGTGCGTTAAACTTGGTGCCTTTGACGATGAACTCGCCGCAAGTGTTGCAGCAAATCGTCATCGGAAGCATCATTCTGACTTTAATCTGCCCGTTCTTCGCCCCGCGAGGGGCTTTCGAGCGGGGGATCTTCGACGGGTCGAAATCCGGGGGAATGTACTTGTTCAGCACTTTACGTTCACCCATGGCTGCTGGTGAGGTCGGGGTTGGGCGTGGAGAAGACTGAGGCGAGCGAAGGATGCGCGCGACGGCTTGGGCGGCTAAACAACTCGATTAACTATGACAATGAAAACAACTCGCGAGCTAAGAAGAAATTTGTACCGGGGTGAGCTCAATGCCTGGTTCTTCGGCATCGAGCTTACGACCGGCGGTTTCGACGTCGAGCGAAGAGGCGCACGCGGCGCTCAACGCGGCGACGACGACAAAGACGATGACGGATAGCGCCAACTGACCAGACTCTACTGCGGATACCGCGAAAAATGGGCACATCATTCCACCTATGCGTGCCCATCCGTTGGATACGCCTATGCCCGACGAACGCATGTGCGTGGGGTAGATTTCTGCCGAAAAAACGTAAATGGCGGTGAACGCCGCAAACGCCGAACTTCTCGTGGTAAACAAAAGAAAATCGCGTACGGCTCCGTTTGCGGACGCGCTAAACGCGAGAGGAAGCAACATGACGCCTGTGAGAGACATTGTGTACGACATTGTCTTCTTACGACCGATGCGATCGATGCACAAGGCGGCTAAAATCACCCCCGGGACTTCGGCGAAGGAATCGAGAAAGATTTCAAAGTATTCCGAGTTGCTCAAATCCGGCGCCCCATGCGTCAGACACTTGATATCCCCATCCGAATCTTCGCTGTCCATCACGTGCAACTGCGTGTTGAGCAGAACAACTCCATAGTACAAGAAGGCGACGCCGAAAAAGATGAACCACACCAGCAACGACGTCTTGCGATGCTTGGCGCCGAGCAAAGCGCGCAAACCTTTCGGCACGTACTTTTGCCCAAATGTTCGCTCATCATAGGGCGTACTCGCCTCTATTGCATCTTCATCTCGCGTACTCGACACTGAGGCAATTAGCGTACCTCGTGGAAGCGATTTCCCATTCGTTTCCGCGACGCGTCGAAGCGTCGCCTTGGCGTCATCGGCGCGATTCGCGCTCATCGAATACAACGGGCTCTCGGGAACGAGCAACACGCAAATAATCAACCCAAACAGCGGCGCCGTGGACAGCAGTAACAACACGCGCCACGATAATCGTGGTAGCACCATCCATGCCAACGCCGACTCGAGCATACTCCCGAGCGTCCAGAACAAGTTTATCAACACCAAATTCACGCCTCGAGACGCGCTCGGTAAAAATTCAGTGAACAAGCCGTACGCCACGGGAACGCCTCCGAGTCCAACGCCGACGAGCCAGCGAAAAAGCAACACCACCGCAAACGATGGCGCTAACGCCGAGCCAACACCACCGATTAACGTCGCGACGGTGGCGAAAAGCAAGGCTGTCTTTCGCCCGCGCGCGTCTGAAAGCACGCCCCAACCCGGCGCGCCGAGCATCATCCCCACGAACACAACGCTCGTCAGCGCACCTTCGGCGTCGGCGTCGACGCCGAATTCACAACGCATCGATGGGCCGATGAATGACAGCAACATCATCTCCATCGCATCCGCGCACCAGGCGAATCCCGCGAAAGCGAGCATGTAGAGCTGAAACTTTCCAAAACCAATCGCGTCGAGCGCGTCGTCGACGTGGTACGTCATCGTCGACGCCGGCGCCGCGGACGCATCGCTCCCATCGCGACGACTGTCGTCGTGTCTATCGACGTCCAGGCTCACGGTGGTGAAATCGTCGTCGTGGGCGTCAGAGCGCGCGCGTTCGTCGCGCGGCGCGAGCAAGCCCAACCGCTGTTGCGTCCCGTCGTCGTCGTCGCGTCCACCTCGAAACGATTCGTGCGGCGATGCGAGCGCGTGCGCGACGCGCTGCTCGCGTACGGCATCGTCCGCAGAGACTACGTCTTCGACATCGCCTGACATCGACGTCGCGATGTGACGCGCGCGCGTCCCGTCGCGTCGGCGAGGCGTCAAAGGCGCGAACAAAAGAGACGCGGCGCGCGTCGTGTTAATGTACAGTGGAGATGAATATATTTAATCAGCTACGTTTGAAATGATTGTTCTTGAATCCATGCGTGAGTAGACTCACGCGCGAGGCTGTACTGAATTACAGCGCCGCCTTGTTGAGAGTGTTGACGTGCGACGACACGGCGCGCATGCACGCCTCTTCGCGGTACATCATCCCGCGCAAGACTTGACCATTGACGCGCACAGTCATGTAGTATCCGGTATCGAACGTGCCATCGATGACACCTTCGACTGACATGCCAGTGAGATCGTACGAGCCCGCAGAATGGCGCGGCGCGGCAGAACCGCCGCCGAGCGCGCTGACGACGTCGTATTGCAAAAACGACGACACATCCTTCGCCGGCGGCGCCGGCTGCACCAACGACGCATCGTTGAACGTCTTTTCAAAGTTGTTCGACCCAGGCGTGCTCACGCTCGAGTTGAACGGCATGAACAAATCGCTCATGCTGTGAAAGTTGGCGTGATCGTTAATGTTGTACAACGAATACGGGTCGCGCGCGTGCGCGTCTTCATCCTCGTCGTCGTCGTCGTGCATATCCATAAACGCCCCACCATACTGCATCGACGCCCCACCCGAGTGGTTATTGTACGCAAAGTTGTTGTTATTCCCATTCCCATTGTACGGCAACGGCTGCAACTGCGACAACTTTGACCGCGCCCCGACGGGCGCCGTCCCCGCCTTGGGCGGTCTCCCGCGTCGTCGCTTGGGCGGCGCCTGCGCATCCCCCGCCGACTCACTCTTCTGCTTCTTCCCACGCCCACTCGACGCCGGCGCTTGAGGCATCCCCCCTTCAGCAATCAACCGCGCTTGCTCAACCCGCGCCTTATCGATATGCTTCTCCTTTTCATCCGGCGTCATCGCCTTCCACCGATTGCCGATGACTTTTTCAATCCCCATTTGCATCTCCGCGCGCGACAGCAACGACGAATCCCGAAGCACCAATCGCATCTCGCTCGCAAACATGTTAAACGCCAACAAGTTTGGGCTCATGCTCAGTTCGCGGTACGTCTTCATGCTCTGTAGTGTAGCGTCGCGCGAGGCGCGGCGGTAGGTTAGTCACCCAATCATTGCGCCGTGCGCGACACCCGCGTGTGCGGGGCGCAAGGGGCCCCCATCGCCCATCGGTCGTTGGCGCGGCGTGACCTTATCTGTCATCGGTGCCGACGACGACGACGGTGAACGACGACGACGACGGTGAACGACGACGACGAGGTGTGACGACGACGGTGGACGGTGAACGACGAACGCGCGAGACGACGACGGTGACGACGGTGAACGAACGACGACGCGCGAGACGCACCCCATCGGCGGTTTTGCGGCTGTACCGACTCATGACGCGCAGCCGCGCGTGCGCGCGTTGTGTCGACGACGACGACGACGACGACGAACGGTGTGGACGATGCACTTTCGTCGACGACGAACGTCTGACGTGTGACTTCGACGACGGTGGATGCGACTTTCGACGACGGACTTCGACGACGACGGTGAACACTCGCGGCGACGAACACTGCCGACGTCGCGCATCCGCGTCGGACGCGTGCCGACGGACGGACGGACGGACGGACG
>JACLAB010006677.1_pt1 | contig 38691 bp, 37 predicted proteins | sample 8027921 | NCBI WGS metagenome assembly JACLAB01 (sample SAMN15725117, study PRJNA655200) | protist metagenome | isolation source: fluorescence activated cell sorting (FACS) single amplified genomes of... | place: USA: West Boothbay Harbor, Gulf of Maine | collected 2000-07-19 | reverse complement strand
TAACGTTGTAAACGTACACGTACAGTACTTCCATCCGTACATGTACAACGTACTTCTACGAAAGTAGAATACGGAAGTACTTTCGAAAGTACGAAAGTACTTTCGAAAGTACTTTCGTACGTACGAAAGTACGAAGGTACGAAAGTATCTATCTTCGAAGGTACGAAAGTACTTTCGTACTTCTGTACACGTACGACTCACGTACGTTAGTTGTACACGTACAGTCGTACACGTACAAATTTGAACACATACTGTACACGTGCGTGTACACGTACTGTACTGTAAGTTTACTTAAAAGTTATCTAAAAACTTATTTCCATACTGTATGTGATAAACAACTACGAAGGTATTCTATACTGTAACTTCGTAAGACTACACGTACTATCCCTAGTGACAGTTTGACTCTGCGAAATATGTACTTTCGTACATGTACAGCTGTACAACGTGCGTAGCCCTACATGTGCGTAGCCTACGGACGTATTCTATTTCTGGAAATATATTGAAGTACTTCTGGAAGTACTACAGTAAGCGCATTCATAAGCAAGTGCTCTTTCGAAAGTAACATTGCGCGCGTGCTGTGGCACAGTACATTCTTGTTAAAAAAAGCGTTTTTGTAGCGGACATGTCTGGAGTGGGGTTCGAACCCACGCGGGCAGAGCCCATGAGAAAGGTCACCATCACATAGATAGCAAGTTTTTAGAGTCATCACACCTCATGATGACATGAATGCTCACATTTACTTGAACCTCACGCCTTAGACCACTCGGCCATCCAGACGACAATTGCACTCATCCGTGCCCTATTGCTATATATGTAGCCTTTGTCAAAATTACCCTAAAATAGTATGATATCATAGCTGTGATAGTAATATCAGCACTTTGGAAATCGGCACTTCTAACTTTCACCAACAGCGCCTTCCACAACACTATTCTACGGCGCTGAACACGGCGCTGAACACAACTTAACACCTGAAAAGTTGAGCTGATCTCCCATTTCACTTCGTCACCTCCGGGAATTGACAAAGATAGTGCTCGGAACTCAACCCGCCAAAACACTTAACGTGTGAAAAAGCCATGCTTGATTTCTTGAAACGTGGAACGTAAATCGAACAGGCAAGCATGGGAAGAGTCGCGATTACAGACAACAGTCTTCTCAGAGAATCAGGCTCCGGAAGTGCACGTGCTCCGGAATGTTTGGGATACTCAAGGAACATTTGGGACGACCCGGACGACGACTTAACTCTCTCTCGTGAAGCACCAGGAACCAATCCAGTCAGCAAACTATGTCCTGCGAACGAAATAGACGGTGCCATCAACGAAAGATTTATCCAACAGGGCCGTATAACACTTCAGTGTCGCTCTCGAACAAAATGGGCGTCATTGCACCGGTCAGAAACCATTCTTAATCCACATGATCACGAGATATTTCCTTCACGTACTAAAAATGAGATAGGGAACATTTTGCGGGAAGGTGCAGCTCTTGTCCATGGAGGTGCTAATATTTCTCGACACCGAAAACATATACCTTCTGGTGTGCTAGATACTTCCCGCGTTCTTGATGCGAACGCAAATGATCGGAGCACCGCTGTTGTGCGGTCCGTTCATTTTCATCCACAAGGAAATCTACTATTAACTGCTAGCCTCGACAAATCTCTACGTTTCTTCAAAATAGATGGTACTGTCAACCCCAAGGTTCACAGTGTTTATTTTGACGACAACCCGATCTACAGAGCTCGCTTCGTAGGAGATGGGTCAGAGGTCGTAGTTTCCGGGAGAAAAGACTACTTCTATGTACATAATGTCCGGAGCGGGGCAGTCGAGCGGATAGCACCGTTTCCATTTCGAGGAAGTAGTCTCGAGTCTTTCGTAGAGACACCTGAATCTGTTCAAGACCCCATGCTTGCTTTTCTTGGTGCAGACGGGAACGTTCCACTGGTGTCATTGAAATGCAGATCGCGTGTTGGTGCAGTAAAAATGAACGGATCAGTACGGTGTGCCTCGTTTACTCCAGACGGCACACAGCTGACTACGAGCGGTGGTGATGGTCACATATATCTATGGGATCTTCGTAACCAAGGGCGATGTGTAGAGCAGTACGCCGCCGAGGATGGACTCGCGGTAACTTCATTGTCGTGTTCACCAACTGGTAAACAGATATTTGCTGGGGGTATCTCAGGTGCGTTGAACATATACGGCGATGATGGTTTAGGCACGCCTCCCAAACAAACTAGCGTGATATTTTCAGAAACACATCTTCCTCAGTTTGCTGCGCAAGAACCTATGACTACTGACATACAAGTTGCTACCAAGAGAGACCCTATTCGCTCAATTTTGAATCTCACAACTGAAGTTGACAATTTGAGCTTTAGTAACGACGCACAATTGCTTGCATTTTCATCTCGGCTTGATCGAGATGCCCTTCGACTGTTACATGTACCTACGCGCACCATCTTTTCCAACTGGCCATCTTCCAAGACTCCTCTTCATTATGTATGGAGTACGTGTTTTAGTCCGGCAGGTGACTACTTCGCAGTCGGGAATGCCCGAGGTCGCGCACTTCTATTTCGCATACATCAACACGATCATTAGGAATGTCTCACAGTTTTGACCTTTCGCGCGATGTCTTCCCTAGGTTGGAGTTTTTTTCCAAAACTACATTTTATTTGTCAGTAATGGTTGTTCTGAAAACTTTGCCTTTACGAAATATGGAAGTACTTATAAGGGTGCTCTGTGAGACAAATCTGACGGTGCAGAGCTTTATCGACTTGTCTAGATCACATGGCGTACAATAAATACTTGCTGTCACGTGACAATTTCCTGGATGCTTGGTATTCGTGCATAAGAATGGTGAGTTGAACTTTAGACGAGTTTAGACTAGAAAGTTCAGGCTCACATGACCAGTCATGAACAAACTCGCTCATGAGCTGCTACTCTCAAGTTGGTTGCAGAAAATAGCTGCATCAAATGTGATTAAATTTTAATGATGGGAGTTGTAAGACGTCGCCATATGATAAGAAAGGAAGCTGCTTAAAATGTATGTTCAAGAAAAAAATGAGATTTCAATAGCTGTGTTCACAAAATATACTTATGTGATAACAGTGGGGGAATCCCGGCCAATAAACTCCTTCAACTTTGATGTATCAAGTGCTACATTTATTAATGGTGCGAGCGCATCTTGTGCATCAATATTCTGTTTTGTGACATCTGGCTCGTATTGTTCGATGTACATGCGAACCGTTGCACCAGAAGAGCCAGTGCCCGAAAGCCTGAAGATGAAGCGGCTACCGTCAGTGAAGACAAAGCGGACCCCTTGATTAGAGGAAACTGAGCCGTCAATTGGATCGGTGTACTCAAAGTCATCTGCGAAGTCAAGTTCATACGAACCAAACGTATCACCTTGTTTGGCAGAGGCAGCGACAGAACGAAGGTATTCAACCATTTCATTGCACGGGCCTGCCTCACATCCCTCATAGTCATACCGACTGAAAAAGTTCCTCCCATATTTTGCCCAATGTTCTTTGGTTATCTGTTCAACGGTGACCTTAGAACCACCCACGGGAATCTCCTTATTCCGGTGCGCTAGGATAGAAAGCCACGCCAGTACTGCCCATGGACCATCCTTCTCACGGATATGGTCTGAACCAGTGCCAAAGGACTCTTCGCCACAAATGGAGAGACGGCCAGCATCCATGAGGTTACCAAAAAACTTCCAACCAGTGGGGGTCTCGAAACATTCGACACCGAGGGCTGCGGCAACTCGGTCGAGGGCAGCCGCTGTTGGCATCGATCGAGCGAGCCCCTTAAGTCCACCACGGCCTTCGAAATATGGAATGCATTCCTGAGCGTTAGCAGCAATGATTGCAACAGAATCTGAAGGGGTGACGAAAAAGTTGTTACCAAGAATCATGTTTCGATCGCCATCCCCGTCAGAAGCTGCCCCAAAATCAGGAGCATCATTCGCATACATAATCTTAACAAGTTCCTCAGCATATGTTAGATTTGGATCTGGGTGGCCACCACCAAAGTCCTCCTTCGGTGTATCGTTAACACACGAAGAAGGGTCCGCACCAAGAGCTTCAACAAATATGGGTTTCGCATATGCACCAGTGATAGCGTGCATAGCGTCAAACTTCATCGTGAAGTCAGAACGAGTGAGCAGAGATTTGATAAGTTCCATATCAAATACTTCGCTCACGAGTGCAAGGTAATCTGCGACAGGATCTATGACCTCGACCTCGAAGTCATTAAACTTAGTTGTACCACACACAGAAAGGTCAATTTCAGGTATGTCAGCCATTTTTAAGACATCCACAGTCTGTGTAAAGCCATAAATCTTATCCGTAATTTTTTCAGGGGCTGGTTCACCTGAAGAGTAATTGAATTTGATTCCCCAGTCTTCTTTTGGCCCACCGGGATTGTGGGAGGCTGACATGATGAACCCCCCGTTCGCTTTGCGCGCACGGATTACAGCAGATGCCGCAGGAGTGGCGAGAAATCCATTCTGACCGACAAACATTTTTTTTACGCCGTTTCCTGCGGCGAGTTTTATAATGATCTGCGCAGCCTCTTTATTAAACCAACGCCCATCCCCTCCAAGCACCATGGCCGAACCAACAACTTCTTCGCGTGGCAAAGCAAGAAAGAGGGACTGTACCCAATTTGCAAGGTAGTTTTCTGACGCGAAAACTGAGGCTTTCTTGCGGAGGCCGGACGTGCCCGTTTTTTGTCCGTCGATAGGGGTCGTTGGGACATCACTGACTTTATTGCCAGCTGATGATATGATCTGAACTGACATTCGCCTGGTAGTTGCCCTTGACGACTTGAAATATGACTTCACGGAGAACTGACCACGAAGAGTAGCTGATGGCTGCGCACACGATGCGACCATCACAGAGTAGCAGAGAATACACTATTTTTCGAGAATGTGCAGCAGAGACAGCGTTTCACGAGTGGGATCAGATCGGATATGATTTTGTGTTCCTAACGCCGTTTTGGATTGTGAAAATCGCGTGTACACGCCAGCCCTAACGTACAGTACGTGACTATTACAGTACGTGTACAGCTGTACACCGATACTGTTGTAACGTTGTACAGCTGTACACGTACACGTACAACTACAACGTACTGTACGTATCAAATTTTGTATCTAATCTTTGGTAGGCCGCTAGTGGCTATCAGCGAAAGGATATGAGCCTAGAAAGGATGGCGAAAGGATGATCGCGCGGTGTGCTATAACATCGCGCAGACGCCGTTTTTGGTTCTGTAACTGCACGGCATGTTAGATGACATCACCCTCGAGGCGCGCGGATCGATCGCGTTCGTGTGTGAATCGCACGAGCAAGGCATAGACTGGCGCGATGTCGATTTGTAAAAGAGCATTTTTCTTCGCAGCTACAGCCTCGACCCGCGGAGTTCAACTGCCGACGCAAGCGATCGTTTTTTTTTGCGCTGCGCGAATTTTAAATATGCACTAATGTGTTCACGCGATATAATCACGAAGTTTTTTTACGTTCGGAACTGTTTCCATGAAGTTTCGACGTCGCGTACGCGAGCTCAGGAGACGGCAAATGATTCGTAACGCCGAGTCTGTTTTGCAAACGACGGATCTGTGCGCCGGTACAGCCTGATTCAGCGGCCCAGGTGTATAAAACACGCTGGAATGACCGATTACGCTGTCTAGTCGATGTTCGCTTTGACTCTCCGGCCTCAACCGCGGCGCGCGCCTCTCTGACTGTCCTCGCGCGGCGTGGCAGTTAAGAGGTTGAGCTCATCAGTAGTTCATCCTTTTAAAACGTACTACGCTCTTACAATTTGCTCATACGCCATCCTCTCGTCATCCTCTCTATAAAGCTCATATCCCCTCGCTGATAGCCACTAGTGTACACGTACGTGTACGCGTACGAGTACAGGTAGCTACTCGTAGATAAGTTGTCAGTACTACTCAGAAAAATACAGTCAAACACTCAACACACACGCATTCCTTCGCAGGTGGAGCCCGCTCCAACTCGCGCTCAAGATAATGTCATCGAACGCACTGTCGTGCATTGCTGACCCTTTGGGCGCAGTCACGACGCTCTTTGACGCGTGCACAGATTCGTCGCTTGCAAAACAGACTCGGCGTTACGAATCATTTGCCGTCACCTGAGCTCGCGTACGCGACGTCGAAACTTCGAAACTTCGAAACGACGAATCTGTGCGCCGCGACAGCCTGATTCAGCGCCCCGGTGGTATAAAACTCGCTGGACTGATCGGTTTCACTGTCCAGTCGATGTTTTCTTTGACGCTCATAACTACCTTCGAAGGTACATAAATTCTCTGGAAGTTTGCTCATGTGGTAATAGATATTGTACACGTACACGTACAGTATCCTTATGATAAAATAACCCCCGTTCCGGCTGAGCTCCAGGTCGTACAGTCTACGGGCATTTAATTTGTGACGTCCTATGAGCAGTTATCAACGGCTGAGTGTGCATGCGAGGGGCACAATTTTTTCCAAAAATTGAAGTTCTTTTTTTCACCCACGCGATCGAAACTTTCATAACATACTGTACGTGTACAGTACACGTACTGTACTGTAAGTCGAAGTTTCGCCACTGAAGGTAAGTTTATAAACCCCTTCCCGCTCGATTAAAAGCAGACGACAGAAAGCCGCGCGCACGTGATTGACGTACGGGCAAATTTACAGTGCAAATAATCATACAAGTTTGAATAGCTACCTACCTTGTCTACCTACGTACCTAGCTAGCTCAGGGATAAACTAACTAAAATTTCGACAGCAAGTACACGTACTGTACGAGTACAACGTACAGTACGTGTACACTTAGTCAAAATACATTGTGACAAAGATTTATTGAAAAAAAAGATTTCCGTACACGTGTACGAAAGTACTTTCGTACAACGTAGTTGTACAGCTGTACACGTACACGTACATACCTTCGAGGGTATCATACTTCCGTGTCATAAAATAAATACTGTACGTTGTACACGTACAGTACAGTACGAAAGTACTTTCGAAAGTACTTTCGTACGAAAGTACGAAAGTACTTTCGAGAGTACAAAGCAGAAGAGTGTAGACTATCAAATACGTTCAGCAGGAAATAGTCTTAAGGCAAGTCCAAGCAAAACGTCGAACATGGCGCGTCGTTATGATTCTCACACGACTACTTTTAGTCCAGATGGAAGATTGTTTCAGGTATTTTATTTCGCGTTGCATCTGGCACCTCACGGCCCACTCGATTCAGCACTAAGATATTCATAAGAAAATCAACTGCTCTGCCCTTCGATACTGACGAACGACCAACAGGTTGAGTATGCTATGGAAGCCATAAGTCATGCGGGCGCTGCAGTCGGGATCCGAACAGATTTCGGTGTCGTCCTAGCTGCTGAAAAGAAAATTCTTTCAAAGGTAACAGCGAAATTGAAATTTGGCGCGGACTACTTGAGTACTTGTTTTTACAGCTGCTTGAAACGTCTGAGGCGTCTGAAAAGATGTTTAAACTGGATGCCAACATTGCAGTTGCAGTTGCGGGTATCAACTCTGACGCAAATATACTAATTAACTCATCCAGGTAATACTTGATTAAACCTTCATTCCAATCACTTTTCTATACTCATGATCGCGTGGTATCGCTACCTTACGGGGTATTCCAAAGGCTTTTCGCACAAAGATATGCTTTGAACTATTCTGAACAAGTTCCAGTAGAGCATCTTGTACAGAGTATGTGTGATCAGAAACAAGGATACACACAGTTCGGTGGCCTGCGACCATTTGGAGTCTCGTTTCTTTTTGGTGGCTGGTAATGCTGTGATTCATATGTTCGTTTCTCAGAGTCTTTAAGGTGCCGGTGATATCCAGGGACAGAAACTTTGGTTTTCAACTGTATCAGAGTGACCCTTCCGGGAACTACTCGGGTTGGAAGGTAGGCGACTTTGTTTCCCTGAAATGTTTTACTGATTTTTTTAAAAAAAACTTTTAAATATATGCTGTCCTTCTCGAATGGCCACGGCGGTTGGTGCTAATAGTCAGGCTGCGCACTCAATTTTAAAAACCGAATACGTTGAGGGCATCTCACTGTCAACCGCAAAACAACTGTCTTTAAAAGTTCTCAAGCAAACTATGGACAGCACAATATTAATTCCAGATAAAGTTGAGTTAAGTGAATTAGCTTGGCAAGATGGTGTACCGGGTCAAGTATCGTATAGGCTCGTGCGTGGTGTAGAGCTGAGGGATTTGTGCATCGCGGTGAACAGAGAAAATATGTGAGATATCTTATCAGTGCTCGAGAACTTTTTTTAAAGAAAACAAAAAGTCTAAATGTACGCGACGTGTACATGAATGTTCTCGGTCTTAAGGCATGATAAAATCAAGTAGTTCTCCCATAGACGTATCACTATGCCTCCGAAACGATTAACTGCGCAACTTCTGAAACACTGGCGTCTTCTGCCCTTGCCGTCAGTTTCAATGCTACTTCATTTGACACGTCGATCCCAAGATTGAGCCTGACAAGTAAAGCGACATCCCCCACGTAAGTTCCAGAAAGGAGTGCTGTATGAGAGCGAGCATTTGGTGGAACTGCACCAGTACCCTCACATGGCTGCAAACCCAGAACCTTCGTAACCGTTTCAACTGCTTCTCCTAGGCTTTCACGTTTACCAAGACTGTATTCATTGGCTGTCTCGGTCTCTATGGGCAACGCATCCCAGGCCTTTTAAAAAAAATGTTAAATGTAATATATACCGGGAAAACATATGTTAACAAAACCTTGCGAAAATTAGACAATGGCGTCATGCACATGAAGTCGAGCAGCGATAAATCAACATCTTCTATTGTATACTCGTCTTCATAACCACATTCCTCGGGTATGTCACTAATGGGATCAACTTCTTTAGAGGTAAACTTGAGAGTGCAAGCAAACTTCGCTGAAAAACGTTTTCCCTGTGTTGAATGAATCTGTGATATTGCATGGAAAGCCGCAAAAGAATCTCGCTGTACCTCAACTCTTGAGAACGCAACATATGTGGAACCTGATTTGCCAAGTGGCATTGATTCCAATGGAATTGATGCACACTCTTCGAAACAGCCTGCTCCATCCAGAAGCTCCATCGCCACTGAAACATTTTCGAGGACTTGTTCTTTGATAGTGTTTGTGCATTTGAACTGAAATACAACGTGCAACTTAAAGACATGCTTGATACAAGTGACCTAGGTGGGTGCCTTCAGTCAGCAGCAGCGATAAGAAGTCAGAAGACAAGTTTAAAACATTCACCTTATATTCTGTCTCCGCTTCAGTAAGCTCAACAGCTATACAGCTCTATTACACAAAAAGGGGTCACAAAGGGGTCAGCGGCTTAAAAAAAAAAATCAAATGTGCTCTCGAACCTTGAAGATTGGTCCGAAGTGCGAGAACTGAACGATACTAGCGACCGAACGTTCAGCATCCTGCAGTTCTCTGTCAAAACCGTCATCCAAATTAGGGTGACTATTGCCTTCGAGATCCAAGACACCATCAGGGTCAGCAATGTTCTCACGGGGTGCACATTTGACAGCACTTATGTCAAAAGAGGAGCTTGTAGAGCCTGAAACATATTCAGAAAGAGAGGATTCAAGGGCACACAAGTGATACTTGAGGTGACTTTCTAGACCGTCAGCTCCGAACGTTCGGTCCTGCATGGCAGCGACGAAAAAAGTAGCACGATCGCGGACTTCATCATCATTGTCGTAAAGACAACGACGGATCAGAAGTAAAGTGCGAGGCAGCAAAACTGGACAGAGCAAACCAAACTTTGCAAGTGCACAAACAGCAGAAGCGCGAATAGTGGCATTTTCCAAAATAACGCGGTTATAAATATATCGGATATATTTGCTTGGATCAGAAGCAGTTGGTCCTTCTTCACCAAGTAGGTGAAGAATCTGTGAGGATAGGTATGTAAATTCACAGTCTTCAATGAACTCGCTAAGGTGACTCAAGCCTGAATCTTTAGCCTCAGGAATTTCTTTTATTAAGCATAATATGCTTTGGATGATTGAATTTTTGTAATCGAAGCCACCTTCTTCTCTGAGGTGACTGGAGAGGAAATTCATAAGAACCCGGTGTTTTTGCGGGAATTTAAGGCAGAGGCTCTGTATAGCCTCAACGACAACAATTTTGAAATCATCCTGCAGACGAAAAAGTAAACAAAAAAGTTCGGCAAGTGACGTCCAAGTGCAAACATGCGACGAATACCTGAATGTCAGCCATAAAAGTTGCAATTTGTTTCAGAAGACGTTCAACCGAAGACTCATTCCCAGTTTTGAGCAGAGTTGTAATAGCAAGTGTTGCTATGGATCGATTATGGTCAGAAATGAGGCCTTCCATATCCATGTTGCAGCAGGTCACAGAAGAGGGCTGCGACAGTGCTACCTTTTTGAGAGCACGAATAGAAGCGAAACGAAGTGTTGGTTTCGAAGATGACAAGAAAAGCTGCAAGACTGAAACAGCAGGCTGAAGCTCTTGAATGGTCACATCAGTCAACTCTGTTATGACCCTGCGAATTGCGAACCCAGAAAAGTCATCAATGACAATAAAATATTAATTATAAGCATTGAAAAACAACCTTGCAGCCTCAAACATCACAATTTCTGATTTGTGTCGCAAGCAGCTTTCAAGAAAAGAATAAAAAGGTCTTTCACCACGATTCTCGCCGCTACATGATGAGCCTTCTTTGATGACCTGCAAGAAATTTTGCAATTCACACGGGTGCTAGTCACAAGAAGGGGAACCAAACTCACAGGTGAGGTGGAAAAATGTTGAGGAGAAACAGGGAAGCACTGCTAAAGTTCACACCTGAAAGACGTATCGAATTACAAGACAGTGAGCCAGTTGAGAGCGAATCGTACTCCGTGTCATTTGAGTTACCAGCTTACTGACTGCCAATCTATCATTCTGCCGGATTTGGTGAAGAAGGGCAAGGGCATGAAACTGAACAAAAGGACCCTTTGAATTGACCGCCTCTTGAACTTCATTGCTCCAACGGCGAACAATTTCACAGTTCACCTGTAATCAAATTAGAATTAAAATGTTATGTTAGTAATATGTATCATCAAGTATGTATCAATTATCGAACCTTTAACAGATGTGTTCCCGATACGAGGGCAGCTGACGCAACGACAGCATTTCTATCAACTACAGCCTGTTTAAGATATCGTTCTATCTGCCCCAGAAGACCAGCATCTGTTATGTTACACAGTGCTCTTATTGCATTCGAACGATATAAATCTATTTTGCTGTTCATGTCCTTCATCAGCGAGGAGGTTACAATAATGACCTGTTATGGATGCAGTTTTAAATCACGCTCGGAAGGTCAAAAACAGTCATCCCTACTTCGTCAGCAGTTGGACATATTTCCTTTATAATAAGGTAAACCATACGACGAAGGTTAGTGTCCTTTGACTGGAAGAGCTTTGTGACAGCAAAAAATACTTCTGTAGCTTCCGTCTATAGAATTGATGATCGAGAGATATTCGTCAGTTGTGATCTCACTCCAGGAATATGGTGTTAAAGACAGGACGAAAGGAAGTTTTGAGCACCTTGGTGAAAGAGTCGCCTTGGTTACACAAATACAAAAGTTTGGTTATCACCTGCGTAACAGCGGTGAAAGAGAAATGAGCCGTTCAGTAGATCGAGTGCATAAGCGATGTACACACCTGCTGACAGCGGCGGGTGTCAAGTTGCGAGTCATTGAAACAACGCGCTTCTTGAAGGACAGCGCCTTTTTCGATCCCCCAAAACGGAGAAAGTTCTAGTCCGTCTTCAGAATCCTCGTCTCTTTTCTTTCCGTTTTCGGGCATCAAACTGTGAGCTGTTTCCACCATATTTCCCGTGCGAGAAGCTGCAACGTTGTGCTCCGCTATTTTGAAAAACGGATTTGTAGGTCTTTAGTTGATTGCTCTCAGTCGGCTGCTGCGTGAAAGTACACTACACGTACACGCACAGGAGGACTAACGCGGTGCAATATTCAATCCTTCGAAGGTACTTTCAGTACCTTCGTACACACGTCGTACTTCCGAAAGTACCTTCGAATGTACACTGCACACGTACAGTACACACAGTACGTTTACAGCTGTACACGTACGTGTACAACGAATGTATTTCCGGAAATAGATAATATCTAATAAGATAGATACAGTATGCAACTTAGCTAGCTAGCTAGATATCTACCAAGGTATTTCCGGAAGCACGAAGATACAGTACGTGTACAGTACATGTACTGTAGCCCTACAGTATCTATCTTCGTACGAGATGTGCCCTATTTGTACACTTGCACTTCCGGTAGTACACGTACGCTGTACACGTAGGGCTAGCATAAAACGATACTTTATTTTCTATTGCACTTGTACAGTACAGTATGTGTACAACGCAGTACGAAGGTAGCTGATTAGTTGTACGTGTACTGTACGTGTACAGATACTTCCGGAACTATTTTAATCCGCTGCTTTGAAATAATAATTTTATGATGTAAGGGCCAACTCATTACTGTATAAAGTTGTTGATAAACAACCAAAAATATTATTCACCTCCGATACTTCCGGAAGTACGGAAGTACGTTGTACAGTACACGTGTACACGTAATGTAACTTTAGTACTCCCGGAAGTACCTTCGTACGGAACGAAGTACGGAAGTACCTTCGTACCTTCGTATAATACACGTACACGTACAGCATCAGGGCATTGTCATTGTAGGTAACTTAGCTATGGCCTGGCCATAATATCTTTAATCAGATAGGGGGCTTAGTACATAGCTAGCTATAGCTACATACCTTGTACTTTCGTACAACGTACTTTCACGTTCGAAGATAGAATATCTTATTTTATCTTCGAAGGCATCATATTTATAGTACGAAAGTAGTACTTTGAGTTGGGATAGATAGAGAGATAGGGGGCTTAGTACACAGCGTACCTTGGAAGATAGAAAATGACAATTGAATTGGCCTTGCTGCATGGCGGGCTCTGGTGCCCGTTCCGGTTTCCGCCTAGTGACGAGGATGCGCCCTCAACTCTATCTAAAGAACTATTTTAGTACGGAAGTACTGAAGTACTCTCATACAGCACATTATTAAAGTCTTTTTAAAAGTACTTTCGAAAGTACGGAAGTACAGTATACTTCCGGAAGTACAACTACTATTAAAAATAAACTTACCTTCGAAGATAAAATAAACTTTTATGTGTACGTGCACAGCTGTACACTTACGTGTACGCGCTCATCCTCTTAATATCCTCACTAAGCTCCTATCCTCTCGCTGGTATAGCCACTAGCTAGTACTGCTTCCGTACTTCCATATTATGAAGGTAGGTATCTATGTACCTAGCTAGCTAGCTACGAAGGTAGCTAGCTAGCTAGCTAGCTAGCTAGAGCTATCTGCCTAAAATAAGGTATCTAGCTAGCTAGCTAGCTACCTTCAGGTAGCTAGTATCTACTGAAGTACGAAAGTACGAAAGTACTTCCGTACTTCCGTACTACTACTTTTACTTCCGTACTACGAAAGTACGTAGTACCTTCGTACTCAGTACGTAGCTATTATGTGGATAAGTGCTACATACGTACTATTGATACATATCTACAGTAAATCTATGTACGATCTATCATATTATTAAACTATCTTTATCTATTCAACGGATATTATTTACACGTACGTGTACTGTACACGTACAGTACGTGCAGGTGTACAAGTAGTGAGTCTCAACAAAAAGACTTCAACAAATCCTGCTATTCTTTGTCCACGCAGGAGGCAGGGCTAGCTAGCCCTACGTGTACACGTACAGGACGTGTACAGCTGTACACGTACTCACGCCACTCAAGCTGTACAACCAAACTCCAAAGAAAATGAACATTTTTAGGGGGCACGGACTCACTGTCTGGAGAGGAGTACTGCCCTAGACATGTTTAAAATTTTTGACCAAGCTTGATCGACACGTGGTTCGTCTTGGAAGGGCTCTCGAATTTGCCGCCCAGACACTCAGCTTGTCTTGATTTCTTCACAAGATGTCGACTCGTTCTAGTTCAGAATTGACTCACCAGGTACTTTTTATTGTTCGCAACTATTGGATTGCAAAACATAATCCCACGATTACCGTTACAGGAAGTAAATTTTTCGGCGGAAGACGAAGTGGTTCTAGTCGTACCAAACTTTTCTCTACAACAGGTACGAGGGAAGCGTGCGTTGATAAAAAGGTTTTTTTCTTAGTTATCCTATTTTCAGGTCCATCTTCTAGGCGGTACGGTAGGATTGATGGATAAGTCATCTTCTTCTACATCGCAAACACGGCCATTCCCAATAAACAGAACTGTTTGTGACCTTCTCTCATGTATGGACCGTTCCGCCCTCAAATTCAAGCTGCTGTCCCCCTGTGGTTTGCCACGATTTTAAAGAAGCAGGGAAAGTGCTGCATCATTCCTCCTATGTGGTTAAACGTAAATGCGCTGCGAACCGTGATCGAGACAGAACGGGTTGATGCCGTTTTCCAGGTTAACTTGTAAATTACCCTGGAACGATTTCCAATTTTCCATAGTGCTTTTCTCTGAGAGTTCATGGTGTTAGGGTTTACCATTTCACTACATTGAACTAGCTGCCGAACTCTGCAAACATGCTCGCGATGACATGATAGATTGGAGTCGTTTGTATGACCTCGTGGTGGGTTGGTTAACGACATTTTTCTGTAGATGAAACTGAATGAAAGAAACCACAGGACACGATTCGGTCAGTGAGGCATGTCAAAATACAGTCAGGACTCCGAGGACTGAATGCAGATGCTTTGAAGGTAATTGCCGAGCACTGAATAATGTACATATCGCTGCTGATGCAACTACGCGCAGGGCGTGAAGTTGCGACACCTTTCAGCTATAGAAGTAAATGTTCTTCGTCCTTTCATGTCAAGTGTGGTGGACCACTTTTTGAATTGTTTCAAATGACACCTTGACCTCTTCGACTTGTGATACCTGGGAGTGTGTTTTGAGCAGGAAAAATCTCCTTAAATCCAATCTCCCTGCTGCAGTTTCAGAGGTAGGTATACCTCGGATAGATATTGGAAGCCATAACTGCTAAGTGCTTGTATTTCGGCTTTGGTCTTGGACCTGAGCATAATTTTTATCTCCGCTACCCACTCGGGGTTCTGCTGGATGAAACCTTCCTTTAGCATATGATGCCCTGTCTCAATGTCCTTCTGGCTCATTTCTAGACGGCATTGTTCAGGTATCTGGAACTTATTCAAATCACTTGGCCGAACCCCGAGCCACTTTATGTCTGGGGTAGTGAGGTTTGCAGAGTCAAAAGCCATATTTTTTGATCCCAGCAGATATTGTCAAAATCCATGATCAAATTCAATTGTAGAGCGTCACATGATGGAAAAAATTTCAAGGGCAGAAGGTGTGAAGGCGCTCCCAAATGCAGTCCCTGACCTGCATGTATACCGAAATTATCTTCAACCCATAAGGGTCAGCATCCACCAGCGCGAGAACTGGAATACGGAGGTCACGTTTCAGCTTTGATAAGAAGAGCCTAGTGGCGACATCAGGCTGCCCTTTGGCAGTGATGATAACACACGGAAATCGATTATAAAATCTATCCTCGGCCAGGCGCATGAAAGCCGCGTCTTTTTCAACCAATAGTACAAATTTGGCGTCCGATCTGAAGTTCGTCACCTTGTCAATGTTGCTCGGAATGGCCTTACCACCTATACCCATCTTCGTACAGTCAATCTCGTCGCCATCCTCGGTATATATCAATCTCCCAACAACAACGCCTTTTTCAGACGCGACGACATGCAGAGAGTTCCTTGTGCAGCCCAAAAGACAAGAAATATCATCAAGAACACCGTCTGAATCCTTCTGATCTTTAAATAGTTTTACATCAGTGTAGAAAAGATCGCGTTTGGTGACGTGAATGCCACGGGATAACACGCCGTGAACCAGTTGCAGCACGCGAGTGAGAATCGCGACCTTCCGCACTGACGAGGTATTAGAAAAAGAGGTGAAGGTATGTTTATCACGAAGTACGATACGATCTAGCTGTTCCATGTATACTTGATCAGCGCTGCCACGACTTGGAAGCGAGAACCCGAATCCGTCGCCGACTAAAATGCTTTTGACGACGGCCATCATTACCTGCTCAATAGCGCCAGCCACCTCGCTACCAGAAAGGTCTGTCACCTCGCGATAAGAGAGCTCAGAACTGAGGTTTTCCAATGTGCCGCCCACCGTTTGACGAAGTTTAATGTCAGCACCGAGCGCGTACACTTTGTCGAGCACCTCCTCAACAGACCCTAAGCGTCCATCACGCCCGTCTCTAAGGAGTTCATGTCCAAAAATAATGCCGGCTTTTTTGGACACTGGCTCTTCGTCTTTCGCTGGAGTTCGCATCTTTAAAGTCGTGTGGGTGGGACCTTGCTCAACTCAAAATGTGTTTCATGATACATACGGAAGAACAACTATCGGATACGTACGTGTAGTGTACGTGTACGTGTACACGTACACGTACTGTACAACTGTTTTAATACAAAAAAACACTTTATTTGTAAACGTACAACTACAACAAAAAGTACAACGTTGTACTGTACAGTGTACAGCTGTACACGTACACATACTTCCGGAATTATCATCTGCAGTGATAGATAGCTACCAGGGGTTATCTTTTAATAGTACTTTCGAAAGTACACGTAACGTTGTAGGGCTACACGTGTACACGTATACTTCCGAAAATAGATAATACTTCCGGAAGTACACGTACGTGTACACATAAATGCGTTGTACTGTACACTTACTTCAGTACATTATTGTAGCATCTAATTGTACACGTAGTGCACAACCGAACCCGCAGGACTCACGCACGGAGGTGCTGAAGAACTTCGAAGGTGCGCACCTGCGCAAGCGTGTACTTTCGTACCGTTGAGTTGCACGTGTAGGAGTCGTGTGCACCGTTGACCGAGTCGTGTACACCGTTGAATGGAACACTAATACAAAAATGCTATTGAATAGCTGTCATTAAATAAAACGTTCCGGAGATACAACTGAAGGTTTTGAAATGGAATTATTAGAGGATGCGGGTAATATTTCGGAGCACGAACCGAGGGAGTTTGAGGAGACAAGTCAAAAAGCAAGTGAAGAAATGGTAGAGCTCGTAAATATTTTTACAGAGGAGCAGATGAACAGATACGAGAGCTATCGCCGTTCGTCCCTCCCGAAATCTGTGCTAAAACGTATTTTCCAAAGTTTCACTGGCACTGTACTCAATTCTAACGGTGTAATTGTGCTCGCTGCAGTCGGGAAACTTTTCATTGGAGAGCTTGTTGAATTAGCCCGGGAAGTGGCTGACAGCCACGGGCTGTCGGATCTCGAACCTGTTCAGCCTCTCCAACTCAAGGAGGCATTTCGACATATGTTGCTGGAAGGTAAAGTATTGCACAGTCGAAATGTTGATATGTTTCGGAATCAGCGTTTGTGATATGCTCCAAGTCACTCAACTTCGCGTAAACTTTGAGTGATTTCTTCATAAAGTAAACTCGTCTGTGACACGAGACTCTTTATACCATCTGAAACTTTGCTTGTATTCATATGGTAATCTGAAAATTGTATAACTGGAAAACTCTATGCTGAGCTTTGATTGCAGCAGTATTGGCACTTTAAAGCATATCTGACTATCTTTGATGCCTGTGCTTATCTTCGCTTCAGCTCTGGACCCAAATCTGAACTCAGATCTTCTTGGCTTCTCTCGACCCGGTTGTCTCGATGAATCTTCACAGGCACCTTTTCTTCAGCGACGTTCTCAATATTTAACTTTGACAATCCATTCATGGAACATCTGAGTCGGATATGATTTCACTGGCCTTGAAGAGGCCATTTTTGCATCGTGTCAACTAGTGCATAAATTTGTATTTGACAACGTTGCTGCTTGTACTATCAGAACAAGTCTATTCAAAAGCTGTCTAATTTATCAATTGTGCCTTGAGCAAGATGAGTCAGCGTTTCGCACTGCATAAAGCACTCAACCGCTGGCGTTTCTTCCAAAAGAGATATTTCAAACTTAAAGGTAACCTCATCGGAAAATAGTGAACGGTGTAGAGAAGGAAGATTGCCTGAACGACTTCTGCAAAAAAATAAGGAAGAAGAACTTGTTGGTGTTGTTTACTTTTGGTTTGTTTTCCCTTTTCTTTTCAACTTTTCGGCACGCGCCTTCGCCTCAGCGACAGCAGTCGACGAAATTAAACCATGGTTTTTTTTCTTGCCGGTCAACTTGGCTGCCACAAGTTTCTTAGCTTCAACTGGGTTAATCAGAACAGTATCACTTGTACCAGGAGCATCATCTGGGTTGGCTGTTTTCTTTTCAGATATTTGCTCGGAGCTGGAAACAACCCGTGCGGCTTTCTTGCGGCGTCTAGCAGCAGCTTTACTCTCTCCTAAGTCAGTTTCTTTTCCAGCTTCCGTGCAAACACCTACCTCGACGCCAAACTCTGCAAAGACAGCTTCAAGTTTCTCGAGCTCAATTTTTTTCATTTCTTTCTTTGATAACTGTCTCTCCTGTGTAGCAGTGGACTTACTGCTGCGACACGGTGGTTCGATAGGAACAGTAACAGCTAGATCATCTTCATCATCATCGTCTTCGTCTAGCTCGTCAAACACCATATCTTCAATGTGGCCGTTAAACTCTTCGAAACTTTCTTTGACACATACTGCAACATCAGTCTCATTTCCAGCGGTTGAAGTTCCAACGCTGATATCATCTTCGTCTGTGTCACAATCGGCCCATGAAAGCACGTTCCTCGTAGCTGTGGCCGCCCAGAGCTTTTCATCAAGCAAGTCTGTTTCATTATTATTATTATTTTTTTCTGTCTTCTACAAGGAGGATAAGTTAAGTGAATGAATATTCACGTCAGAAAATTAAGCTGTACGTAATGTTTCAGATGCACTTCGTAAGGGAGAAGTCGATGGCGTGGCCGAAAAAAATGTGTGGTTATAACATATTAAGTGACTGAGACGGCAGACACGATACGTCACGTTACGTTCAACACGAACAGGTGGGCAAGATTTTCCCTACTCTAAGAAATCGAAAAAAAACGCACTTTAGATTTACTTGATTTGGTGTCAAGAGCATCAAAAAGATTTGCGCTCACGGTAACGCTCATTTTTCACACTCTCGAGGTCGAAAAAAGCAAAAACGTGCTTGGATCAAGTTCTTCGAGGGTTCGTTATGGAAAGCGTTCTCAAAGGAAGCTGTCAGAAAATTTCCGAAGGATTAGATCGAAAGAAGGTTTTGACAATGAAATATATACGAATGTGCTGGTCGTGATCAGAGCATCGGAGAACCGAGCGCTATAAAGCAAGTCACGATAGTGGTGGCTGCGAGGGTCCGTTGCTCTGTTCGCTGTAAACGAAGTACGGAAGTACTTCCGGAAATATTGTATGATACTTTCGTACTTCCGTATGACATTCGAATGTATTTCCGGAAGTAGGTAGGCCTAGCTAGCCTACATACGAAGGTACATACTGTATCATACATGTACAGTAGTAGTTTTGATTTATTCAGCTCTATCTACTATCCATCGGAAGTACGGAAATAGAATACTTCCGGAAGTAAATTGTACCTTGAGGTATTCTATCTTCGAAGGTATTTTCGTACGAAAGTAACTTCGTAGCTACGAAGGTAGCTACTAGTAAGGCTACTGTAGTACACGTAGCGCGTACGTACTTCCGGAAATAGATAATATTCTATCTTCGCACCTTCGAAGGATGTACGAAAGTACTTTCGTATTTCCGTAGTTAGTAAAACTATGACTTGCTGCTCTGCTGTGAAGGCGTCTCCACGGATCGAAAAATGGCCGATTGCAATGACCAAAATCGTTTGTTGCATGTAGGCCTAGCGCCTTTCAGAATAACTATGTCAGATCCGGTAATGAATGATTCCGGTCTATTTGGGATATCCTTGAATTGCGGGTTGCACGCTTCACGCGTCGTAGGTAAGGGTGGGTCTAAAATTCAGGAGTTGATCGGGAAATCGGGGGCGAACTTGCGCGTTAAACGCAACTCCGGATTCTGTGATATAGTCGGTTCCGTATCAGCGGTGCATGCGGCCACGCAGTTAGCTATCAGTGTCATCGAAGAGGGCTGTGTGAGAGACTTGAGAACTGCCGTTTCTCAGGCTCTTGGTAGTAACAAAGCACTGAACGGACTGCTTGCTGAAGTTTCGAGGAGGCGAATAGAAGTTCGTTGGACAGATGTCGCAGAAATCCCATCTCATAAATCTATTCTTGTGCCCAAACTTGGACTAGAGGAAATGCCCTTCACGGTTCCAATATGCCTGCAGTGACATGCCGAAAACAAGAAGGTGTTGGCGTGCATTCTATCAGATGTCTCAAGAGGTAGTCTGCATTGGTAGTCTACTGTAATGTACGTGGCATGGAAGTCGCTGTTCCGTTCAGAAGACATGTTTCGGTGGATAATAGTGTTCGCATTCGTGTATTTAATCAATCATGTCCGTCGCACGTTCAAACTTTTGAAATTTCATCCTCTTTTTTTCGAACCACCTCATCTACGTCTGTTGTGTGCTTCAAAGTCATTTTCTCGACATTATTTTCAAGAGACTTGATTTCATCTTCAGAGTATCCCTTTAGCTTTCCGATACTTCTTAACGTATCACGTCGAACATTTCGGAGCGCGACCTTGCCGTCCTCACCAAGCTTAGACACAAGTTTGGCCAGGTCTCGTCTACGCTCAGCTGTAAGTGGAGGAATATTGAGGCGAATGCAGTTACCATCGTTTCCTGGCATGAGGTCCAAGTCACTCGACATAATGGCCTTCTCTACATCATCAATTATATTTTTATCGAAGGGCTGGATGATGATGGTCTGAGCATCGGGTGTAGTGATGTTCGCAAGGGACTTCAATGGTGTTACTGAACCATAATACTCCACTTCGATGCGGTCCAAGATGGCTGCATTTGCCCGCCCAGTTCGCACAGTGTTCAAATTGTTTCTTATCGAGTCAACCGATTTTTCCATGCGATCATCGGCACTTTGCTCGATATCAAACGGAGTTTTATTTTCTTGAACCGCGCAAGTAACTGCTCTGCTGTTTCGAATGAAACTAAGAAAAAAACAAGTCAATATCTGCTACACCTAACACAAAAGTTGTTCGTGAAGCACACCTGCGCTTAGCGTGAAATACGGCACATTGTTTTCTTGCTGCGATGCATCTGATTGAAGCACCGACCCGGGTGTAATCCTGCGAGTAAATCAAGTGAAAAAAAGCAGTGAAGGGTTACATAAATGAATATGCTACATACAAGCGCTTTAAACGCAGGTGAACACTGAAAACGAGAAACTGCGTCAGCGATGCTTGTGGTCATTTGAATACTATACTGCGCGCTAGACCAAATGGATGTTCGCTGAAGGAACAGTCTGCACGTTTGTACAGAGTTACGTGCAAATCACAATGTGGGGAAATAAATGAGAGTGCCTGGGAAACTCCCGAGGGATTCCGAAGCCAAACAAGAGAGCACGGGACGCGTACACGTTTATTAATAGCCCTACAACGCAACGTACGGAAGACTTCCGAAAGTACGAGCGAGGGTACAATAGATACTTTCGTTGGTTCGTACGAAGGTACTGTACTTTCGAAAGTACTTTCGTACTTTCGTACTTTCGTAAAAAAACGGAAAAAAAAGTACGAAAATACTGTATCTATTTTCGTACTGTTCGAAGGTACAGTACACGTACTTTCAGTACACGTAGTTGTACTGTACGTGTACAACGTTATTTCCGCACGATTGTAACCCTCGGCCACTCGGTCGTGGATGGATGATCGAGCGAGCGAGCCACCGACGGTTGGCGGGTCAACCCCCCGCCGCGACGGCCTCTCCGAAGATGCCGCGGTCGCTGTCGTACCGTCTTCACGACGCCCTTAACGTCCCCCTCGTAGGCGCACTATCATCGATGTGCATCGCTGGGCTCATCGGCGCGATGGACGCGCACCTCGTGACGAAGATCTTCATCACCTACATTGCGATCGACACGACGTGGATCGCATTTTCACCAAGCGCTGTCCCGCGATACGCGTGGGCGATCGTGATACATCACGTCCTGACTTTCATGATTCTTCTGCACCCGCTACGGTTCCCAGAACACGCTATTGAGACCTGCAGGGACGGGATCGTGGAGTTGAACACGTTCTTCCTAATCGCACGGCGGTGCGTCAAAGCACTTCGCGAAATCGTCTTTTGTCAACGTTGTCCTCAGTCGTTGTCACTTATCTTTCCCGTCGCTGACATATTTTCATCCTCTCGTTTTTCATCGTCGCAATCACAATAAAAGGCAGCTCACCCGAGGATCCGCTCTGAACCGTCTGTGCGACCTCTGCTACCATCTTACGCTCTCGATCAGGTTCTTTTGGCAGCCATACCTTATCTACCACTTCAGATACATAACGCACATGGACCAGGGGTACACCGTTCGAGAGCACTACATGGTGATGATATCCCAAGTCATGCTGTGCGTGTTTAACATCCTTATCGTCTTGCCGGGCTTTATGGGGAATATGAAGAAGAACAGGAAGACGGAAGCAAGCGGAGAGGAAATCAAGTTAGAGTAAGGTAGAGTGAGGAGCTTGTCTGTGGCTTCAAGGGCGGAGCCGCAGCGGCGGACGACGAAGACGAGACATTTGATGCGCGTGCGAGTAGAGAACTCGAGAGGGAGGGTGACCGAAACGTAGCTAATAACACTTATAAGATAATCGCAGGTTTCATTTCTTGCGGAACGCAGAGTAGGAGGGGAAGCCTTTCTGCAGTCGTCACTTGTTTCGCTCATGCCATCCCCGTCATGTCCGCCACCTCAGCGACTTGCGACACAGTCTTCTCCGCTTTGTTCTCCGTGGATCGTAGAGTCCATTGCATATTTACAAATTCCTTTGACGCCCACGACAGACCAAGCCCTTTCGCTGGCCGTGCCGGCCTCATTTCCCCCTCCCTGTCGACGAATTCGATGAAAGCCATCTTCGCGCTGTCGCTCCGTCGCTGATCCGTCTGTAGCACCCTCGTAAACCCCCCCGCGCGGTCTTTATACCGCGCCGCGAGGGTGTAAAACAGCTTCTGCTCCGCTTCGTCTGTCCGTAGAAGCGCGCGCGCTCTGCGACGGCCCGCGATCGTCCCTTGCTTCGCCAATGTGACGACGCGATCGGCGACGCGGCGCAGGTCTTTCGCCTTGGCGACGGTCGTCTTGATCCGCTCGTGCGTGATGAGCTGCGTGACCATCGTCCGAAGCATGTTCCACGACTGGCCGTGTTTCGCAAGCTTGCGCCAGCTCTTCGCTTGGTGTTTCATGTCGTAATAAGTGCGTGCGTAAAGTGCTGGCTGTGTACGTCCGAGCCTTCAAAGCGACTGAAATGCCCACGTGTACGAACAAATGCGACAGGACGACTCCGGTGAAACATGCGAGATCTGAGAGCGCGCGCCCGATCAAAGGTAGGGTTACGATTTTGGCCACAGGATCGAAACGCAGCCGTGATTGGTCGAAATTTTACCACCTGAACGGTACGGAAGTACTTGTATGTACATCGTTGTGTACATACTGTACACATAATAGTTGTAGTTTTACTACTGTACTTTCGAAAGTACGAAAATAATATGAAAGTATTTTCGTACGAAATAAAGTTCAAATCGTACGTACGAATTATAAAAGTATGTACGAAAGTATTGTAAGTTGTTATTCTATCTTCGAGGTCCGACTAACGTTACACGTACGTGTACACGTGTACGGATCATAATTCTTCGTAGGTACAGTACAATGGCATCTTGATAATATCATACAAGGTAGAATAGTATGCATACGTGTACATAACTATGTACGAAAGTACCAAGCAAGGTATGATAGATATGATAGTTGTTCCATAGTTAATAGAAAGTACCAAGCAAGGTAGGTATGATAGATATGATAGTTGTTTATTGTGCTGTAGCCAGTCCAGTGCCAGACCAATGTAATTATCTAGCTAGCGTACTGTACTTGGAAGTACTTTCGAAAATATGATATGATACTGTATGATATGATATCATATTAATTACCTTCGAAGGTATTACGAAAGTATTCTATTTTCGTATTCGTATCAATGCTTGTACGGAAGTACGAAAGTACTTCCGGAAGTACGTGTACCTTCGAACCTAACAATAGCCGCGGAAACACCACCTGGAAACACCTCCCTGTCTTCATTCAGTTTAAAGAAGCGCGTCAAATCCCAGTCATCATACACAGATATGACAGAAGGCCATGATTTAGGCGCAAACATTTCCTCGCGTACGATTCGTTAAACCGTGAAGTTTACACGTATGATAAATACTGAAGAAGAAGTAACGCAATGTACAGGTGAAATTGAAAATAACTTTTCATCAAGAGTAGAGCCTCGCAGGTTCGTGCTTAACTCGTTTTATTGTGAAAGATGTTCCCCCAAATATAGCTTCTCTGTGCAGGGTCACTGTCAACCAAGCTGGCACGAGATTGCCTACCGGAGTGGAACCAGAAGCAATTGACGTGACCGTATATTATACGCGAGCGGAAGACTTGACACCTCTACACTCGCCTGGTTGCGAAGCCACTGCTCTCCTTGTGCAAATCAACTCGGTCAACTGGACCACTGTCTGTTCTGCTTTGACCACTGCACGCCGCCTCGCAATTTACCACCCCAATGAGTTGAAACTTGTTCTTGATACAGTTATGCCTCACTTGAAATTACACATTGCCAGTCTTAGAAGTTCAGTGTGCAAGACAGCATTGATATGTGCGACTGATTTCTTGAAAGCATTTGGGGAACTCATGTTCATTCACTTGCAATCTGGTTCACCCTCACTCTTGGCAATCCTTTTGCAAAAGGCTGCGCTGGATAAGCGATTTGTCATGGACGAAGCGAAAAGAACCCTGTCGATGATGATAAATGCCATGCCTTGTAAAGTGCTCCTGAATATGCTATTCCTCCACGTTCGCGACACGAACTGCAAGGTCCGAGCAATAGTTGCCAAATATTTGACAGAAACCGTTGAAAAAGCCCTGTGTGAGCGAGAACGTGGTATAGAGGTATGGGCATTCACTTTCTGTTTTCTTCTCGTCTGATAATTGAAATTGACTAAGTGTTGCGTGCTTCTCCTGCATCAGTGCTGCATCGACTACAACCATGAATATTTACTTCAAGCTGTTGCAACTTTTGTAAGTTGACTGACTAATATACCTCAAGCACTTTCGCTAAGAGGCAAACAAATGTGTATTTCACAGGTAAATGACAGACAGCCTGGGGCTCGAGAAAGCGCGCGACAGTTGCTCTCAAAATTGAAAGATACATACTACCACGACACAAGTTCTGATGAGTGGTTCAGGTTTGTAGAAAGATCTCTCGGAAAACCCACTGCAATCAAGATTTTAAGAACTGTTTAACTATTTCTGTACACCATCTGGCAAGCCCGTCATCGTAACTAGGCCATACCCGTCTTGAAAAATGAAAAAAAAAATAGAATACGTAATGTTGCCTTCATTTTTCTTGTGATCTTCACGCAAGTGCTTTTCCCTCAGCTACACCTACAAGCCAAGAAGTCAGGTTCCGCGTCAGGCGTTCTCCTTCTTGTCAAAAACTGCCCGAGCCCATTCAACCCCTGCAATTTCAGGGCAGCCTACTGGCTTCTGCAAAACACTAATTAGATTTTGGTAAAGTGCAGGATCTGGTTGCAGATTCTTAATGGCCGCCTCAACACGACGAGGATTCAATCGATCCTCTGTCAGGTACTTGTTCTTTATTTGCCTGCGAGACCGGGATGGGAACAGGCGTTGTATGAGTGAGAAATCTGTTCCGAATTGCTGAATAGCATTGAAAAACAATTCAGTATCAGCATGCGTCCACTTCTCTGCTTTTGTGTAGCTTGCATATGTAGCTGAATTGAGTTTTGTAGCGCTCTCCTCTACTCTTGTAAAATCGCTTATAGTGGTAGTGCGCTCCACTGCAGCATTTACTGTGAGGCTGTTCTCGTTGATAACAATTTGACCATCAACTACGAGCACCTGCGGAGTCATGTTGACATGCCCAGTAACAAATTGGGCAGCAACAGAAGAAATATTATTTGAACGTGTCGGTATACTTCGGGAGTCTTCTTTCCTTGTAAAATGTGGTCTATCCACGTTCAGCTGTTTAGTGTTGCCCTGCAATGATTTGTGTAAAGAGCTGTTTGATTCAAGACACTTCCTTTTTGACAAACGTGTCTTTGCCTCTGTTGCCCGCTCCTCGCGTGTTCGCTTTTGAATTATCTCCCGAATACTGCAAGCTATTTTATCATCAGCTGAAGATATTGAAGCTGAGGGAGGAATCCCCTTCCGAAAAGGGGTTTTAGTGCGAATACCGCGTGCCGTGCCCGCACTGCGGACCCATCGATGTGCAGGAGGCAATGATTCTGCTTGAGCAACCCGATTATGGATAGTGGGAACCTGTGACTTGGTCAGGTTGTCCTTGCCTGTGTCCATTTTAGCGCATCCATTTTTGCTTGATTTCAAGCCACTTGTGGGCGGGCGGACCAGACCATGACAAACTTCCGTAGAGACCAGGGGAGCAGGCATACGTATATTCTCTGAACACATCTCGTACCCATTTCCTTGCGAACAGACTGCTGTGAGCTCCCCACGATTCTCGTGCGATAGACACATTTCTACGTTGCTTTGTTGAGAGCCAGGAATTATTACATCGTTAGACTGTGTGGGTGCTGTCCAGCCGGACCGGTAATGTTCATCTATCAAACCCGTGGCTGCCAACTGTGAAGATTGCACGTGTTCATCACTTTGAATCTTCATGAAAGGCAGAGCTCTTTTCTTGTGAATTGCGTACTCATTGCGCGTGCGAAGTCCTCTTTCGTCAGTGTCAACAATCACTGAAAGATCTTTTAACCGATCATCTTGTCCAACGGTGTTCAGATCAACGTTCAAAGGATTTCCAACTAGTCGAGCTCGCTACGAACAAAAAATCGTTAGTTTAGGTTTGAACTGTGCTTGTCCAAGACCAAAGCAAGATCCTTTTTTAACAGAGAAATAAAGTCTCGGAATAGAAAAATCACAAACACACACCGTTCTTTGGCTGAGTTTGGGAGCAAAAGAGCTGCTTCGCTGTTTCCCTGTGATCAAATCGCAGAATACTTGAACGCGTCGCTCGAAGAAAAGTAAAGCAATTAATAAAAGTATCGCGTACCTAAATGTCGCTTTTCATCAGATTCAAGACTATCAAGGGCTGATGAATCCATCGAAGAAGAAGACAAAGCCAAGAACTTTCTGAGAAGTACGCTGTCCAGAAAAATAATATTACGTCCGCAGGTGCACGACTGATGTGTGACACGGGTCCTTCGTTTTCGTTGGGACTACTCGTACGTGTAGAGAGGTTTATACCTTCCCTTTCACTGATGAGTGTTGACTTCCAAGTTTAATTTAACGTATTTTTTTTGCAGTACAAGTTTTCTTGCTTGGGTGACGAGGGTAACTATGGCTTCGCCCGAACACAACAACTTCCGCTGGGGTGGTCGTCGAGTTGTCGGGCATTTTGGAGTACGAAAGTACGAAGGTACGACGATGTGAACTATGCATGCATGTGTACATGTGTATTCTACCTTCGAAGGTATCTTGAAGGTAGTAACAACTTATGATACTACAGTATGTGAACTACGAAGGTACTTTCGTACTTTAAAACACTACTGTATGTAGCACTACGTGTACTGTAGTCATAAAATGTATGATCTCGTATCATATGCATTCTATTGCACCTTCTTACGAAGGTAGTACGGAAGTAAAACTGTACGGAAGTACTTTCGTACTTTGTACGAAAGTACGAAGGTAATACCTATCTTCGTATCAGCTTACTTATCATATTAAGAATGAAGTACTTTCTGAAAGTACGAAAGTACGAAAGTACTTTCGTACAAAAGTAGTACACGTACACGTACGGCTACATTTGTACTGCCATCCTAATCAAGTCGGTATTCTCGAGAAGTGTTTGCGTTTTTCACTTTTAGAACCTGTTTCTCTTCACTTCTGATCAGAGTTTTGGGTGTTTGTGTGTAATATAGACACAGCACTGGCGTTGTGGGATTGATTCGCTCATCCTCCGCCACAACTTGTACCCTCTAACGGTTGTAGGGTTGATTCGCTCATCCGTAAGTTTACTTTACTTTACAAATTTACTTTACATCCTTGCTTACGAAGGTAAAGCAACTACGAAGGTACTTCCGGAATTACGAAGGTACACGTACCGTACAACGCGGTACACGTACAGTATTGATACCTTCGTTCGTACTTTGTACTCACGAACAGAAAAAAAAATCGAATATTATTTACCTGTACACGTACATGTACACGTACTGCACGAGTGTACGTTGTACGTGCATTGTATTTATTCATTTCTTGGCAGTATGACTACACGTACACGTATTGACTGTACCGTATAAAGTATGAAAAGTACACGTACGTGTAATGTATAAACAACTTAATTACTCTATGTCCACGTACTTATGTACTTCCGGAAGTATAGATACCTTCGTACGAAGGTACTTTCGTACCTTTTATGGGGTACGAAAGTACAACTGTATTTCCATCCGGAAGTATTTTTAATATCATACTATACACGTAGCACGTAAGTTGTCAACTTACCTTTTTTTTTCGGAAATAAAAATTCAGTACGTGTACACGTACTGTACACGTAGAGTAAATATTTTATCTTCGTATTTATTCATACAATTTTTAGATAAGTTGTTTATCTGTACACGTACACGTACAGTTCATGGATAGAGCAGTGTTACTATCTTACAGTGAAATACTTTCGTAAAAACTAAATTTCCGGTGGTCGAGCTACGTGTACGTGTAGCTCAGAGAGCAAAAAAATTTTTTTACGCGTGAAAAACATAAGTTTTTTTTGCTGTTTTTTTCGAATCACGTGGAGGACTACTACTACACGTACGCTCACGTACGTGTACTCGTACCGTTGTACTTTGCTTTAAATGTACACGTACGATAGATAATTGTATGATATGAATATTTGTATGAATGTTGTATTCTGTATCGACTTATTGAAGATAAAGTTGATACAGTATTAGTGTCGAAATTTTTGTAAGTTCTTCTACACCTCTCCATTCTTGTACACGTACACGTACAGTACGAGCAATGCAGTTGCTCTACAACCTCCAAATACATTACCACTTCCCGGTCACGACGCAAGCAACACGCTGATGGTACCGAAAAAGTCCAAGAAATATTGTGGCGAGAAATCCATCAATAATCAGCACATGAAATATAGTGAATTCACGGTCAAGCTGCCGATGATTGCTGGAACACCATAATATATATGATATCACAGAGAGCGCTTCAGCAAAAAAAAATCTTAGTGTGGACTCATGGTAAAAGAAGTTGCAAAAGAATATGCCCAGTATCCACAAAGCGGCAGGAAATGCGGTGTAATCTAAGTTACGATAATCGCGAGCAATATTTATACTCATAGCAGCACTTGTGAGGGACACCCATGCTAACACACATGCCTGGTGCCAGTCCCATAGGCACCGTGGTAAAATACTGAAGCCGAAGAGAGTTGTCGCGCAACTTAAACCCAGTGCACATTGAAGAATTGCTAAAAAGGGCCGTGGCTCCTGTTTAAGTGTGATTGCGGCGTGCCAGAGTGTCGAGTCTATGCCGCTGCTCGCCACTTGAAAATATAGAAAAGCCACCCAATTCGGCAGAAGTTCAAGGTAGCCACATATGGATATGTTTGGCGGGGACTTATATACACCTCCCACACAGATGACGCAGAAAAGTGCATATTCAAAGCAGATAAATAGAGTGCCATACATAAACACCGGCTGGCCTCGTAGCTTAATGCACTCGCCACAACAACCAGTGAGAGTGGTCCTTGAAAGTACTTCGACGCAGCGATACATTCTCTTCGATCAACTGACAGTAATTGGAACATTTTTCTTTTGAATTACCTTCGGAGTCGACACGATCAGAAGAAACGCGCACATGAACTTCAACACAGAACCGAAATGATATATAAACTCAAAAAGAGCACTATCATGGGGTGAAATTTTCCAAGGCCGTTGAGCTCGTGATCATCTATCTCTATCTGCGGAAGGGCAAATGAGTCTTGCGGGAAGGATAAGTGCCATATGCGTAGACTACGAAGGTATGTTATATAAATGTAGCAAGGTAGCTACCAGGGGTTATAACTTACAAAAATTTCGACACTAAGTAAATACACGACTGCCGGAAAAAAAGGTAAATAAATAAATATTTCAAGGTACCGCAGTTTTAACTCACAATCGACGGTCTAATTTCGCTCGACCCGCAAAAGTCTTCGCCTTTCGAAAAACTAAGTAAACTTTTACTTACTCATAATTTATTTACAGAACTATGTAAACTTTTACTCACTCATTATTTATTTACAGTACGTTGTACAACTGTACTGTACATGTACTTCCGGAAATATAAATAATAATAATAAATAAACGCGTTTTACGGAAGTACGAAAGTACCTTCGTAATACATTTAATACCTTCATTCATACGAAAGTACCTTCGAAGGTACGAAAGTTGTTACGATTTGAGTCAGACGACGTAGTACGAGTACACGTACTACGTACCAAATCAGGAACCTAGACACTAGGTCTGCCTCGCAATGAGCGATCGCGAGGTGACAAGGGTCAAGTGTCAAGTTCAAGATACACAATCACAGAATACGCGAATGTGCCGATAGGTACGAGTGGAGTCTGGGATAAGTCTGAGGAGGCCTGAATCCGAGTAAGCGTGCGGGAATGACAAGTCCCGTGCGCTACGGAGCAGGAGGTAACGAAGTGACGAAACTGACAAGACAGTCTCGGAACGCTTTGAGTGAGAGTAACAGCAACCTGTATCCAATCGGTTGGGTTAGAACCCTACAACCGTTAGAGGACACAAGCTGTGGCGGAGGAACTTAATCCTACAACGCCAGTGCTGTAGATAATCAATATTACATACAAACACAAGAACTCTGAGCAGAAGTGAAGAGAAACAAGGTCTTAAAGGGAAAAACGCTTCCTCGGGAACACCGATTAGTCTTCTCGGAACCTCGACTGATTAGGATGACAGTAGCCGCAGTACGTCGTATGCTGATAAGGTAGTACAGTACATGGAGTACGTATGATGCGAGATCATAACAAAAGTACCTTCTATTCGTATGTACTGTAGTACTAATAAGCTAAGAAATAAAGTACTGAATTGTACATACGTACTTTCGAAAATAGAATACCTTTGTTCGTACTTCCGTACATAGTACGGAAGTACTACTTCCGTACGAAGGTTGGTAACAACTTACTTCCGTACACGTACATTCATGAATAAATAAATTAGCAGTAGTTGTACGTGTACGTGTACTGTAACCGGTTTGTAGCTACGTACACATGCGTACTGTATGTATGATATTTATGTACGAAGATACTTCATATCTGATAAGCAAGGTAGTACTTTCGTACATGTCCGAAGGTATGATAAAATAAAATATTGATACGTACGAGATCATAACACTACTAGTGTGCAGTACGTGTACAGTACGTGTCTGTACTACTGTAGGCCCAAAAAATATGTGCGGAAGTATACGGAAGTACGGAATACGACGTACGTACTTCCGGAAATAAAGACGTCGATTTTTGAGTTAATAACTTAATAACTTTCTTCCGGATGGTTTAGTCCGAGGCAATATGACTACCTTAGATAGATAGCTACCTTAGGGTGCCCCCACGCAGCATGCATATAGGTTATGGGCCTGTGTCGCTTTGCTTCGCTCCGTCGATAACCGAAGTCATAAAAACCGAGAACTACTTGCTCTGCGCGAGTGTGCGCGTCTTTTATCTGTCGCCGATCATCATCGAGTGACCTCTGGCGCGACTTTACCGAGTCGCTGCAAGTTTTCGGAAAAAGACTTTCACAAGCTTTTCCCGGAAGCGTACTTATCTGCCAAACGCGAATTACCATCCGCGAAGGGGCTAAGGCTTATTAATTGAGTCTTTTATCGCCTATAAAGGCATTGCTGGAAGTACCGTCCAGCATGCGTTGTTATCAACACGTATCGCGTCTGTACGGAAGTACGGATACGCACGGAAGTACGGAAGTACTCCCGGAAGTATCGACAGATAGACACGGTAACGTTGTAGGGCTACCGTTGGGCCTGCATGGGTTAGAGCTCAGTCTTTTTATGTAATCAAAACTACGAAGGTACTTTCGTACGAAGGTACTGTACAGTGTACACGTACTACGTAGTACGAAGGTACTTCCGGAAGTAACGTTTATCTTCGAAGGTAAACCATAAAGGCCTTCATACGTACGTATGATAGGCAAACATGCTCCGCTATTTAAATTTCCCGTGCCAAAAGTACGAAATTTGTATGCGTATTTGGTTTATATCGCAAAAAGCGTACTTTTGCGCGCGCCCACGCGCCGTCGCGTCGTCGATCGATTTGAAACTTCGTCACGATGGTGTACATCATGTCGCTGTCGCTGATGTCCTCACAAAATTTCGCGTTTTTAGGAGGACTAGAAGGCGGATTTCGGACCCCTCGGCGACTTATTTTAAAAAGGCTCCAAAGGGGTCGGAAAACCGTCTTTCTGACCTTTTGGCACGGGAAATTTAATTAGCGGAGCGTGACCTTAACACTTCCGTACGTATGTACGTTGTACGTGTACTGTACGTGTACACGTACTTTATGGAAAAATGAATAGTGCATAGCTGCATACGAAGATAGATAGTTAAGGGTGAATTGAATCCGAAGGGTTCAACCCTTTAAGCTCCGTCAATTTACGCTAATTCGCGGCTGAAAGGGCGTAAAGTACGACTCGGTACCTGTAAATAGCTACCAAGGTACCTTCGTAGTGGCTAACACAGCGAAAGGATTCTGTTGACCGACCGCATTGAGCATTGGTTCTGACCGAATTAGGGCTAGGGGTGCTCTACGTCTGATTGGTGGAGTACTTTCGAAAGTACCTTAGTACGTGTATACTGTCGAGTACTCGAAATCATGTCCATTCCTATCACTACATTTATACATCACCTACACTTGTATAGTACTGTAGCCATACGTGCACCGTGTACTTGTACAGTGTGTAGTTCTGATTACAAAAAGACTGAGCTCTAACCCTCCGGGCTAAACATGTGACTTAGTGCGAGCAAACTACTCAACGGGTAATCCTCTCACGCAGTAAGCAACCCCACGATGAGATTCCTGAGACCCGTGTGAGCCTCACGAGCACACGAAGCCGTGGCGACGTGGAAATCGCATGCTGTGTCAGGCTCCATGAAGAGGATTTGCGTTGCCGTCCGCGTGGAAGTTTTCAGAGTCACGTGCGGTTCTGAGCGCGTACGAGATGGGCGCGCCAGCGATGCGGTTCCCGATGTCGGATACGAGCGCGACGGAGATGTGGCCCGTGATGCGTCGTTTCCAGTAGCTTTTGGTGGGTGGGTCGTTTTCCCCACTTTCAGCGACACTTCAGAAGAATTTGAGCCCAGATCGACCGATCGAAAATTTTGAAAGGAAAACGCTCACCGCGAAATTACGTGTAGTCTAAGTGTCGCTGGAAGTGGCTGGGGAAAACGACCGAACCGTACGTGTACAGTGTGTAGATCTGATTACAAAAAGACTGAGCTCCAACCCATCCGGGCAAAACATGTGATCTAAATGCGAGCAGACTACACTACGAACAAACCTCTCACGTCGTAAGTAACCCCACGACGGGATTCATGATACCCGTGTGAGCCTCACGAGCGCATTAAGCCGGGGCGATGTGGAAGTCGCAAGTACGTGTACACTGTACAGTATACGTACGTGTACTGTACGTGTACAGTGTACACGTTCGTGTATCGTTACAGTACACGTACGTGTACTGTAACGTTGTGTACACGTACGTGTAGGGCGACGGACCGCGAGGACAGCTGAACGAGCGACGACAGCAGAGATTTTGAAAAAACAGCTCCGAGGACACCTGATCTCGAACTGAACCCTATGAAGTCATGGGGTCGATTCTTGAACCTTTGCCGACCTTGGTCGTGTGTGCTGCCGCGCTTAGTGCTGGAGCCGTGCACGTCTATCACTCGGGAGGTTTGTCCAAGTGCTCGCGGCGCAATACTGCTAAGAGCGACGGCGTCAAAATGTTGGCAAAGAAGGTATCTGACTTAAACGTTCATAGGCTCTCTGTTGTTGCGGAGGATGCATCCACCAGGAACGTGCGATTCCCATTCTCAATTCAAGAGGCGTCTAAGCGAGGCACGGTTGTAGATGTTCTTGGCGAGCCGGTTGACCTCGGTAACACAACTGGCATTCTATTAGGAGGTGTGTTGGGTTTCAGCCTCACCTTCTGGCTGAGTAGAGGGCTGCGCTCACGGTGCAAAAATAGCCCAGCCGTTCCACTGACGAAGCGCACGACGCTGGTGTCCTCCCGTTCAGATATTCTTGGAGACTGCACGGAAATGGTGTCGATAGATACGGAATTGTCGTTCCAAAAAGCTTTTGAATTAACAAGAAGTGTGATTGCAACACCGTCAAGTTCACCTTTCTCGGTCCCTGTCCAGAGGACGATGTCATTGTTACATGCGGAATCTGAAGATGCAGTGTTCTCGGGCCTGACATTTTCAGATGACGCGCTGAACGAGCTGGGAGTCCTTGTAGAGCGCGCGGCTGCAGCAGCTGAGTTAGTTACGTCAAGCTGGCTGGGCACCGACCAGCCTTCCCTCGGTGTGGATCGATTTAGCAGTGATGAAAACGATACTAACATGGCAACACTGCCGGCAATGACATCACGCCAGTCGACTTGCACGGAGCCATATTCTAAAATGCCTGAAAGTATGACGAGCAGTGATTCGGTCACTACGCCACCTCGTCCTCTGCAGATCGGTAATCAAAGAAAAGCACAAACTGATGGAAATCTGGACTCAGATACACAGCCTGCACCTGTGCAGATATTGAGCTCTAGCCTGCTTCGCACTTGCGATAATGAACTGGCGATTGGCGAATTGACAAGACTGATGAACTATACACAGTCGCTCTCAGCGCGATCGCTATGCCGACCAATGAGTGCGACGAAACATCCACAAGTTGTGCAGAGTAGTCTTGGTGTTGCTGATCGTATCACCCGAGCTAAGGAGCGCTATCTCCAGGCATGTGCGAGACTCCATGGAGAACCAAAGTCCAGCTTTCAGTCGAAGACTAAATCCTGTGACGCGAGCGGCAGTCGTGTGGAGACGAATGCTTTGCAGCCTATAGATGTCGTCGCGCTGCAGGAGGTGGCGAGAAAGGTTGAGGTGGCACTGGCTCGCAGCCATGTAACGCAAGAGCGGATGAAGTCGGCGGCACGGAAAGCGGTGAGAGATACGAGAGATACTGCTGCGAAAGTTCGGACAGACTGGTCAAAAACTTCGAGTTCGCGTGCGCCGTCATGGAATTCAAATTCGCTTTTATCAGACCTGGATTCAGAGGCTGGTGTCCACCTTCGGTTGGGCCCAGGGGATCAGGTCACTGGCAAACCGGATATATTTGACCACTGTATGCGCTCATTCTCCTTTCGCGACAAGCAGGAAGCATTCGAGTTGGTTAACGATCTCGAAATAGACAAAGGTCGCGGCCATGTAAATGACAGCTCAGGTATCTACCATGAGAACTCGTCACCCTCTGAATCCAATTGTATATCACCGGGTGCATCATACGGTGCCCTCGCGCTTTCGCTCACTGGCGATGCGCGCGAAGGTGAGACGTTATATGCCAAGGTATCAGGTTTTGTGCCACAGCCGGGCACTGCTGCGCTGAGTGTGAGGTGGCAGCGCGGGTCCGTCCCCTGCAGAACTGCTGAAGGCAGGCGGCCGCCCTCTCCGACCTTCAGAACTATTCTTGGAGCAAAGAGCATGTCATACACTTTGACACGCGCGGATGTTCGGAATGTGATACGGGTTGCCGTTGCCCTGGTCAACAAGTCGACAGAAGTTACGGATAACAAAGGTGATGAGCGGTGGTCCAAATACGCATTTGGTGCTGCCAAAACTGACATTGCCGTCCAACCTCGCTAGTGTGAATAGGCTCTACTTGCAGCTCGTCGAGCCAGAAGCAAATCGTGTATTTTTAGATCTACGATGATTATTAGTTGTGTTATACAAAGTGCAGTATTTCCTGCCAGCTTTCATTCTGTGGGTGCTTTAGGTGAGTCACCACTCGCGCTACCACTCGTGGAAAAGGGCGGCGGTGTCTTAGGCTTTTCCGAAAGTAGTTCATTCAGATCAGTTACCGAAGGATGCGTCTCCATGTTTATCTCAGGAAAGTCCATTAGGTTAGCCTCTTCACCACCTGGAATCCACAAACAAATGTTATTCCTGTGCGCTACAGACTCCGCTCCGCTGTATCCTACGATGTCGAAAAAATCATCACTCTGTTGTCCGATGAGCTTCTCGCATTCATTTGATGAGTAATTGACAATGGCGCGCCCAAACTCACGCAATTCTCCTTCCGAGTCAATAATGAAAAGTGGAACTGCTTCGTCTGCAGTGAATGAACCTGCAACAGAGATTATGTGAGTCCCATAGAGCGATTTGTCGTTATTAAGCGCGACCTCCGCCTTCTGGTTCACAACAATCTGGCCGTCAGCGGGCTTTTGCAAAAGAATCCATCGTTTACGGCCAATTAACGGTTGCGGGACAGCGAGGAAAAGGGTGCCATATGATGCGCCATTGATCACGATGTCCGTGAGATGACAGAGTTGGTTGCTATGCATCACAACTGTATGGCAACCTGAAGCAGTGGCTAAGCGCGCTGCATGTATCTTTGTCGCCATTCCTCCCGTACCAAATTTTGTCCCCGCGCCATCGGAGGTATCAACCACCAGGTCCTCAATATTTTCTACCTATGATAAATTTGACAAAAGCACCGGAAATGTGTGAGTTACAGTTTAGACAAAGTTGCAAGAATAGTGCACAAGTTGGGTTAAAAAGTATTGCTCACCAAGGGTATGATTGTCGCTTCCGGATCATTCACGGGGTTGCCAGTGTATAGGCCATCAACATCAGTCAACAGAAAAAGGTAGTCAGCATCGGTAAGCGATGCAATGTGAGCGCTGAGTGTATCATTGTCTCCAAACTTCAAGTCTTGTACAGCAATCGTGTCGTTTTCGTTAACTATTGGGATGACATCTCGGGCGAGCAGTGCCTGGAAGGTTCTCTGAGCATTCAGGTACTGTGTCCGGTCCATGAGGTTATCTAGGGAGACTAAGACCTGCGCAATGGGCTGCGACACCGAGGTGAAGAAGTCATCGTACATCCGCATAAGTCGCACCATGCCTATCGAAGCCATAGCCTGTTTGCCAGCAAGGTCTGTGGGTTTATCCTGTCAGAGACGAAGTCAGATCAAAGCAGTCAGCGATTCTTCCCCTTTATTATTCGTCTGTAAAAAGAATATAAATGCCAGCATTTGATACTAGGCATCACGAAAGCACAGCCGCTAGTCCGTTAGTGTGGTGTACTCACACGTACGAATCCAAGTGGTCAGTGCTGGCCACCAGGGTTCGAACAGTTACGTACCGTTGTTCCCAATACCTGACACCCTGCACCGACAGCACCGGATGTCACCACAATAACCTTGAACCCAGAGTTCGTAAGGTCAGCGCACGTCTCCGCTAGAGCACCCAGGAGTGACAGATGAAGATGTCCTTTCCGGAGCAGCGAAGACGTTCCCACCTTGATAACCACCACCTTGTATCTTGCCTCCGGTTTACCGACCCGCAACTCGGGACTAACGCTCCCCATTCGATTGATCTTCTGCATCGATATTGCGCTCGACACGGTAGGGACGTGCGATATGAAAATATTATTATTCTGATCGAAGCGCACTTGACGTTTGTCTCACTCCATGAAGCGCGAAGAAACCGCGTAGACCACTTCTATGCCCGGCCTAAATAACGTGTCGGAGTGAGACATGTACGGAAGTACACGCACAGTACACGGTACACGTACTGTACGCACGTGTACTTCCGGAAGTATTTTCGTACGAAGATAACAACTTATTACGAACGAAGGTATTATCTATGTACGAAGGTATTCTGTCTATCTTCGTACGGAAGTACGAAAGTACTTTCGTACCTTCGTACGAAGGTACAGTACACGCACGTCCCGTTGTAACGAGTACGAAGGTATCTATCTTCGAAGGTACCTTCGTCGTCTGTACGTGTGTACGAAAGTACGTTGTACACGGTAGCTGACTTTTGCTTGTATTCTATCTTCGCACAAAAAAACGAACGTACGTGTACAGTACGTTGTAGCCCTACTGTACATAGAAAACGTACATGTACAGTTGTACACGGACTTTCTCGTACAACACTCGTATGGAAGTACGATAGTATCTATTTCCGTACTTCCGTACGTTGTTTTACTCACACTACACGTACGTGTACACGTGTACACGCAGCCCTATGTAGTACTTTCGTACCTTCGAAGGTATGTATGAAAGTATCTATTTTCGAGGTACGAAAATACTTTCGTAGAATACTTTCGTACTTTGTACCTTGGGTACATACATTGTAGAGTCATTGTAGCATTGTACTCAAAGTACTTTCGTACTTTCGTACTATCAAGGGCTACGAGTAACGCGGTGTACAACGTACAGTACGTGTACCGTCAACTTGCCA
>JACLAB010001276.1_pt1 | contig 38708 bp, 50 predicted proteins | sample 8027921 | NCBI WGS metagenome assembly JACLAB01 (sample SAMN15725117, study PRJNA655200) | protist metagenome | isolation source: fluorescence activated cell sorting (FACS) single amplified genomes of... | place: USA: West Boothbay Harbor, Gulf of Maine | collected 2000-07-19 | reverse complement strand
TTGTCTTCTTTTTTGTCAGCCATGCCTTCCAGACTGAGCGCAGAAGATTCTAGAAGGTCTCCTACTTCTGCACCTTCCACTTTATCTTTACTATCGCTGTTACTGCCTCCGGCCATGACGGTGTTGAAGGCTACTTCATCTGCCCCCAGCGCTGCAGAGGCCATGATTTCTATGGCTACAACATCGCCATCAATGGCTCTATTCACGCGCCAGGCACCAGTTACATCGACAAACCGTCTACCAGCCTCCGAGTGAACTACGACATAGCACTTTGTCCAGTTGTTGCACTGCAAGAATGGTAAAACGGAGGGATGGCGTCAGCATAATGATGGGGTGCACTGGTAAAGATACTCATACATAAGATATAGCGACCAAATCTTTGATGACACACGGATGAAGAAGAGTGACATGAGATTCATAGCCCTCGAAAGTCCAGCTACCCACCTGACCATTACCGCGGGATAGACAGCGCAGCGTGCCGCGGAGCACCTGCATTCGTCAGATGTGCGTGCATTAGAGGGTCGATATCAGTATAATTGAGAGTCGTTATCAGTACTATTGAGGCGATTGCGTGTTATCTTAATGAAAGATGGGTCGGGCTAGAAGATCGTTTAGGTACGAAGGAATCCACATGAGATGCAACAGCAATGCACATACATACAGCTTATAAAGAACATTGATATATAACACACCTTGCCCGTGCGGACACCGGATGAAATGTCGTCCATACTAAGGTGCTGGGGATAAGACAGAACCGCGCTCTCATAGTGCTGTACACTTGCTGCAAGTAGGTCTATAAGCTCTGGGTATGTGTCAATATAGCCGTTGAGATAGGCTCGCATGCTCATGGAGTCCAACCCATCTTTTTTCGCTTTTTTTTGCATGTCTATATCTTCGCTCAACAGCACAACTCTGTGGCCGTTTCTTTCTAGGAAAGACTGGTAGTGCTTGCTGGCCTCTCGGATGGCTCTGTCGTTTGCATCATTTATCGTCTCTTCGTGTTTCCTAGTAGTCACAGTACCGGTGTCGAGTTCATTCGGGAAAAATATGTACTGCATACTTTCGTTCTCTATCAATGCCTTTATTCGCTGGAACACTGATTTATTCAGATGTTTCAGTTCTTGTAGCACAGTTTGTAAGACGACCACCAAGCCAGTCGCTGGACACTTGTACTCGAGCACATCAATCTCTTGCAGAGCTATGTTTGTATCCAGCACAATCAGCTCCTTTTTAGGAGTTTGTGCCACCAAACCTAGCAGCCTTTCAAGTTTTATGTTCTGGCCGAGCATGTAGCCACAGCCTATGTCGCTGCGGAGGTACTTCTCATTCACTACGCGCACAACCTTTCCCTTACGAGTCTTCTTGTAGAATGCGCGTTTATGCGTCGCAAATTCACTCATTTTTCACCCAAACTAAACTAAGAAGAATTAATTGGTAATTTTACTTGTATTTGATGAAATATTATGTGCAATCAAGTTTAATTGACAGCGCTATCGATGATTTTATAAACAGGCGAGTCTACCGCAACGTTATTACGTGGAATAGATACTGCGCGAAGCGCGTTTAGACAGAAGGTTGATTTTTTATTTTAATTTAGTCTTCTTTAATGACACAACAAGGGTTACACAAGATAGTGTAGTTTGATTTTAGCAAAATCTTATAGTCCCTTTGGAACGTAGATACTACATTCGGAAATGGACTCGAGTCAAAAAGTTCGGTGCTAGCTGATTAAGGCTTAGCCTAATATGCGATATGTATTTTCGTGTAGCATTCCATACGCACTATTTCATAACCGCAGTAAACACTATTTTGCTTATGCCTTCTTGGCACCGTCCTTCTCGGCCATCATGACCATGAGGTCGACGACACGGTTTGAGTAACCCCACTCGTTGTCGTACCTGGGGAGAAATGATGGACGTTCGGAGACAGTGTTAGTGTGGTAGTTTTGTTGAGTGCTAATGATAATCATGTGTTAGATAGATATAGAGTTACGTTCTCCTTAAGTTCATCCGATGGCAGTTCGCCCATGACGTACCAGGCGATGAGCTTGACGAAGTTCGGGTTGAGCATGATGCCGGCCTTGGAGTCGAAAACAGAGGATGTGGGACAAGACACGAAATCCTGGGACACAAGCGCCTCATCGGTGTAGCCAAGGAAGCCTTTCATGTCGCCGTCAGCGCGTCTCTGAACCTCTTTGCAGATATCCTCGTAGCTGTAGTTATTGCGATGGTTGGTGGACGTTGTTAGATGGTTACATGGTATGCTTATGATACTCAGGAATGTGATGGAACTAGATAGAGTTTATCACACAAACCGCCACATATTGAATCTGACAAATTGTAGAGCTACAGTCATCTTAAGTTCAGCTATACCAGTCACATACGTAGTGGCCTTGCCTAGTCTGCAAGTAAGATCAACAACAGACACGTCGGCAGTGGGCACACGGAAAGCCATACCGGTGAGCTTGCCCTGCAGAGAGAGAAGTGACATACAGGTTTAATGTGAGCGTGATGGTTGTGTGTATAGGCCTACAAACTTATACATCAGATAAAGTTACACAACTGCTTTGTATCAGCCATCAAACCTAGTATGGCAAGCCATGGTGCAGGGCCATAGCCCTCTGCAGATCAAGTACCATATATAGCACGTACCTTCAGAGAGGGGATCACCTTCGTCACAGCCTTGGCGGCTCCGGTGGACGAGGGGATGATGTTAGAAGAAGCACCGCGACCCCCTAAAAAAAAAAAAGACAAGGACATGCATCATAGAAGAAATATGAGTATGATAGTTAGGTGTAATGTCCATGATACTCACACAAACGAAGAGCCACACCATCGCTTTCACATCTATAGCACGTCATGATACTCACATGAAAGATATTTTTGCGCCACATTTTCAGCGTGCTCCAAAACATAGAATAGTATGGCATGGTGTGAAAATAGTACCCTCATTTATTGAAACGTGCGTACCTCTCCAATCCTTCTTAGATGAACCATCGACTACTAGCTGCGTGGAGGTCATCGCGTGGACGGTCGTCATGAGAGCCTCTTCGATCTGAAATGCGTCGTTGATACACTTGACCATAGGTGCGAGACCATTGGTGGTACAGGATGCGCAAGACACGTAGGTCATGTCAGGGGTGTACTCGTCCTGGTTGACACCTATATATTACAAGGATTTTAGGGAGTCAATATGAGCATCATGGTTGTACATGATACTCATGATATCAAATATGCGATATAATTACGAATGCATTTTACATGAACCATCCAGTATGGAGCGTGATAGCCATGGCATTGACCCGTAGTCCACCTTCTAAAGCGCACTTCCAGCATCTAAGACGTACCCATGACGATAGTGGGAGAGTCGTCTTTGGCGGGAGCAGAGAACACAACTTTCTTGATGCCGGCATCTACGTGGGGTTTCGCACTCTCGGCGGTTAGGAACACACCTGTGGACTCGCATAGGTAATCGACACCGTATCTGGAGAAGGTCAACAGTGATGTTTTGTGATGTTTGGGTTAGTGTGATGCCTACGCACCATGAATCTAAAACTGCAATATATAATTAAAGAGATGTGACATTTCACATGGAGCACCCAGTACTGACAGTAGTAGCAATGATGCAGAAATGCAGCGATCCAAAGTCCACCATTATCAGCCTACGTACTTGGACCACCCGATCTCCTCAGGCTTGCGTGAGTGAGTGGTGGTGATGCGCTGACCGTTGATGATCATGTCGTCCCCGTCAACTTCGAGGGACCCGCCCCAGCGGCCGTGGATTGTGTCGTACTTGAACTGGTAGGCCATATACTCGGCGGCGGCGCCGGTGTTGATCACCTTCAAGTTACAGTTAGGGTCCTCAACTATATTATGAAGATATTTGAGATGTGTCATTAGTACGTACGTTAAAAATATCTTGCCATGAAAATCCAGAATGTGATAGCGCTAGATTAAACCAATCGCATAAACTATTCAGAATGAAAAATTTCACTCAAGGCATAGACTTAAAGCCACAATAAGACCACGGACCCATAATACGGGCGACTAGTCGACCGATGCGACCGAAGCCGTTGATACCCATGGCGTAGCCACCCATAGTGGTTTTGGCGGCCGTAGTACGGCCGACAGCGCTGAAGGCAGAAGCCATGGCAACCATCATTACCACAAGGGCAAAAATTCTTTGAGCGTAGATCATCTTGATATTACTATGAAGTCGAAAAAGGGAAGGGAAAAGTATTAGTACCGTGAGCTGGTGAATGCAGTTAGTTAAACGCTTGCACGCTGTTTTGCAGTCTCTGTTATGCTTGCGCCTGCTACACCATCACCTTAGTACATGGCAAATTTGCAAGGATAACAGAAAAAAACAAATGAACAACGTTTTGAGCATTTTCACATACTCAAAACAACCTAGCCAACACAATATTTACGTAATTATTCATAATCGTAAATATGATACCAAGAAACGCAGTCAGAGTCCTTCAGTGAGAGCAATGCGCTGTCAATATATTGTCGCGTCACTTGCGCTCTAAACACCACTTATAAAAAACAATAACACAAGATATTGCCGTCTACAGCAGTACAAAACCATAAGTAAACACTAAGAAGAATTGAAACATAAAAAAACTCACCTGTAAAGGTATAAAACTCTAATGAGTCACCAAAGATTTCGACAGGCTCCCGTCGCAACGATATCTACCGCACGTATGTATGAAAAAAATGGGCTTCCACGCATTAAGCTAATAAAACTGGGATTGACAAAACTAAGGAACTTGTCGTATAGCTTAACGGGTTAAGCCCGCCCCCCCCGAAACTAAGGTATGATAAACAATGATGTGGGCGAGGAGGACGACGAGATGGCTTTGGCTATGGCAATAAGTTTATCTCTGCAGGAACAAGGCGGATCGCAGCAAGTTGTGTCCGCCAGCAGCGATCAAAGAAACAGTCAGAACAACTCTTCTGGCTCATCTTCGTCGCAGTCTATGTTTGGATTCGGTGGTACACGCAGTACTCAGTACATAAGCGTAGGTGATGAGCCCGAAATAGCCATGTCGTCACATCAGCCGACAGTAGTCTCAGCTGTAGCATTACCTGCTCATGACCAGAACGGGAGTGGGTGGATGAATCCTTCAGCATCCATGGACAACCACGCAGCAGCGGCAGCTGCGATCTCCACTGATAACTCTCCTAATTCGAACGGATCGGGTTATTTCGATGATCTGAGCCTGGCCAGGATGCTACAGGTATGTGTGCGCTTGATTTTTGGAAGGCTATTTCTTTGTACTACTGCTATATTTTTAGATATTTGGTGGCTCATGCGGAACCTGCGACCTAGCTCTATCTCACCCTTGAGTATCATGAGCATCACACCCGACCATCATACTGATATTAGCCCTTACTTTTCGTCCATTATTACTACAGGCGATGGAGTTCGAGTTAGATGCGGGCGGTGAGACAGAAGAAGAGCGGGCGGAGAGAGAGAGAGACGGTGAATTCGAGCAGAAGGAATACCGTGCATCTAAATGCAGGCGCCAGTTGACTTCCCTCTCGACCTTTCTATGCTTCGTCCAAATAGTAATCTTCTGGGCTATGTGCGAGTCCGAAGGTATATCCTCCTCCAACCCCATGTACGGCCCCTCTTCATTGTCTCTTGTCAAGTGGGGGGGCAAGGACGCCAGTCTCATACTGTACCGGGGGGAGTGGTGGCGCCTCATCACGCCCTTGTTTCTACACGCAGGTGTAATTCACCTGTTATCCAATGTCCTCATCCAGCTGCGCGTTGGCGGGTACTTGAACATAGTGTTCCAGACCCTGCCCTTTACCCTCATATACTTCATCTCGGGCATCTTCGGCAACATCTGCTCTTGCGTTTTCTTGCCGGATGCGGTTGGGGTGGGCAGTAGCGGCGCGTTGCTAGGCATACTCACAGCCTGGCTAGTATGGCTGATATTTCGTTGGAAAAAGATTCCGGAGAGAAACCGCCCCCAACGGAACTGTCAACTAGCGATGGTAGTTATATGTGTGTCTATTACCCTGGCCATGAGTTTCACTCCCTTAGTGGACTGGTCGGCACACTTCGGAGGAGCCCTAATGGGTTCGTGCTATATATATCATATAGCATGAGTGGGCAGTGCACGCATCGTATGGGAAACTCAATTTTTCTCGTACTGCTGTGTTCTGTTGTGTTCTCGCTTGGAGTATGTAGCCCTAACCCCACCGCACGTACGTACCCCCGCCCATACTATACACCAATTCTCCTGCACAGGCCTACTTACAGGCATGATATTCCTTAGCAGAGAGCTAGAGAGCGACATGACCCGCATATTCGTGAGGGCGGGCAGTATTGCAGTAACGATAGTGCTGTACACGTACAGTCTGTACGTGTACACTGGGTCTTCGATGGAAATATTTTGGGACTGCTAGTACAGCATTCAATCCTGGATAGCTCCTGAGGAAAAACCTGGAGCAGCTTTCTCGCATCTTTGATCGTTTCTAACATTCATCAACAACCATCATACTAATCATGATCCCGAGTTGCATTATCTAACAGATACTACATGTGCAGTGTCCTCGAGCCGACGAGGGAGTATTTGGAGTACTACGATGAGAACGGGGTTTAAATCTGTATAATTGTGGTACTGGTGATCAATCTTCATTCAAATGGAAAGAGTGTTTTCAATGGAAATAAATGTAAAAAAAATGGAATAAACAAACAAAAATGCTTTAATCGAATTCACATCTTCAACAATACGTACGGTACATAAATATATTCTATAACTATTTATCCCACTTCCCCGCCTCGACATAACTTCGTATTGCTCATTCTCACTCGTAGTCACTCGTTTTTGCCGCCTGACTCCGCGAGTCGTATGAAGCGGAGCTGCACTATAGGGTTTTCCTGTGAAACGGAGGCGTTGTAGATAGAGGGTGATACGGAGTTAGTGCGATGCATGTCTTGAGTTGGATTAAGATGCATGTATCCACCGAATCCCTCCCTCGTATACACATACCTTGCCTACCCTGTTGGCCCCCCGTGAGGTTCCAAAGGCCAAATATAGAGCATCCGTGCTGGCCTTGTAGATGTGCAGACATAGCGAAATCCCACTGTAAGTTAGGCACAAAGCTACTAGGAAGAACAGCGTCCAGGACGTGCGGAAATAGTCATTGTTATCTACGTTGCGGCCTCCCTTGGGTCCATTGTTGTCCACAGCTAGTCCGAAAGAAATGGCCATCAGGGCGGCAGTGAGCTTAGCGACGGCTGAGTATATATGTGTAAGTATGTGTGTGTGTATATATATATATGTGTATGAGCATATGTGTGAGTGTATGTTTGCGACCGAGAATCACACCTACTCCATCATACTGTACGTACCTGACAATATGGTGCATGTCTTATCGGCCCTGGCGATGCTGACGCTGTCCGCATGGGTGATGTACACCTGCTCGGCGGATGCGCATAAAGTTGTGCCGTACGTGGCACTAAAGAGAGAAAAACGTGGTAGGGTAAGGGACATGAGTATATATGTAAACGTACCGTGGTGATTAAAGTATGCAGGAGTATGAAGTATTCAGGATCGAGGTCTATCTATAATTGCCTATAGCACGTACCTGAAGGGGAGGGATAGGCGGTGGTAGCTTCTTGCAATGCGGGTCAGCTGCTGCATGTAGGACACCTCAGTACCGCTGGTACCAGTACTGTCTTCCACAGTGTCAACGACATCCCTGTCCCAAAAATCTAGAAAAACGTGCGCGGGTCCGCTGAGCAGGGCTGCTTTACAGACCGTTCCGAAGCCAACTGTGAGGCCGCAGTACCTGATATAATGAAGGATCGACGATGCAGGTAGTTATAAGCATGATAGTTGTAATGTGAGTTCATGACGTTGCAGAGGACGATAGAGCTACATCACACCTTTCACAACTATCGCACGTCACGGGGTGATCATGCAGAAGGCGGTAGGACGGCATCACACCGTTTACATGAACCACTCAGTATTGAATACAATACTAATGGTATAGAGATATGCCCCTCCAGAGATCACCAGTACATATACACACAGGTGCAGCAATGCCCTGCTCTTGCTGGAAGTGCCATCACCGCCCTCGGGACGGATGAAGTGCCAGTGCACACAGCCGCCGACAACGTAGACTACTAGGCTCTGATAGACTTGCATGGTCCAGACGAGAGAAAAGACGAGTATCTGCCATGGTAGATTTGGCCATTAAACGTACGAGGATTAAAGGTTATGCTCATGTTACTGTAGGATATGGTAAAGTTATATCATATCTTTCACATCTATCGCACGTCAAAGTGCATGGTAGAGCTGTGTCACATTTCATATGAATCACTCAGCATCGAATATCATAGCAGTAAAAGGAAGATACAGCCCCATAAACTTCACTCATATACCGCACGTACCGCTATCAGGAGGTCGGCCTCGCCGCTGGAGGACACATTGCTGATGATGTACCTGGAAGTGCGATGTTTGGCCATGATGTGCGGTAGTGATGTTTGGGGATCGTATGGCGGTTGAGGTGATGTCCATGATGTGTGGTAGTGATGTTTAGAGGTCAATATCAGTATAATGGTTTGGTGCGGTGTTCGTGATACTCCAGCATTTGATAGAGCTAAATCGCACCTTTCATAGAAGCGATTCCGTTTTCAATATGATAGACATAATCTAGAGATACATTCCCTCGAGATTCACTCCATCGCCAATATCCATCGACATACGCACACGAAGAAAGAGCCCCACCAGAGAAATGCGAACGTCTGCGCCACGATTATTAGTAGGCAAGATAGCACTATCGTAGGACCGTAGCTCTCTAGGATGGACGTCCCGATCTCTATTACAGCTGAGCTGAAGCTCACGTTTTTTCTCGCTTGTGAGTACTGCAGTAATAACGGTTGAAATGTAGAGGCGATATGAGCATGATGATTAGGTGTAATGGTCATGATACTCATACATAAAGCAGAGCTACACAACAGCTATCTAATTTGTCAGCAAGTATTGAATAATATAGCAATCACATAAAGATACAGCCTTCGGAAGATCACCAAGTACTCACCTGCAGCCCATCTACGAAAGCCGATATCAGAGCAAGCGCGCCTATAAACGAATACCTCGTTTGCAGCACGAGCAATATGTTTCCGAAGCACACTTGCACAATGACGGACAGTGGGATACTTGCTGCCAGGATGGAGTCTCGTAGTCTCCACTTCGCCAATAGCACGTTCACGAATAGGCCGATGAAGGCACCTGTGGCATAGGCGTTTGAGTGTCTTAATCAGTATGATGCCAAAATGCATTGCATCTTATACTCCAGGAATCAACATAACTAGATGCGATCTTTGACGTGCACCGCTCAACATAAACATAGTATTAATGGTTTTAGACTTATAGCCCTCTAAAGCTCACCAATATACACGTACTCAGCAGGTCAACTATCATGAGGATATTGGCCCAACTCGCGGCTTTGGCATGCATGATGACGGACTCTTCGTACAGATTATCTCCGTCCTTGAAGAAGAACAACAGGAACACGAAGATGAAGTGCAATAGGAAAGCTCCGGCGTACCAGTAGTCTCTGTGAGTAGTCGGGGCTCGTGAGATAGGCACAGGTGCCTTATTGCCCAAGAACATCGCAGAGCCGACTACATGAACACGACCATTCCCTCCAGTCTCGAGACTGCCAGGGTTGGGGTTGTCGCTCAACTCTATATCGTTCAGCAGGCCTTCCTCGTCCCCAATGCTCATGCTTCGTGCTGGGCTGTATTGAGTTTCAGTTTGAGCGGCCATTAAAAGTCAACTTCAAGTACACAGACTCAATTTCTAATTAACAAGACGATTTTCACTTATTATTTCAGTATTGATAACGTGCAGGCCGAAGTATGAAACAGAGTGGATAATTGAGCCAAACGCCGAAACAAGTTCTAAAAAAGAAGCATGAAATGATCGCTGCTTAGTCGTGAGAGAGTTGAAGGTAAGTGATTTTGAGGCGCTGATAGTTAGCTTAGGTGTCTCTAGCTGTGTAGGTGATGTGATTATGAAACTTTGAAATTCCTTGGTTCCGGTGAGATGCGCTTTTTCTTCACTAATTTTTCCCTTTCTCTTTGATCTTGTTTTCCATTAGCGCTAATACGGACCGATTGCGAAAGGAATACTGGCATGTTTAACGACATGTCTGAGTTTCAAGCAGGACAATGGTCTGGGGAAATTCCCCAAACACTAGCCTAGAAAGTAGGAATTCGAAAGGATGAAAACCCATATGAGAAGCGCGAAGACGGAGGTCCTTAAAAAGATTTCTCGAGCACATGCATCTCTGCCCGGGCATTATTCGTTAAAGTTACAGTTATTTTGGCGCTGTGTGGGTGCTTTTTAAGCACCACATGCAGAACTCAATGGGGATTACTCTCAGCTGTTCTCGCGGCTCCCATATTATCAAATTGGGGAATGAAGTAAGACCCTTTCTACGATTAGTATGAATTTTGATAATTTTACTTTATGCGTTACATTCTCTTCATTATCTCTGCATATGTATATTCCATCACCATTAAACCGCAGGAACAAGAACATCGTAAATAGAATTCATTAGCTAGCGAAACTTGAACTGCTCGAAAAAAAGCTCTGGGTCGTTCATCTTCAGGGCGCTCATGGTCTGCTGCGCGTGTGCATCCCCCTCGTCCTGGTCAGTAGATAGATCGAACACTGCATTATTCAGAGAGGTTGGAAGCGCTCTGCGATCTGGTGACCTGTTCTTCTTTCCGTTGCTCCTACTACCTCTTCCACTGCAACCTTCCGTGCTAGCGGTTGGGCTAACCAGCGCCTCAGTGAACGCAAATTGATCTAGCCTCGTAGATGCAGAGGAAACCTGTTGTGCCCCAGCGAACCCTGTCCCCTGATCTTCCCCCATCAGCAGAGGGTCTGCGCTTCCGCGGACGGGAGGGGAGAGGGAAAAATCGTACCCTAGGGAAGAGTCGACCGATATATCATGACCATTACTATCGCCATTGGCACGGGTTCTGCTCGTCGAGGAGGAAACCCTCTTGCTCCCGCTATTAATATTACTCCTCGAGTAATCAATCCCTCCCAGCAATGAAGCCCCAGTGCCCAGCTGCAGCATGCGGGTGCGCGTGTTGGGGGAAGGCGATGCGGACGAGGGTGATGTGGGGGATTTAACATAGCTGTAAATGACAGTGATGGATGTTTAGGGATCATTATGAGTATGATGGTTGCACTAGGTGTCCGTCATAATGCAGGAGTTGATAAGAGCTACATCAGAACCTTACCTGTCCAAAGCTCGTTTGGCTTTCTTCCGGTTGTTCTCGCGCAGCAGCTGCAGGCTCTGGCCAATGTTGCGGCTGAACGAGGAAGATAGAGATGATGATGCCACAGCCTCCTGTTTGCTGGCTGCAAGGGTAAGTCGCCTTTTTGCCCCTGTGACACTGCTATTAGATCCGAAGAACGAAGAAGAGGAGGAAGAATGTGCTATAGTGCCGGTATCCCCTCCAACCGATCTGGCCGGCTGGAACGTGCCATGCACCCAACTATCCACATCTGCTCTTGAGGTCGTAGTAGCTCTGGTTCCTTTGAGACCCACAGCCACTGCAGGCCTAGTGTGCTTCTGGAGAAGCACTTTTATACCGATGCCACTGCTTCCACTGCTGCTGCTGCTGCTGCTAATGGAGTTACTCTTATTGATTTTAGAACTCTTTTCTCTCGTAACGAATTTATCCATCATGTCGCTCCTAAACCCCGCACGTTTACTGGATAACTTTTCAGTAGCTTTGCCAGATTTCAAGTGTTTAGTACTGGCATAAGATGCCTTTGCTCCAATATCTTTGCGGACTTTATCAACCAAGGAGAGAGATATAGGTTCAGGTAAGTCAAATGCACACTTGGAGATAGGGTCCACCAACCCATCCGCAATCCCACAAGCCACGGATGCCTCTAGGGCAGGCCCCACCCATCCGAATTTATCGGTCAATATGGCGTAGTCCGCTGCGGCTTCCGCGCCGATCAACGTTTGTAGACACACAGAAAGCTCTTCGTACCTGTAATTGATCGCGAGATTCGAGTAAGGGGCATTATTAGTATGATCATTGTTTGCTGAGTTAATAAGATTGCAGGATATCATGGAAACAGAAATGCCTTCGATATGAGCCAACCTGTATTGAACATGATACTAATGATGTAGAGATAAAGCTATCTAAAGTATCCACATATTGGCGTACTTTATGGGCTGCAAGTGCCGAGCCTCTCTGATGGTGGGATCAAATACCGTCTAAGGATGAAACATTGGGGTAGATGTTAGTGTGATGATTGTATTTACATGTCATAATACTCATACATCGGACAGAGCTACCTCGTGGATTTGGTGTCAAACATGAAACACTATAACACGTCAATTATCGGGGCATGGCAGCAAGAGTGCAGAGAAATACCACCCCTCTAAAGATCATACGCACCTGGTGCTTGAAGGTAGATATGGCCTTATAAAAATCCAGCTCATACTGCAGTGAAATAGAGTGAAATGTAGAAGTGATATGGGCGTATTAATTATGTGCCATAGGCATGATACTCGTACATAAGATAAAGCTAGATCACACCTTCGCACGCGCCATCCAGTATTGAAAAAGATACCAATGGTATAGAGTTTCATCCCTCTAAACATCAAGTATTGACTCACCTGCAGCACATTGGTCTTCTGCCCGTCCACACCCACGACGAACTTGAGGGGAATGAGGCCATCTAGACGCATGGCACGTAGCATCTTCAGGGCAGTATCCACGTGTGCATGTGTTGGTGTCGAGTTGAGGGCAGTTGTAAGTGATGACTCACTCTTGGTTATGATTACGTGCGAGGCATTGAACATGGAAACCATAACATACATACATACATGATCATACATACCTTCATGACACTGCCTTGCTTGCGCGCCATCTCGTATGCCTTTTTGATACCGAAATTTTTTAGGGAGGCTAAATAGTCGCACCCGGCAGCAACGCACATCGCTAATGTCATCTCGTGGGTGAACTTTCGCATGTCGAAGCCCGGGGTAGCCTTCGTATAGAGATCCGCTAGAACGAGTTTGGTGCCTGTGATGTGAGGTAGATGATTGAGGATCATCATGAGTACGATGGCTGTGTTGTGTGTTCTTGATAATCAAGTATGTGACAAAACTGCATGACACCCGTCTCGTCAACAGCGCACCATTGATTAAGATCATAGTGGTATAGAGAAATAGCAATCTAAAGTTCAGTAATGTACGTACAGGAGCCATCTTTAGCCAGCTTGTAGATCATCTCTGTACAGGCGAAGGGGATGGTATCGGAATCCTCGCCCACGACCACATCGACATGTCCCTCTTTGCATAGTAGAGCCAACTGCGCATCGGCCTCATAGGGCGCTACGCATATGTTCACCTCTGGTCGATTGCGACGGAGAACGCGTATAAGTTCTGCGGCCATTCTTGGGCTGATATCGACCGCTTGCGAGAAGTGGTTGTACGCGTCGGTGTGTTTGTTTTGTTGAGACAGATATTCGGCCTTTTCGAGATTCCTCTTCCGGGAATCAGCGCGAGCTACTTCTGTTTCCTTCTTTGCAGGCAGATTGGCTCCATCGAAGACCATTGTCACGTGCACATTGTGGAAGGTGAACATGTCGATCTGGTTCAGGATGTAGTAGATCCATTTGTCGGTCTGCTCTCCGCGGCATAGCTCTATTGCACAACTGTAAGCTGACTTGTGTAGCCAGGCGTAGCCATCCACAGCAACTCTTCGTCCGGAGAATTCTCGCACCTGGTGTAATTATGGACGAAATCCAAGGGTCGATTTGAGTATGATGATTGTGTGTGATGGTCATGATAATCTAACATAAGATAGAACTGAATTGCACACTTAATATGAGCGCATAACTCCCATATAAAATTGTCACGGTATAGAGATACACTCCTCTGACGAACAACCCTAAGAGTACCCACGTGAGTGCTAGATATGTTGGCCTTCACACACGGGAGCAGTCCAGTGATCCCCATGTCACTTCTTCGGCTCCAGAATTGCTGATGTGATAAATAGACGTCTTCTCCTATCGACTATATCCTTTTTACAGCTCTAAATTGATAGTAGCTCCCAAGAATGATCGAACAATATTTCACTTCTTTTTCCTGGAACATTCCAAATTTTGAAGCACCAATTTCAGCCATTTCATATTGATTTGCGATAGAGATGGGAGGATTAATAATCAATGCCTTATTGGTGGCACTGCAGCTCTATTTCCTGTTCATGAACTTCACTGTGGAGATGTCTTACTGCGAGCGCAAGCTAGAACGAGGGGACAAGGGATTCTTAATTCCTACCACTGTGGAGTTCTGCGAGCAGCACAACAAGCTCTTCTTGGAGCGCCCTGATTGGTTGAGGAATGCAACATGCATTTCGGCTTTCATCTTCCCTGCTGGGTACATGTTTATCCTTTGGGTAGCACTGTGCAACCATTGGAATCGCTTCTACGTCACGGTACGTGCTATTGTTATAGCATGGGTAGGCTGTGTGGTCGGAGACTCATACCAATCTGATAAGGCTTGGAACGCGTACCCCTTACATTGTCGAGGGGTTCAATGGATCTTGTTTTATCTTGTACCGATGTGTGTTCTGTTGTGTTCTCACTTCATAATCAGCACCACTAATCCTTGTCCGCACACACTCTCCTTCATTGTCGCGCCCACCTGCAGGTGCCATTACTGCTTTTCGTTGGCATGAAAATGAACGCTATCTACTTCTACCACTTCATGGAGTTCACTTCCCATATGCCCCCCGATAACCTCGTACCCTACTTCTCGGCCGAGGGTCCTTACCTCGTGTCCATGTTCCTGGTCATTTACCAGGTCATGGACGCGTTGGCTAGCCAAAGAGGGAGGCTTAGCGCTGCAGAGGAGATCGTGAAGGGTGCTACTTCGAAACTGGTGGAGAAGAAAAAGAAGTAAAGGAAGTAAAACAACGGCACCTGATGGTTACATTATGCAATTTGATTGCACTTGAGCATACAAAGGCATCATCAGATCAGCAATGATAGATTTGCGTGAAAGAGTGTCTGTTGTCCAGTTACCCTACTGATAAATGGAATAGATATATATGTTTGCAAAATGAAATTATTTTACTTTATCTTAATGAAAATATTTAATTCTGTCTTCACCATTTTTTTCTAGCTTATTTCTATTTACCTTCGCTTTTATGCTCGCTATGATAACTTGCATAGGCAGCAATCCATGATTAGCGTCCTTCAACGTTGTCAGCTAGTCTCGGAAACTTCTCAGCACTGTAATTCGGGTCACTTCTAACCACACTCGCGACGTCCTTCATCAGCTGTTTCTTGTATTCCTTCTGCGGGACAACATCAAAATAAACGAAGGGGTCGTGCTGAGTATGATAATTGGGCGTGGTGGTCATGATACTCGTCCATAAAATACAGCTGCATCACACCTTCAACACGAGTTATCAAGTATTGGATAGTATAGCCATGGTATAGAGCAATGGCCCTATATCTGAAGTCCAACTACTTCTGAAATCACCTGTATTGCCGAGGCCAACTCGACATCAGCCATGGGGTTCACCATCGCCATGAGTTTGGCGCTCTTCATCTCATCAAACCTACAGCGCGACGCGGCGTTGCGCACCTGTTAAATGGTGACATGCGATGTATGTTTGAGGGACATTATCAGTATAACAGTCACAATTATTGCTCATGATAAACAAGCATATACTAGTCGTAGATAATCCCCTTTACGTGCACTACTCAGTATTAAGTATGATACTCATACTGTAGAGATACAGCCATCTAAACTTCTTTAATTCCAACAAACGTACCATTTCAACCAATAATTTATCACCGCTGAACAGGGGGGATTGCTGTTCCCAGGAGTAGTAGGAATTGGAAGGCTTGAATTGTACCTGCGTGGGTGAGCGAGCGAGGGGTGAGACGACGTTTCAGAGTATAATATCATTGTAAAGAAATTAGCACTTGTTACACTGTTTCAGTAATCACGTACCGGAAGCTCAGTCAAAGCGTCAATCTTGACCATCTTCGTCCACTCATCTCTTATGGCAGCAGGGACGTTGCTGCTGAATGCCAACCAGGGCTTAACGTCGTTCAATATGTTCTTTTCCTTGAGCATGGCATCGACACCCAGCACCGTGGGGATCGTCTCTGCGGCCGCAGAATCTAGCATCGCATCCAAATCATCCATCTTTATGTGTGACAAGAGACCTATATGATCGAATGAAACTAAATTAAAAACTGATTATGCTATCGAGGCTTCACTAGACGCCTTTTTGTTGACAGGAGATCATTGCGTTCGTGAGGGCCCCAGCGCACGTTAATTTCGAAAAAGAATTGTATACCATCATTTTTGATTGCATGAAAAGTGCAAAATGGTTTTTATTTGTGGCCCAAGTACGGCTGAGATTGAGAGAGATGAAGCCTTGAACCTTGTTGCTCAACTGAAGCGGGAACTGGCCGAAGAAAAGGCGCGGAATGTACGAATTGAACAAGCAGCAGCTTCGAAGTCGAAGCTGTTGAAGGAGAAGAGCGCGGCTTTGACCAAGGTTGAAGGAGAGTTGGAGGTTGTCGATAGGCACAAGTACGACGAAAACGTGAAGAAAGCGGCTGAGGCAGATGCCAAAGCAGATGAGTATCTTAAGATGGTGGAGGCTTCTGAGACTGCCAAGAAACATTTCGAGAAGGCTTTACAAGCCGAGAAAGTGAAGATGGAAGCGGAGATATTGCTAAAGAATGCAAGAGAGGCTCAATATAAAATTGAAACTGAGAAGGCTCAAGCAGATAAAGCGTTGAAGGAAGCAGAGGCATCAAAGCTTGAATCTGAGTTGAAGACCTTAAAACTTGAGAAACAGCAAGCACTTGCAAATACGGAGATAATTAAAAAAAACATTGCTGCCCAGCAAGAGCTCCACAAAGAAGTAGAAATGAAATTGAAGGAAGTAGTGAAATCAACATCCAAAGACCTCATGAATGCCGAAGCTCAACTTAAGATTTTGACAACCGAGTCTGAGGATTTAGAGCACGAAGCGGAGGTGGCGCGTGTACGTGTCTTAATATTAGTGATCTTTAGAGGGTTATATCTTTACATCACTGGTGTCTTTTTCAATAGTGGTGGTGCTTGTGAAAAGTCTAATCTAGTTCTATCACATCTCCGTTTATCATAAGCATTAATTGTAACCATCATACTGATAATGACCCTCAAACATCCTTAACCAATATGACTATAGGTACTGGCATGTCTCGCTCGCCTGGACGCGGATGGGAACGGTAGCATGAGCCCAAACGAGGCCCTAGTCTTCTTCAGGTACGCATGAATACGTTAACTTCAGGGGGCCATGGACTTGCGGTAGATGCCCGGATGAACATCAGTGGGGGGGAGAGCATTTCTCCATACCATTGCTGTCCCCTACAGTATTATTTGAAGGCTATGACGCAGCTTTATCTTATGTATGAATATCATGACTAGTACACACAACCATTATCCTCACATCCCCGCCCTTCGTCCCAAAATTGATCTGCTTCAGATGCCTGGTGGAGGCAGGGAAGATCGACGGATTGCAGGTTTGTCTTGTTTCTTATGTGTGTTTACGTCTCGTATGCTCTAGCTTCTATTTTTTACCATCGTTCTCACTCACACCGATCTTGCGCATTGATCTATCATCTGCAGGCGGAGATTCGCGACGAGAACGTCGCAGCTTCAGGTGAGTCTAAATATGAGTAAACTATGCTGTGAGGGCTGCATCTTTAGTCCTTGGCAATTGCGTCCAATACTGACGGCGCGTATGAGAGGTCTAGTGTAGCTCTATGTCACCCCTGATTATCATAAATACACAACGCAACCATCACACTTATGGCCCCGAAACATCCATCGCACGTCACAATACGCAGGTGAGCACCGGAAAAGGACTATGGGACAAAGAGATCTGGATGAGTACATCCGCGAGCAGATTGCGCTGCTGTTCGCGGGTATGGGTGTGAACGCTGCCACGGAAGAAATGCCCCTGCAGGACTTTGCAAATGCCATCGTGCAGATGAGAGATGGTGCCTACGACGGGATGGACCCAGACTTTACCAACATTGACCTAACGCAGGCTCTGATCGATACGCTGTTAAGCCTAGTGCCCAAGTACCAACTACTGGAGGTGCTGCTGCTGAAGATCAAGAGCATGCTCATCACGATCAACCTAGATAGCAATGAAAGCATCGACATCGGAGAAGCATGTTTATTCTTCCAGAGTGTAAGTGCTTTCAAGTGAGTTCTTGGACGATTCATTTCCATACATTCCACTTTTGGCATGTTCTACTCTTGGACTTCTTATGAAAGATCTGCTGGAGTCCTACAATCTTCTGCATTATCACCCCGTGACGTGCGATAGTTGTGAATGGTGTGATGTAGCTCTACCACCTTGTGCAACATTATGGTACAATCATCATGCTGATAATGACCCCAATCATCTATCGTACGTCACCATCATACTGATAATGGCCCCATACTCTGTCGAAATAGGTGCGCAACCAGAGCCCGGAGATCTACCAGCAATGGAAGGCGGACGCGGGATTGAGTGATGATCAGTCCCTGGATGCGCTGCCGGCTGCTAAGTGGGTGATCAGGCTTTTTCCTACTCTAGGACCTGATGAAACGAATGAAGCTATGAAATTACCTCTGTCACTGGACAAGGCTTGCGATATGTTCTATGCTGTAGCTGCTAAGTCCATACTGGGTAACCTCTACCAGGTATGTGAGCAACTGACCTTCAAAGGGCTATACCTGTATGCCATTGCTATGCCAATTCATACGTGGTGGTTCTCAAGAAAGATGATGTAGCTCTGTTATACTCTTGAGAATCATAGCCCCTGCGCCCCATCATACTCATTCTAACCCTTGCATTTCGACACCATCCATCTGTACCAGAACGACAACTTTGCGGAGATCTCCCTCCTATCTCGTTTCATGGACGATCTGGAGATAAACGCCATCGAGCTGGCCGCAGACCCCGCTCAAATGGATCGTATGCTTGGGGAGGACTTCTTCTCCGAGGGCGGCAGTAGCACAGCAGAAGTTCAGTTGGAGGAGTAAAAATCGGGAATCACTCGTCTCGCGAACAAGTACTATTTTAGAATATAGAGAATCGTGTGGATATAAAGTCAGTCAAATCAGTACCATACGCTTTTTAGTTTGTAATAAAGATGGCAAATTTTGAGGGACAATGTTATTAAATGTCATTAGGTCATATTTAGACGGAGGCCTTTCACGCACTGGCCCGAATGTACCTGTGCTGATGTGGTTGATATGAACGTCGCGGGTTCGGAGGTTGTAAGCAGCATGATGATTACACTCTAATATAGTGGAAGATGACAATATCCATCCATATTCACAACAACTTTAAGAGTGTTACAAATGCCAGAACTATAGAGTTTCTTCTTCTTTCTCTTCACTGTCCTCTAACCTATCTAGCATAGCACGCATAGACTTGAGGATTATCAATTTTAGATGCATTGAATGTGTTTGTAGTATGCTTTTTTTTCTGGTAAACAAACCATTTGCATGGTGGTGAGGAGAATGGCCTCGCAGATTATGTACTGTATTCTCCTTTCCAGCGCCGATCGCCACATCATTGCCAATAACCTTCGCATCTGGCCCTGCCATTGCCTCAGGTCCGAGCTTAGCCTTAGCCGCTGGCCCTGCCTTTGCCTCAGGTCCGAGCTTAGCCTTAGCCGCTGGCCCTGCCTTTGCCTCAGGTCCGAGCTTAGCCTTAGCCGCTGGCCCCTCTTTAGGGGGAGGAGGGATAGATGCAACCTGTTGGCATTGATGAAGCTTAATTAGCACTCCCACAGCCAAAATAAAGATGAGATTCGCTTTCATATCGATGTATGGACTGAATACTAGAAGTGCGGAATGCGGAAGTTTGTTTTCACACTCAATTCCGCAGGAGCATCTATGTATCGCACGTTTTTTGTAGTGCTATAGATATCAGTATTCTGGAATGTTAATCGCGTTGTATAGCTTCGTAGTATGAGTTCTCAGAGGTTTAAGGTAGTTCTCCTGGGAGAGGGACGTGTTGGTAAGACGTCTATTTTGCTCAGGTACACAAAAGGCGAGTATAACGATCGGCAGGTAAGTACTCTCCAAGCGAGCTATTTAGATAAAGAGGTGAGCTTGGGGGAGGGTTCTATCGCGAAATTGAGTGTATGGGATACAGCCGGCCAAGAACGGTTCCATGCGTTGGGCCCTATATATTACCGAGATGCAGACGGTGCATTGTTGGTGTATGACATAACGGATGCTGAGAGTTTTCAGAAAGTGAAGCAATGGGTGAAGGAATTGCGCAAGATCGTCGGTAATGAAATTACATTAGCGATTGCGGGAAATAAGATTGATCTAGAGAAAAATCGGAATGTGCAGGAATCAGAGGCGATTAAGTATGCGGAAAGCGTGGGCGCGTCGCATTACAACACAAGTGCCAAGGCGAATAAAGGCCTCACAGAAGTGTTCAACGATCTGAGCAGCCGGATGCTCACGAGGCGAACCGACAAAGGTGGATTGACATCGGGGGGTGCAGGCGGTGGCGGAGGGCGCGGGGTCGGAGGAAGGGCGAAACAGAAGCTGGGTATGTGAGTAGTTCAACTTCAGGGGACGAGTGCTCTATACTATTGCTATACTATTCTGCTTTGGAGGACTCATTTGAAACTGTGATGTAGCTTTATCATACCCTTGTGTATTATTATCATTACACACAAATGATTGTACTCATATCGACCCCCTACATTTCATGATCTATCGCACGTCACGATCGTACTCATATCGACCCCTACATTTCATCCATTATTAGTCATTGTGGATGATGCGCCGAAGCCTCGTGCCGGCAAGAGTGGCTGCTGCTAGTGTTCCAATAAAAATATGTAAGTAAATACAACTTAACAACACTAGTTCATTACAGTACATTCAGTTAAAAAGTACATTTGTAGTAGATAATTTTGATGATAATAAAAATATTTCTAATCAATCAAGACACAACCCATCCATTCTCTTCTTCTTTCTTCTCACGTGCACTAGAGTGGCCTCTTCTGTCCTACCTGACTAGCCGAGTAATCTCTGTCATTACTAGTAGAATGCTGGGTGTATTCAACGTCATTGGCGTGTTGAAACGTACAATTGGTCCCTTTGCGACAGCGCCCTTGCTGGAAGAATTGACAGAGGATCGTATTGCTCTTCTTTATCCGTTGCCCCGCATGCTGCTGGCCCGGTCTCCGTTCAGCGTAATGCGAGTGATGCTGTTGCTGGCGGGTGGGGTTAGCGGAGCCCGCCATAGGCTTGGACGGGGCCAAGGGCAGCTGGTGCCAAGGCGGCAGTGATGAAGAATTCGAGGTCAGTGTGGGGGCTGGGGGCAGCTGGTAGGGCACACCTCCCCCCGTGTCCCTATATCCTGTATGTTCTGGTCCTGGGGGCAGTGGCATTTCATTACTAACTCCAGAAGGCACCGAGGGTATTGCATAGCCAGTCGCAGAAACCCCCCCAGCAGAGCCTCCCGTGGTGCCCTTGATCTTAGTCAGCTCCTCTTGAATCTTCCTAGCCTTTTCCGAGTCCTTTTTCTTCTGCTTACTGGCGTATTCGTGTAAGTTAGCTCCAGGGGCCAGGGGAGGCAAAACAGAAGGATCCTCGGGGGGCTGAGGGGCGGACAAGAAGTACCGAGAGCTGAGCGCGCTGCGGGCGCTGCATCTCTTGGTAGGATCCATTACCAAAACCCTGTCCAAAAGTCCGAGAGCGGCGGGCGATATGAGCTTGCCGAGGGCTGTATCCTTGAGGGTAGACGTGGAGACCGGTATGTGGCGCATGTACTTGTCGTGGTAGGGCAGCTCCTGCATACCCGGGAACATGCTCTGGGTGGGGGTTCCAAGCGCTTTGCAAAGTAGATCGAGTTGTTCGACTTCTGTTTTACCAGGGAAAATGGGTCGCCTGAGCTCCAACTCCGCTAGAACACACCCCGCTGCCCATACGTCTACGCCATAAGAGTACGTCTGGGAGCCCAACAGCAGCTCAGGACTCTTGTACCACATGGTGACCACGTTGTTCGTCAGATCTAGTTTTCCCTCTCTGCCATCACCGGTCTGTGCCGAACGTGCGAGCCCGAAGTCGGCGAGTTTGATCTGGGGTACCACAAAAAAAGGGAAATGTAGGGGTAGACGTGAGTATAATTCCGGTGCGTAATGGTGATGATACTCATGTATAAGATATAGCTACATCACACCTTTCTAATGAGACCCCAAGCATAGTACGATATAGCTATGGTGTAGAGCAATGACGCTCTGAAGTTCAACCACTAACATACCACTAACGTACCTGGTGACGATCCGAGATGAGGATATTTGAGCTTTTTATGTCTCTGTGCAAAATGCGCTGGTCTGCTAGATGATCTAGTACATCGAACAACTGCTTCATAATGCACTTGATGGCTACTTGAGAGAACTCGTGCTTATGATCTATCAACCCACCCAAGTCATGTTCTATATATTCGAACACTAGGTACAAGGACCCGCATCTGGACAGCATATTGAGCGTCTCGTCTCTCTCCTTGAACTTCCGCCTGGTCTCTTCATCTTTCTCTGCTTCCATTTTCTCCTTCTCTCTCTTCTGATCCAAGATCATCTTGTTCTTACTGTCTTGTCTTATAGCTACGTCTAAATGCTCCACGCCTTGTGAAGAGGCGATATCCAACAAGCTCACAATGTTCTTGTGCTTCAAGCTCTTCAGAAACTTTATTTCTCGGATGGCGCATAGCGGAAAGCCCAAGTGCTCTTTGTGCAGCACCATGCGCTTCAAAGCCACAGAGTTTCCATTTCGCTTGTCCGAGGCCTTGTACACGTATCCATAAGTTCCTTCGCCCACCTGGTCTAAGTTGTGGTAGTTGGCTAGAGTACCGACTCCCCACACACTCATCTCAAACCGATGGTATGAACAGGCTCTTATTCGAGGGGCTCGATTTCCAAAACGTTCCTATATATCAGAGACTACTACTTCGGCCTTACGCTTGATATAAGAAATAATCAGATTCAATTATAGATAATCAAGTGGAGATATGGACTATAAAAGCGAAGGGAAGGACAGCCACTCCGACAATGACGCGAAAGGTGGTGCTATTGCCGACAGCAAATCCGATGATAACTTGGACATGTACGCGGACGATTCCAAGGGCTGTGATGATCCCCTGCCCACTGTAAATATAGAGAGTATAGAGTTCACCCCAGATGAGTGTTGTCCTGTTTCCGGTCCTTTGGAATTGAAGATAAAGTTCGAATTAGACCAAGATGTGATCGCAGGATTCTGGAAGGTGCAATTCCTGGTAGACAGCTGTGATAAACGTATTATAAAGGTGTTGGGGGACACTCCAGTTGAGGACTATCCGGAGGGAGATTCTGACATGTACTTCACTGTGGATGAGATCGACCTGTCGGACGTGGAACCCTCGAGCCTCACCAACAGCGGGCTGCTGATGGCCGTATTGGTATGTATATAGTGGACTTTAGAGGGCTGTATCTACCATGACTATCACACCTAGCCATCGCACAAATAAAGCCCTCCAAATATATCAAAATATCATTCCAGATGTCAGACGATGGCCGGGAGATAATCAATGTCAATATGGTAGTCAATGTGTTCAAGGATAAGGAGGGGGTTATAGTTAGAGAGATTCTTAATCCGCTGGGTTAATTAATTGAGTGTACAATATTATTAAAACCAGTATCATCATGTTACATTGTTTACAACCTGCTCAGTCTTTCAAAATTGCGTATTCGATCCAGTAATAGTCGGTTGCCTGTCTATCACCACCCAGGTATCTATCACCTCTATTATACAACTACTGAAGCCTGCTCTCGAGAAACTCCTTGCTATGCTCGTACATTGGTAGGATGATGCCCGCCACTGGACCTGCTCGCAACAGGGTGTATCCCAACCCTCGGTACCTGCATGACGTGCGATGAATGTTTGAAGGCATTATTATTATGGCTGTACTGCGTGCCCATGACAATAAAAGATGTGATAGAGCTACATCATATCTCCCATTAATACCGCTCCGTGTTAGATATAATAGGAACAGTGCATAGATGCAACCACCTAAAGTCCACCCTATCATATAGACGTACAGCCCTGAAATCCCCCCTTCGCGAAACGTGCGGCCAAGGCAGCCCGCCGTGGATTGGTAGTGGTGCCGCATGAAGTCCACCTTGGCGAACGAATAATGGGTGAAATGTAAGGGACAATATGGGTATGATGGTTGGTGGCCATGTCAACCAAGGGTGTGATAGAGCTGCATCGTAGCTTCAATATGAGCTACTAAACACTAGATGGCACATAAATGCTGTGGAGGAGTCCTCAGAGCAAAGATCTCCAAAGATTGTCAATCGTCGCTAGTGCGCTCACCTGCATCTTGTTCTTGATCACATCTAGGGGATAGACGGCGAACCAACTGAAGATGCCTGCTACAGCGGCTGCAAGAATTCGAGTGGATCTCTCTTCCTCGAATCGCGCGTTTTTACCAATGTTTCTGCGGCTTCGGTGGTCCAGATCTTGACACGCACTTCTGTACGGACGGAGCAGCTGCAAGCGACGGCGCAATAGTGAGAATGTAGTGATGTATTTTATAATTGAGTGGAAGGAATGACAGGGTAAGTATGATGAGTACGATTATAGAGCGCTAGTGATGATGAAGCCATAGACTACAATAATGAGTCCTTTCTTACCTGTAGCGGAAACATCCCATCTTCGTTGTTATCACGCACTTTGTACTTATAGTTGTTTATGTACATCTTGAGATACTCGTAGCTTCCGAAATAAATCCCCCTGCCTGGAGCCTCCAGGATGAGCATGCACGTGTACGCGCGGTAGAAACACCGAAAGCTGGCTCTGCGGTAACAGTCCTTGATGACGCTAAGTATGCTAGATTCGGAACTCACTTGTTGCTGGAGTTTCACGAACCCTATGGGTGTAGAAATGAAACTCAGAAGGACTCCGCCGCCTGTGCCGGCGAGAATGCACACATTCAGATGGTTTATGGCTTCCTTGCTGAAGTGGTTTCCTTGTGAGCCTTGCGAGCTATTCGTTTTAGAAATGCTGCGCCTGCTAAACGTAGGATGACTGAACAATATGGATCGAATGCGTTCATACACCGTGAAAAGGAACGCTTGCAAGACGCCCGCGGTCAAAAGAGGAGGAAATACGCCTCTATAAAGTTGCTGCATAATCTTCCGCTTAGTCAGCTTATTGGTGTCCAAGTTCTGGTTGAGCTGCATGCGCACTTTCAGGCTGTCGAACGGGTGTCCTAGCAAGATCCCACTGGCGCCTGCGAGTGAGCCACTCAGAACAGGAATCAGGGCCTTGAGCTGACTTGAAGCATTTTGAGACCCAGTTTTGGCCTCCGATAGCTTCAAGGAGACTCCGTGTGGCGTTTCAGGCATAATATCGTTCTTGCGTCATAAGAGAAGGACAAATTCCAAGAATTTTGTAAAAATCTTAAAAAGAAGAAAGATGCGGTGCAGTTCTGTCCTATAAATGAGTATCATGACCTTAACATCAACCTCACGTCGCTGCCATTGCACAAAATCGACATACTCAAGAATACCCTTCCGTTTCATCCTCTATTCATGCAGAAAAAGCAGGGCTGGGTGTTTTCGGGTCAGGGATCGATGAGAATGGGGAAGAAGTGATCTAATTGATCTTCCTGAAAGTGCAAAGTGCAAATTCACTGCAAAGTAAAAACTGAATGATTGAATGAATATCGCGTTTAAAAATTATGATTAGCGCTGACGAATCATAATATAACAAGATGAGCCATCCGATCTACCATCTATCAATAAATTTCTGTGCCTAGTACTTCCAATCCTGTCTATGCGTGCGATGCCTCCTATGATGAATACTATGGCTACTAGTACTTAGGAGGACTGTCCCAGCACCAGCATGGTGCAAATTGGGTCCAGTGGCCAGCGCGGCAAATTCACCCTGCTGAGCTCCTGTGGGTTGGTGATGTGGAAAGACCAGCATGAGTGCGGTGGTGTCTGCAATGGCCGTAATATCTATGCGCAAGAAATAAAATAGAGATACATAACACCTTTGATATGAACCATCAAACATATTATGATACAGTCATGGTATAAAGTAATGTCCCTTCAAAGGTCAACTCCTCGCCTTCATCCATACATTTATAGCACGTCAACTACATACCTGCAGCCCCTCGACTTCCATTACCGCATCTAGCACGTCTAGGGTGCGATCGGACTGCTGTAGATTATCTGCTAGCACCACGATATTCCCGCCACCGCTCTCTGCCAATGCCTTGTGCACTGCTGCTACTACTGTCTGGGTATTCGATTTCCCTTCCGAGCCTAGATGCAACATCGGTACTTTACTTATATCAGCGCAAGCAGCCAAACTTCCGAAAAGCACTTGATTCCAGTACTCGACCGTGGTTGTATGTTCTTCAGAAGGTGTATCGGTGACAGCGGCAGCTGCCAAGCGGATGGCGGGTGAAGTGCCGCATAGATCGCTGATGGCGGCTAGGGCCTCAGTGCTGGGTATGGTATTGCAGAAGACTCTCTGCAGAGGGCCTTTCACGTACCTGCAACGTGCGGTAGTGACGATGTTTGATACTCACTATTAGTATAAAAATTATACAGGATACTCATGACAAGCATACATATGATAGAACTGCATAGGGCATTAATTCACATGGACTACACGGTATCGCATGCAATCGCCATGGTGCGGACTCATAGCCCCCTGAAGTCCACCCATACATCTATTGCACGTCTGCAGGGATGCTGTGGGCTCGTATCCCTCCGAAGCCGATCACTTCACGTACAATTCAAAGTCCAGATGCAAGTTGATCTTGCAGTACAGGTCACCCTCATTCACCACTGGTGGAAGAGCGGCTTTGTTCTCGACATCCTGTAAATACATGGGTAAATATTAATATGATCGTTATATATACGGGGTTTGTAACTATCAGGTGTAATCGAGCCGCACGTACCGACCTTCGTCCTTGCACCTGTAATTTCGTGATATTATGGGGTAGTCATAAGTGTGGTGATCGTATCGCGTGTTCATGATGCTGTAGAGTGCGATAGAGACGTAATTCCTAGACGTGCGCTCTTTGCAGTGCGTACGTACTCCTGGCACCAGAGGGGGAACCGTTTCTGCCATCTCGCCGAGTGCGGCGTTCTGTGGTGTGCGCAGATCATGGATAAAAGCACGAGCCGATATGAGTGAGATGATCGTGTGTAATGGTCATGGTGCTTACACAAACCATAGAGCTGCAGCATAGCTTTTCCATCTATAGCACGTCGTGATATTCACACAAAAGATGGAGCTACACCACAGTTTCCCAATGAGCCCAAAACGTTGAATGAAGTAGTCATGGTATCGAGCGAGCAATGGTTCTATTATACTCACCTGGAGTTCCATGACCCAGCACTGCTCTAACCTGGTAGCCCCGCCCATGGCGGATCTGCAGTCCCCCTTAGCCATGGCTTCATACGATGGGTGGGTAAAATGTGAGAATAGATGTGAGTACAGTGATTGTGTGTGATGGTATAGAGATACAGCCCTCTAAAGACCAACCGTACGTCAATAGTGATGGCATAGAAATCAGACTTCTAGATCAGGTACTCACCCTCCTGAGAAATGGGAGTGAATCGCTTAGACATCACCGCGGGGAGAAGCTGTTGCCACTTGCTCCACACAGCTAGTAGAGGGTTCTTTTTCCCTTCTTTTTCTGAACATTCCTTGCCTTCCTCCTCTCCCTCTACTGTTGATTCTATAGACTCTTTATCCTCTGGACCTTCCATATCTTGATCTTTATCGGCGCTCCACTTGACGGAGGCAAGCTGACACATGTGCTTGACGCACGCACGGTCTACTTCGGGACTGGCAACAGCACTGTCTACACCATTTTTTAACAGCTGGTTCATCGCGGATTCATTGTCTACTGATACTGACACCGCCTGCAGCTGCATAGATCAAAGCCAGATCGAGGCGAATGTGAGGGCCAGTGCCAGGATAATATTAGTTTGAGCACTGTGTGTTATGGACTAGAGATAGAGTCCTCTGAAGTTGAATCATCAATAATTCACGCACCTGATGCAAAGCTTTTGGGAACAGATAACACTTCTTGTCTTCGTTTACTTCTAAGTCCAACGACGAGTCCTTGCCTTGCGCCTGCAGAGTAAAATAAAAATGGGTGAGATGTAGAGGATATTATGAGTATGATGGTTAGGCACACTGGTCATGGTGCTTACACGTGCGATACATTAGATAGCATAGCAATGGTACAGATTCATATATATATACCTGCATGTAGGCTTTTTGGCCGGATGCAGCTCCCGCTAACACGTCAACCGCTTCGTTTTTCTCTCCTTTTCCGCCCAGCATGCCCCAGAAGGTTGGACTGAAGCCCATCCCGCAACGCTGGTTGATACTTCCTCCGTTCTGGATGAGCATCATGGTAGACTGCGCATCACCACTCTGCGCGGCGGCCGCCACTGCGGGGTGACGGGTGTTGAAATGATAAAATTAAAAGGACGTTGCAGTATAAAGATAATAGAGAATAATGATTGAGTGTAATGGTCTTACTTATCAAGGGTGTGGTAGAGCTATATCGCAGCTATCCAACGAGCCATCAAACATGGGATATGATAGTCATGGCATAGAGATACAGCCCTCTGAAAACAAACTGTACGTCAATAGCGACGGCATAGAGATACAGCCCTTTAAAGATCAACTACTAGTCTAGTCACATACCCGCACTCAGCCCTACCCCATTAACGTGCGCAGCCTTGGCTCCGGCCTCTAGGAGAAGCTTGACAACGGCCTGGTTGCGCCGAACCTGGTGTTTGAGGGGCATTATTAGTATGGCGGTTGGGATGATGTCCATGATGTGCGGTAGTGATGTTTAAGGGTTATTATTAGTATGATGGTTGGGTGTTGTGCTCATGATGAGCTAGGATGTGACAGAGCTGCAGTAGATATTCCTTATTAATTATCCAGTATTGAATATAATAGCCACGACATAGAGCGAGCTATGGCTCCCAAAAATCCATCCCAACCGCAATACGCACCTTCGGACTGTTGACGGCACAGGCTACTAGGAGTGGGGACCACCCTTGTTGGTCGTACACATCCGGTCCAGCCCCCCACTGCAGACAGTAGCGTACGCATTCTGTAGCCCCTGCTACGCATAGTAACTGGAAGAGTGTCTTCTGATCATGGTCTTTCATCCGTTGATTCACACTTGCACCACCGTCGATTAATAGCTTTAGCACGGGAAATACATCATCTGCGTCGCCTGCTCTCGGCTTTTCTGTGATAGTATCTACTACTGTTCCGACCTTGTTGGATGCAATGAGTACTGCAGTATGTGCCACCGCCCAGAGTATGGTGTTCCCTTGGCTGTCCCGGGTGTCCAGATATCCCCTTGTCTCCACCACATTATTGAGCTTTTTCATCATTTCCTTGTTCTTAGTGTTACAACCGTTCTGCAGGATGGAAACAATGCACTCCTCTATCTGAGCAGATGTGACTCTGTGGGGCTCGGGCGGGAGGGAGACGATGGTGTCTCTCTTTTCTACCACTTTTATCGTCAAGATGTCTCTCCACTCTGCATGCGGTTTGGCCTCAATATCCTCTGAATTAGACATTTCAATCCTGATGCAGTCGTCTAGCGATAGCAGTGCCCCTTCGTAGTCCTCTAGCCCCTCTAGAGCGGTCGCCCGGCGGTGGTATAACTTCCCTAGTAAGTGCAACTCGGTGCTGGAGCTGCCCAGACGAATAGCATCAGTGCACAGCTCCACCACAGGCCTGTACTGGTTCAGTTTCAGATAACACGCTGCTGCGTTGGCGCTCGCCCTCATCGTGAGCACCTCTCCGATAGGGTAGCCCTTTAATCGGCTCAAGTTTTCCAAGGCTTCCTTGTACAGTTTGATAGCTTCTTCATACTGACCGAGAGCGAATTTAATGTCTGCGGCCTTCTTAGATGCCTCAGGCTCATTGAGAACAGCCGCTGGAAAGATACCAGACATTATACTAAAATTCTGAGGATAGAAAGAGCTCCTCTAGCAGCTCGGGGATATCTGCGTACGTCTTTTTTTTCGAAAGTGTATTGCAATTTTTCTCTTTTCCTGAACGCTGGATTAAATACAACATATTGATCATTAAAATCTGTACCAAATTTAGAATACTTACAATCTTCATCCTCGTTCGTCAAATTCGTGGGGAAAGTGAACTAATTTCTTATAGATCAATTCTTTCGGAGAGGCTCTTCATTTTAGTGTAAGAATGTCTACCGTGGCCAATACTGAAGGCATATCTCAAAGGGGTTACCCGAATCATAGTAGGGTTCAACCTCTTGATAGTGAAGCACTCGAAGGACCTAGTCACATTATGGCCAATTCATTTGATGATTTCTTACTCCATGGTGACGGCTCGTTCGATGGCTCGCTCTACTCCCTTGATGATTCTTTCCAGGGTTTGTTTGGCGAATGAGGTGTTAGAGCTTGAATCATCACCAGATGCGTGGTGCCCTTGGGAGGAAGTTAATGACTTAGGAGTCTGCAGGGATATTATGGAGATGCGGGACGCGAAAACCGAAGGTAAAACAACCATACACAGGCCCAGCGGAACAATGAGAAGTGCTTGTCCTTGCAGCTCACGGCGCCAGGACAAGATTAACCCGACATAACGAGGATATACAGGCAATTAGACTTGTACACATGGAAAAAGAGGAATACTACCTGGCCTCAGCATACTTCAAGAAGAGTCTGCATGCACAGCTGGCTTCGAAGTTCAAAGGAACCAACCACCTCGATATGGCCTTAACGTGCGTGTCTTAAATTTAGAGTGATGTATCTCTATGGGTACTGTGAACATCCTGCACAGGCAACATACTAACAACGACCCCATATATACATCGTACGTCACCATACAACCACCATACGAAAAACGTCCCCTGAACATCGCAATCCATGCACAGGTACAGCCATCTGGGATTCGAAAGTGACGGTTTAGGCGAGTACGTGCCATAATTATGAATGAATCAAGATGTACTTTGGATTGCTATACCTCTGTACCATGAGTTTGATACCGAGAGGTCGTGCTGATAATCTTCTATTTCATTTTCTGTTTGATCAAGAGTACTGATTACACCCCTTAAACATTATCATTTGTGGGTAACCCGATGCCTTAGATTATTATGAAAAGTGTCTGGCAATACAGCTGGACTGAGATCAACCTGAAGCTGCCATCTCGTAGAACAATAAAGGCTGGCTGTACGACAAGCTAGGCATGAGGACTGAGGCGATAGAGCACTTTGATATGTCTATCTATCGAAAAATGTATACATGTCCCCACTCACCCCCGTCTCTCGGTGACGTACGAGAACGTTGGCTTTGTGTATCGCGGCCAGAGGAAATTCGACAAGGCATTGGAGTTCGGTGAGAGGGGTGGTCTACAAGTTGAATGACAAGAAATCGTTAGATGGCCGTCAGTATCTTATTGAAACAGCTTAGAAGCTAAGGTAAAAGCTCAAAAAAATCGTAAATTAAACTTACGTTTGGATATGGATTTGATGCTGCGATGGCTCTATTAATTGCTTCTTCTTATGTGTGCTATATATATAATTCCATGATCGCGTCATTCTGCACTGCTGCTGCCGGAGAACCACAGCGCTAGCCTGCCTCAATATAGATGCAGGTCGTATGATAGGTTTACCTACGCTGCTGGGATACTACAGAGCTCGTCTGTGACAGCCCTCCGAAGGTGCTAACGGAGCCTCCCAAGGAGATATCATCATCCCCTCCCTGGCGACCGGCGACGCTACTGTTGAGAGACCTGCTTTGGGTATTGTACGACTCCGCGTACGAGTTAGAGTCATCGTATCTATTGTCGTATCTGCTATCATTCCTGGTACTTCTCATACCACTCGTGTGATCGCCCCCCACCGCACCCGTGACGATGTAACCGCCACTGTAGGCTCCCCTGCTCTGTACATAGTTGTAGTCATCTGAGTGTCATGGTGTTGAAATGTAAGGGTCAATATGAGTGTGATGGTGACGTACGATACATCATGAAGTGTAGGGGTCAATATGACTACACTGATGAAGTGTAAATAATGATCATAGCACTCATAAGATACAGCTATATTAACCTTTCACACCTATTGCACGTCATGATTATCGGGGGGGGGTAGAGCTGCATCACACATTTCATGTGTAATACCAAACATTTGATGGCATAGAGATACAGAGCTCAGAAGACCGATTACTGTCATACTCACCTGCAGTAGCACCCCAGGAGCGGTTGTACCTGCATATTGAGAAAGGATGTACGTTCAGGGGTATTTCAGTGCGATAGCTTTAGTTTATGCTCATCGGATATATGGTAGAACTAGACAGGGCCTTTCGCATCTATCGCACGTCATGAATACCACAACAAAAAATGTGATAGAGCTAGACTATGCCTTTCATATGCACCACTCGACATTGCATGGAATAGCCATGGTAAAATTCATCCTATCGCATTGACGTACTTGCCGACCAATTCCTGCATTTGCATGCCGGGAACGTGCAACCCACCCATGCCATTCCCCATACCTCCTTGCTCCCCCTGTCCGCTGAAGTTGCCTCCCATGTTTCCCTGTCCCACACATCTATCCTGTGACGTGCGCACCATCGGTCCATCTCTCTTACCCAGGGCGGTGAAGCTATAGTCGTCACCCTTATTGAACTTGGGTAGGGGCAGGTTGATGTTGCTATACTTGAGGTTGTTCAGTGGGCCATCCATCAGTGCATTATTCTCCTGAAAGTGCCGCAACAGGTGGTTCCATAGCACGTTCTTGGCGAGCACTTTTGGGTTACCTATCAGAACCACCCCGTATCTAGCTCTGGTTAGAGCGACATTCAGTCGACGAGGATCTTTCAGGAAGCCGATGCCTTGCTGTTCGTTGGACCTTACGCAGGATAGGATGATGAAGTCCTTCTCTCGACCCTGGAAGGAATCTACAGATGCTACCTCTATTAAGCCATACAGCTCTGCTTTCAGCGGACCTGTTTGTTGATATGCAGGGTTTTTTATTAGCACAGTGGTTGTAGTGTATACGTAATAATCAAAGATGTAATGTATTAATGCTATCTATGGCACGTACCTGCTCTAGCCATATAACTGGTGACGTACGCCCGCTGGCCTTCGTAAGGTGTGACCACACCTAGAAATATGCATGGATTTTGGAGGGCACGGTTGGCGTGATGGTTGAAAGTAATGAATCTTATGCATACCAAAGACATCGATATATATATAGGAATAGAACCCTCTACAGACTACACCGCAAACTCGTGCTAAGGCGCACGTTAATAAACGTACCTATCTCTTCCGGAACCGCCCCTCCCCGCATCAGCATGGTTACTACTTTTTCCACGCTCATTGCCTCGGTGCCTAATGAGGAGTTGGGGTGGGTAGGGGTGAGTGTTGCTGTCTGCATAGTGAGAACACAACAGAACACACATCGGTGCGAGATAACAAGCAATGCCACAAACAATATTTTCCGATCCTGATCTGGGTTGTACGAACACCCGCCCCATGCGTACACTGCCCACCCATGCCATATCTATAGCACGTACGGTTGAGATAAGATGTACCCGAGCCCGCCAACTCCTCGCCACCCTGGCTATTGAGGAAGAGCATAGGACAGTCCTCCTCCAGAAACGGGATGTCCACCTATTTTTTTTTCATTGTTGGGGGGGGGGGCTGTTTGTTAGATGGTTGTATAGGCATTTATAATCATATCTCCTGGAACTACATTAGACCTGAAGTGCCATTATAACCTTATAACGTACGCCTTGTTTCGAGGCAAAGGTGCGCTCCATCTCGCTCACCTATGTATATAGCACGATTTACATGGGGGGTGCCATCAGTGGAACGCTTACACCACAGCAAAGGTGTAGAGATGCAACCTTCCAGAGATGCACGATAATTCGCATAATATGACACGTACCCCATTTCTCAGCTTGCCTTCGTAGAACATATCGGATGGCCAACGTGATAGCGCCGGATGCATGCGGTATTGGACCTCGAGCATAATCGGTCTGTTGTTGATACTAACCAGCCGTTGAAACAGGCTAGTGGCCAGACCTGCCTTTTCTGCCTTTTTGCTTTGCACGACAGGACCCAGCTGACACTGATCACCGACTAGTACTAGTTGCTTTACGCCTTTGACGATGGGAATGAGGCACTCGGCCTCCATACTCTGCGTACTCTCATCTATCAGCAGTTGTCTGAACCGGAAGCTAGCCAACCTCCTATCTCCGGCTCCTACGCACGTACAGCATATTACGTCTGCGGCCTGAAGGATCTCATTTTCGGCCTTTGTTTGCAAAAGGCGGAACTTCTTGGCATCCGCGGGGTTCAAATCACCCATTTCATCTTTCAGCTCTTGCAGCACGCCCAGTTCCTGAGGGGGGGTGCATGGGTAGGGTTAGGGTTAGGGTTAGTGTTGCTGTCTCAGTACTGAGAACACAACGGAACACACAACGGAACACACATCGGCACGAGGTAGTCTTCGGTAAAGATAATACACCTATCACAGCAGCGTCTGCGAAATATTAGGTATATCTATAGCACGTACCTGGAATTTATCTGTAGCTCCTATAGCTCTGACCATGGAGTGCAGACATAGGTGTTCCACGTTGCCGTTCTCGATCTCTCTGCTCTTCGCTACCACTCGCACCACTTCATTGATTATGGATGTAAGGTCTTGTTAGTATGGCGGTTAGGTGTAATGGGTGATACTAGTGCACAGTTCATCTTACTCACGTCAATACTCATTGTATGGCAGCAATGGCGCAGATATAGAGCCCTCTAAAAATCATGATTTCTCACTCACCTTTCAGACCGGTAAGGTGGATCTTCTCTGTTAGCTGGTCTACTGCTACATTTGATGGGGCGCAAACTAGTACCTTGTTGTCCTGCTGACTTTGGGTCGACTTTTTTGATTTTCCTCTCTTGCCACCTTTCTTCCCGTCTGAGTTGCTAGTGGTATCTGCGCACGTTATGAGCAATAGAAGTTGATATATGAGTATGAGTATAGACAAGAGGTGTGCAGGTCACATTCTCATACTCATGCAACTAGATTCCGTGCCCAGTAACATCAAAACATACCTGTTGTCTCCGTCTGCTCTTGGCTGATCTTGCACAAGTGGTACACAATGCTTGCTGACGTCAGCGTCTTACCAGTTCCTGAGGAGTGCAAGAGGGTTGCGGGGTTATACGAGTATGCGGGGGGGGGTGCATGGGTAGGGTTAGTGTTAGTGTTGCTGTCTCAGTACTGAGAACACGACAGAACACACATACGAAAATAGAACCTTAGGTGATAAACCATTCTAGCAATAACTCCCCAGATGCTCTCACATCTTCTATCAAACATCGACGGAATAGACAAAACATACTACACATTCCATTCCAACCCTGGTCAGATTGGTATGAGTCTCCCGCCCTATTTGTGCACTACCCACCCATGCTATATGATATATAGCACGTACCTGGGGGGCCCTGGATGAGACTGAACGATCTTTGCAGCACTGCTTGGAGTGCCATCTAGGGATGAATATCGTGACGTACGATGGACGTTGGGGGGTGTTATGAGTAAGATGGTAACGTGCGATAGATATTTGGGTTGTTATAAGTGCCACAGTGAGGTGCGATGTCCATGGAACTCAAGTATGTGATAGAGCTATAGCCATCGAAACGTACCTGTTGACTATCATTTAATCCCGGGAGATTAGGCACCCTGAAATCCATGTTGGGGTCGCACTCTAACATCTGCTCCGGAACTGGGTGGCCCAACAGGCGGTGGTACAGGTACCCGCTAACGGATCTATCTTCTACAGCGAACGTTTTTAGAGCAGCCTGCATGCGATCGTACGACACGCCTTTCCAGACTAGTTCCACTATGTAGCCGTCATTGATGGTGTCTGGATATCTGTAGGGGCCGATGTTGAATTTAGCGAACGTGCAGAGAGGGGTTAGTATTGCCGATACAGTAGTGAGAACACAACGCAACACAGCAGTACGAGATAAATGCCTAAATATACATCTGATACATCCTAACCCCTTGAGATCAGGTTGGCATGAATTACTCGCTCCGTGCGTGCACTACTCTACCCATGCCATGTATATATAGCACGTGCCTCCATCCCGACCCATACTCCTTCAATTTCAGCTTATAATCATCCGCATCAGATAGCGGCCGCATTTCCAACACGATCTCCAACTTGATGATAGGAGCGTAGGCGTTACATTGGATATTTTATTAGTATGAGTATATTAGTGTGGTCGAGGAAGGGATTGTTACTCAAGGACATGGTTAGTTTTTACTCTAGTATTTAGTCGTGTGTATATAGCACGTACCTCGTCCACCTTGGTTACTATGCCTTTGCCCTCCCAAGGAACATTTCCATTCAGTCTGGCACTCGTAGTGTCAAGCTTCAGGTTGAGCTCGTCACCAGGCGCGACTTTGAGATCTCCTCCTACGTGCATGGAAGCAGGGATATAGAATGTTGCCAGCTTCTTCCCGGAGAGGCTCCGGTCCCATTGAACTGTGACATCTTCTTGCTTCTGGCCCTCCGTCACACGTCTGTTCTCCTCTGCCTCAAGATTCACAAGTGGGGCAAGTATGTTCTGATAGCTATACCCATCACTATAGCGGAGGCAGCAATCCTGCACCTCCTCCGCCTCTTCGATCTGGTGGATCGTGTCTAGAGAAGTGGCTTCCGGATTATCTCGCCACACTTCCTCCAACTGGTTTATCTGAGCATTGGAGATCTGTCGAAAACGAAGTTGATCCTGGATTTTTGGGACTTTTACCTGCAAATGGATGTCCAGGGGTAACTATTAGCATGATGACTGTACTGAGCATTCACAATAATCAGGTATATGATAGAATTGCATAAGTCCTTTTACATGAACAAGTCGGTATTGCATGCTATAGCAATGGTATAGACTTGTTTCCATCCAATATTCACTCATATTCACGTACCAACCAGTCTTCGAACTGTCTGTCCACAATTAGAGGTTTCCAGGACTCCACATTCCAATTCATGTCCTTCAGGGTGCTATTTAGACACGGTTCGCGGCACAGCAGCACTACCACCTCTTTCTCGTTTGCAGGCACGTAGCCCAGCATGAAGACGTTCTTCGATCCGCACGAAAAGCACTCCAATAAAGTGTCTCCTATGGGGCTTTCCGGATGCAAACACACGGTTTTCATCTTGCTGCGTACCATATGGTGTACTATATGAGAAGCGTTGGAATTGCCGCGACCATTGCAGAACCATTTCTTCGATTCCACACATTTCACCACGCATGCTGGATCGAACAGTCCACAATAAGAGCAAGCATGCTCTGGTAGCTCCAGCTCGTTGTATCCATCTTCATCATCCCAATAATTGGTAGAGTCGGCTACACTTGTAGTCACACTGCTGTCGTCGTCGCCTCCTTTTGATCCAATATAAGAGCTCGACATCGATTGGGACATCGCGGAGACTTCGGAGCTTGACTGGTCTCCAATGCTGGCCGAGCTGACGGAGATCTCACTCACCGAGTTATTATCTATATCGTCAAATCCACTCATGCTTAAATTTGCTCGTAATCTCTTTTTCCAAAATTTCGGACTTGCGAACGTTTTTACAGGCGTTCGGTAGATCTCTGTATCCATAACGCAGATTTTGTAGCTCTTTTTAAACCATCACATTGATTTTCTGGAAACGAATAGAAATCTCTCTCTTAATCTTCCCTGTGTATCTCAAGAGCATCTGAAATAGTATTTTAAGCGCGCTAGATCTCAATTTTTGAGTTGACAGAATTGCTGACTAACAAGGCACTATGAGCAGCGATGACTATTATAAAGCCCTTGGATTGGATTCAACAAAGAGCTTAGGGATCTCTGACGAAGATGTGAAAACGGCGTATTACGGGTTGGCCAAGAAGTGGCATCCTGATTCGAATTCTACTCCTGAAGCTCTGAATCGCTTTAGATTGGTATCTGAAGCGTACGAAAACTTGAAAACGAAAGACTTGCGGTCAGCGTACAGGTTTGATATGATGGAGGCCACAGATGACTGGAGCAGGGCGAAGCAGCGAAATAGCAGGAAAGGTCGTGATGCAGACTACAGATCCAACTTTAACAATGTCAATATCGAGTATGATGCTGCTGATAAGAAATGGAGAGCGACACAGCAGAACTCACGTCAGACAAATTTCTTTAGATCGTTTGAGAGGACTATACACCCCAAGAATCTATTCTTGTTGATTCCCCTGGGTATATTCACCTATTTTGGCCTCAGATATGCGGTATCTTCGGTCTATGACATGTTCATTAAAGATTCCAAATTAGAAGACAACGCAAATGCAGATACGCCATACATCACAAAAAATAAGAAAAAGAAGAAGGCAGTAGGGCCTAGTGCCAGCCGAGTGTCCAGGGACATAGGCTGTATGATCGATGAAGACGATGACAGCAACAAGGTACTTGAACTTGGGCTAGCCCTTGCTTTACACAACGGCTATCTCATACAGTGTTCGGTGGCTCATTTGGAAGGCATCATGTAGCTCTATCTGATGCATAGG